>ENA-ORRZ01000597-ORRZ01000597.1-human-gut-metagenome-genome-assembly--contig:-NODE-597-length-31863-cov-21.072309_pt1 | contig 31863 bp, 32 predicted proteins | sample MGYA00242185_ERZ509152 | MGnify/ENA primary metagenome ERZ509152 (study PRJEB26280, sample SAMEA2338668) | human gut metagenome | biome: human gut; feature: human-associated habitat; material: faeces... | reverse complement strand
AGCGACTCCCTGTTTCCGCCACTGGCGGCGGTCGTCGTTGTTGCTCCTATCGAGGGGAGGCCTTGGCATGGCGGAAAGCTTCACCTCTTCGCCAGAGGCTCCCCTCGGTAGGGGAGCTGGCGAGCGAAGCGAGACTGAGAGGTTGACTCATTAAAAAATCTGGAAGGAGCGATTCCCATGGAAGATTGTCTGTTTTGCAAAATTGCAGCGGGGGACATCCCCTCGAAGAAGCTCTATGAGGACGAGCAGGTGGTGGCATTCTACGACATCGCCCCGCAGGCCAAGGTGCATTTCCTGGTCATCCCCAAAAAGCACATCCCCTCGGCCGCTGCGCTGACCGAGGAAGACGGCGCTCTGCTGGGCCATGTCTTTGCGGTCATCGCAAAGCTCGCCAAGGAGCAGGGCCTCGACAACGGCTACCGCGTCATCTCCAATGTGGGCGAGGACGCCGGCCAGACCGTCAAGCATCTGCACTTCCATGTTCTGGGCGGCGAGAAGCTGCCTGTCTGATTCCGAAAAAGTAAGGGAGATCGTTGAATATGGCTAAGACTTATACGCTGAATGTCGCGGGCCTGACCCGTGAGCTGACCATCTGCAAGGTGAACGACCACATGGACATTGCGGCCTTCATCATGCTGGGCGACGCCGAGCTGACGGTGGCTGCTGCCGCTGAGCTGCTCAAGAAATGCCCGGATTTTGACATCCTGCTGACCGCTGAGGCCAAGGGCATCCCCCTGGCTCACGAGATGAGCCGCCAGAGCGGCAAGCCCTACGTCTGCGCACGCAAGGGCGTCAAGCTGTATATGCCCGACCCTGTTGTCGTCGAGGATCAGTCCATCACTACTGCTGGCAAGCAGAAGCTGGTCATCGACCGCAAGGAGCTGGACAAGATGAGCGGCAAGCGGGTGCTGGTCGTGGATGATGTCATCTCCACCGGCGGCTCTCTCAAGGCTCTGGACGAGCTGGCCGAGCAGACCCAGTGTACCATCGTGGGTCAGGCCGCCGTTCTGGCCGAGGGTGATGCTGCCCAGCGCAAGGACATCATCTTCCTCGAGCCGCTGCCTCTGTTCCTCCACTAAACCGATATGCGACGCCCGCTCTGCGCGTTCTGCCTGAGTGCGCTGGGTGTGTTAGTGTTATGCTCATTTTTGCCGCAGATGGGGCTTTTGCTGCCGTCTGCGGCAATTTTTGTTGTCTTCTGCCTGCTGGTCTGGTGGAGAGGCGGGGACGCGAGAGGGTATGCGGTCTGCCTGCTTCTGGGCGCAGTGCTGGGCGTCGGTATCATGAAAACGACCGGAGCGCGGCTTGCAAAGATACAGGACGCCTACGCCGGAAAAGAAGTGACCCTCACCGCCGAAGTGGAGAGCACAGGCCGCGCTTACACGGCGGGCCGGGTGAGCGCCGTGCTGATGGTGGAAAAAGTGGACGGGGAGGCTGTCCGCTTCCGGGTGGAGTGCGCCAGTCTGCCCAAATGTGAGGCCGGAGGCCGCATCCGGGGCCGCTTTTCGCTGGATGTGCCGGATGCCACCCAGCGTCTGGACGACTACGCCGACGGCATTGTCCTCAGCGCGGAATATCTGTCCGGGATGCTTCGTCTTGGGCAGAGCGAGAGCTTCCGCGCCCGGACGGCTCGGCTCCAGGCGGCGCTGAGCCGCGCCCTGCGAAAAGACATGGCCGAAAACACCGGCGGCGTTCTGGCCGCGATGGTGGTGGGCGACCGGAGCCATCTGACTACGACTCTTCGCAGTGCCTACCGGGGCGCGGGGCTTTCCCATGTGCTGGTGGTGAGCGGCCTCCACGTCACTATCTTCTGCGGCCTGCTGGATGCTCTGCCCCACAAGGAGCGGGAGCGGAGCCGGGCTTACCGGCGGATGCGGTCGCTGCTCCGGGCCGGAACGGCCCTTCTGCTGGTGGGCATCACCGGCGCGACGCCCTCTGTCCTCCGGGCGGCGGTGGCGGTCTGGGTCAGCTCCCTCGGCGTCTGGGTGGGAGGCCCGGCGGATACGCTCACCTCGCTGGGCGCGGCAGGCGTCCTCATGTGTCTGGGCAACGGATACGCGGTCTATGACGTGGGCTTCGAGCTGTCGTTTGCGGCAGTGATGGGAACACTGGCCGGTGCAGAGTGCGCAGGGCGTGGGAGGGAGCGCTATTACGACAGAAAGAAGAAACGGAAAAGCCGCCGGGAGAAACCGCCCCGCACGGTGCTCCTCTTCCGGCGCTTTGCGGGCGGCGTGTGGGACTCGCTTTGCGTCTCCCTCTGTGCCTCGGCGGCGACCTTCCCGGTGCTGGTGCTGCGGGGGATGAGCACGACGGTCTGGGCTGTGGCGTCGGGCGTGGCCGTCCTCTGGCTGGTGGGGCCGATGCTGAGCTTCGGCCTCGGTGCAGCTCTGCCGGGTCTGGCGGCAGAAGGCTTGCCTTTGTTTGAGATCATCCGCCGCCCGGTGGCCTTCTGTGCCGAAGGACTGGCATGGCTGATGAACGAGTGGGCTTTCCGGGTGTCCGTTCTGCCGGGAGCGTCCCTCTGGTTTGATGGGACCTATGCCGCACTGGTGTGTCTTGTGCTGATCCTGCTCTGCGCAATGGCAATGCGGCGGCACATCCGGATCCGGGCAGCTCTGCCGACGGTCATTCTGCTGGCGGCGCTGGCTATCGGGCTGGAAACGGCTCTGAGCTGGAACGTGGTGAACATCGAGCTGGTGGGGACCCGGGCTTCACCCGCTGTCATTATTACGCAGAGAGAAAAGGCCGTCGTCCTCTTCCGGGGCGGCAGCACCACCCGGCGGGCGGTGGAAAATCAGCTGGAAAAGCGGGGCGTAAAGACGGTGGAACTTCTGGTTGACCTGCGGATGCAGCCGGAAGAACCCTGCCGTATCGAGGCCCAAAAGCGTATCGAGGCTGCCGCTCTGGCCGAGAATACCACCCGCCGTGCTTCCTGCGGCGGGGTGGACTTGGAACTTTTCCGCACCCGGCAGGGCTGCATTCTGCGGATGCGTGTCGGCGGGCAGAGGTTCATCACCCTCAGCGGCACCGTCCGGCCTGCGAAGCCCATCCGGGCCGAGTGGCTGCTGGCCTCGTCGGCAAGGCCGGACAATATCCGGTACACCGGCTGCCTGACCCTGAGCAGCAAATACCGCTGGATGGAAGAGGACGCAGAGCCTGTCTCACGTCTGCGCCTCCGTCTCGAGGGGTGAGCGCTTTTCAAAGCGGGCAGAGTATGATAAAATAAAATAATCCTAATACAAAGGAGCCGATCATTTGGCAACGGAAACGAAACTCCGGCAGCTGGCCCAGGGAGGCTGTCCGGTCTACTATTTTTATTCCAGCGAGCGCTATCTTGTCCGGCAGGCTGTGGCCCGGGCGGCAAAGCTTCTGGCCGAGGGTGAGGATGAAGAGACGACCGTTCTGGACGGTGCTGCGCCCGAAATCGAGCAGCTCATCATGGCTGCAGGCACCATCTCCTTCTTCGGCACGCGGCGCGTGGTGCTTCTGCCCGAGGTGGACCCCGCCGCCTACAGCGACAAAGACCTCGACGAGCTGTGCGCCACGCTGGCCAGCCTCGAGAATGCTGTGGTGGTGCTGGGCAGCGTGTTCGAGATGGAGCGCAATAAGCTCAAGCTGGGCAAGCGGGCGCAGAAGCTCATCGCCCAGTGTACTAAGGTCGGCTTTGCCGAAGAGCTGGCCAAACCCAAGCCCTACGAGCTGAAGGTCATGATGATGGACCGCGCCAAGGCGCAGGACACCACCCTCTCCGAGGGTACGGCGGCGGCCCTGCTGGAACGCTGCGGCGAAGACCCGTTCCTTCTCGAGAACGAGGTGGACAAGCTCTGTGCCCTCTCCGGCTACCAGACCGTGACCACGGCCATGGTGGCCGAGATGGGGACTGTGAGCCTCGAGGCCGACGTCTTCGAGATGATACGGATGATCACGGCGAAAAACGCCACCGGCGCCTGCAAAAAGCTGCAAACACTTCTCCGCCTGCAGCAGGAGCCCATCCCCATCACGGCGGCCATGATCGGCAGCTATGTGGATCTCTATCGGGTCAAACTGGGCGCAGCCAAGCGGAAGAGCTACAGCACCGTGTTCAAGGATTTCGGTTACAAGGGCAGCGACTACCGGCTCAAGCGTTCTGCCGAGACAGCCAGCCACTACACGCTGCCCCAGCTGGAAGCCTGTATGCAGATCTTGCTTGAGCTGGACAAGAGCCTGAAAAGTCAGCCCGTGAGTGCGCAGACTCTGCTGGAAACGGCGCTCTGCCGTCTGGCGATGGCGGGAGGAAGAAGATGAGCGAGAAACTGGAACTGCTGCACACCGACCGTGTGCTCATCGTGGAGGGCAAATACGATGCGGCCCGTCTCTCTCATCTGACCGACGCCATGATCCTGCTGACGGACGGCTTCGGAATCTATAAGGATAAGAAGCGTCAGCAGCTCTTCAAACAGCTGGCCCACAAAAACGGCCTTATCCTCCTGACGGACTCCGATGCGGCGGGCTTCCGCATCCGCACCTACATCACGAATCTGGTGGGGGAGAAGAACGTGGTGCAAGCCTACGTCCCGGCCATCCACGGCAAGGAAAAGCGGAAGGCTCAGCCCGGCAAAGAGGGGCTTCTGGGGGTCGAGGGCGTGGACGATGCCCTCGTTTTGCAGGCGCTCCGGGACGCTCTGGGCGAAGAAGCTGGCATTGCCCCTGCAAAGCCAGAGGGGCGGCAAATTACTTATACCGACCTCTATGAGTGGGGGCTTTCGGGTACGGCGGGCTCGGCTGAGCGGAAAACAAAGCTGCTCTGCGCTCTCGGCCTGCCGCCCCGGCTCTCGAAAAAAGAGCTGGTGGAAGCCCTCAACCGCCTTTACAGCTACGAGCAGCTGGACGAAATGCAGTCGGAACTGCTCAAAACATGAAAATACAGCAAACTCTCCCAAGAAAAACGTGAAAAAGATTCAAGCGATACTTCTGGGAAATCTGCCGTAAGCTGTGATATAATCAATATACTGTGCGCCCGTCGTGGACGAAACGACGGGCGCAGATTTTTGCAAGGTGCAATAAAGGAGACAATCAATGGAACGCGAAAAACTCAAATCGAGACTCGGGTTCATCCTCCTTTCCGCTGGCTGCGCGATCGGCATCGGAAATGTGTGGAAGTTCCCCTACATGGCAGGTCAGGGCGGCGGCGGCGCTTTTGTGCTGTTCTACCTGCTGTTCCTCGTCATTCTGGGTCTGCCCATCATGACCATGGAGTTCACCGTGGGCCGTGCCAGCCACAAGAGCCCGGTGCGCGCCTATCAGGCCCTCGAAAAGCCCGGTCAGAAGTGGCACATCCACGGCTACTTCACCCTCATCGGCTGCTACCTGCTGATGATGTTCTACACCACGGTGGCCGGCTGGATGCTCCACTACTTCTACATGACCGCTGCCGGTAAGCTGGTGGGCCTTGACGCCGACCAGGTGGCTGGCAAGTTTACCGAGATGCTGGCAAGCCCGCTGACCATGGGCTTCTGGATGGTGGTCGTTGTGGCCATCGGCATCTTCGTCTGCGCCCGCGGTTTGCAGAACGGCCTCGAGAAAGTCACGAAAGTCATGATGATCGCCCTGCTGGTCATCATGGTGGTGCTGGCAGTCAACAGCATGTTCATGCCCGGCGCAAAGGAGGGCCTGACCTTCTTCCTTGTACCCGACTTTGAGCGGATGAAGGAAGTGGGCATCGTCAACACCCTGGTGGGGGCCATGAATCAGGCGTTCTTCACCCTGAGCCTCGGCATCGGTGCAATGGCCATCTTCGGCAGCTACATCGGCAAAGAGCACGCCCTGCTGGGCGAGAGCGTCCGCGTCGTGGTGCTGGATACCTTCGTCGCCATCACCGCCGGCCTCATCATCTTCCCGGCCTGCTTCACTTACGGTGTGGACCAGACCAGCGGCCCCAGCCTCATCTTCATCACCCTGCCCAACATCTTCGCCAATATGGCGATGGGCCGTCTGTGGGGCAGCCTGTTCTTCCTGTTCATGGCCTTTGCGGCGCTTTCCACCGTGCTGGCCGTCTTCGAGAACATCATCTGCTGCGGCATGGAGCTGACCGGCTGGAACCGTCAGAAGTCCAGCCTCGTCAACTTCTTCCTCATCATCGCCCTCTCGCTGCCCTGTGTGCTGGGCTACAACGTCTGGGCCTGGGACGGCTTCGCCATCTTCGGCGGTGCGGTGCTGGATGTGGAGGATTTCCTCGTCAGCAACCTCTTCCTGCCGCTGGGCTCCCTCGTCTACCTGCTGTTCTGCGTCACCCGCTACGGCTGGGGCTGGGACAACTACAAGAAGGAAGTCAACACCGGCAAAGGCCTCAAGATGCACGACTGGATGCGCGGCTACCTGACCTATGGTCTGCCCCTCATCGTCCTGTTCATCTTCGTGTTCGGCCTGTACGATAAGTTCATCGCCTGATAAAACAAAAATACGGGATGCTGCATTTTACAGCATCCCGTATTTTTTATCGCTTTATTTCACATACCGGCCTTCGCAGATATTCTTGCAGCAGGCGCTGATGGGAAACCAGCAGCAGTCGCGGCAGATGTCGGCGAGGATCTCCGGCGTGGCCTTGGCGTCGATCTCGCGGATGAGGTCCTGGTAGACGTAATCCTTTTCCTCGAGGCCGAAGTATTCCACGGTCTTTGCATCGTAGCGCTTGACCTTTTCCTGCGTGTCGCAGAGGTCAGTCCCCAGCTTGTTGGGGCAGCAGGAGCAGAGGGTGTCAGTGGAGAAGGTGAGGTGGATGGTGGTGCCGGGAACATCCCGCAGCTGATGCACCACATCGGTCATGTGGGCCACGAAATCGTTGTCATAGCCTTTGCCGGAATAGCCCTGCGTGCAGAGCAGATGATGGGGACGAAGTACGATGCTCATGCTTTCAGCCCCGGAATGCGCTTCCGCAGATTCAGGCCGATGGCGCAGGCCAGAACTGCCTTGATGATGGCAGTGGGGATGAAGGGCAGGACGCAGGCGGTGATACCCACGGCGATGGTGCTGTGGGCGACGACCACGAACATTGCAACGCCCACCACATAGTTGACCACCGTGCCGACGATGACAGCGGTGACGAAAGCACCCTTGAAGGCGTCACGGTGCTCCACGCCGAGGCCGATGATGTAGGCCATCAGGGGGAAAGAGATGAGGAAGCCGCCGGTGGGGCCGACGAACTTATCGAAACCGCCGGAGAAGTTTGCCAGCACCGGCACGCCCACAGCGCCCAGTGCCAGGTACACCAGCGAAGCGATGGCGGAAAGCTTGGAACCCAGCACCACAGCAGCCAGCGTGATGGCGAAGGTCTGCATGGTCATGGGGACGCCCAGAGGCATCGGGATGGAGATCTGGGCCATGACGGCGATGACGGCGGCGAACAGACCTGCATAGCAGATGTCCCGCACAGAGAACTTGGACTTGGTGGCCGCAGCGGCCTGGGTGTTCTGACTCATAAGAATTGTTCCTCCTATACGTTCTGGCCCAAAGCGGCCATACTCCCAGTATGGCAGACTGCAAACGCTGCGTCAACTTTGGATTTGCGAAAAGGTTTACAATTCGAAACGAAAAACAAAACAGAAAAATACACAAAAGATGTCGCTTTTGGTTGTGAAATGTGCTATACTAAATCTTAGCTATAAGAAGCACACCAGTGATATAGAGAGAGGAGAACATCATGCAGCATGAAACCGTGATCGTGCTGGACTTTGGCGGCCAGTACAATCAGCTCATCGCGCGCCGCGTCCGCGAGAATAATGTCTACTGTGAGATCTATTCCTATAAGACGGACCTGTCCGTCATCAAGGCGAAGAACCCCAAGGGCATCATCTTCACCGGCGGCCCCAACAGCGTCTATCTGGAGGATTCGCCCACCATCGACCCCGAGATCTTCAGCTGGGGCGTGCCTGTGCTGGGCATCTGCTACGGCAGCCAGCTCATGATGCACCTGCTGGGCGGCCGCGTCTGCCGCGCCCCCGAGCGCGAGTACGGCAAGACCGAGGTCTTCGTGGACAACAGCAGCAAGATGTTCACCGATGTGCAGCCCTCCACCGTCTGCTGGATGAGCCACAACGACTATATCGAGCAGGCTGCGCCCGGCTTCAAGATCACTGCCCACACCGTCAACTGCCCGGTGGCCGCAGCTGAGAACGAGGAAAAGGGGCTGTACGCCGTTCAGTTCCACCCCGAGGTCCTCCACACCGCTGAGGGCAAGAAGATGCTGCACAACTTCGTGTACAATGTCTGCGGCTGCACCGGCGACTGGAAGATGGACTCCTTCGTGGAAAACAACGTCGAGGCCCTGCGAAAGCGCATCGGCAGCGGCAAGGTGCTCTGCGCCCTGTCCGGCGGCGTCGATTCCTCCGTGCTGGCTGCCATGCTGGCCAAGGCCATCGGCAAGCAGCTGACCTGCGTCTTTGTTGACCACGGCCTGTTGCGCAAGAACGAGAAGGAAGAGGTCTGCTCCGTCTTCGGCCCCGGCAACGCCAACGGCTTTGACATCAACTTCATCTGCGTGGATGCCCGTGACCGCTACTTTGCAAAGCTGGCCGGTGTCACCGAGCCGGAGCGCAAGCGCAAGATCATCGGCGAGGAGTTCATCCGCGTCTTTGAGGAACAGGCGAAGCAGATCGGCAAGGTCGATTTCCTCGCACAGGGTACCATTTACCCCGATGTCGTCGAGAGCGGTCTGGGCGGTGAGTCCACCGTCATCAAGAGCCACCACAACGTCGGCGGCCTGCCTGACACCGTGGACTTCAAGGAGCTGGTCGAGCCGCTGCGCAACCTGTTCAAGGACGAAGTCCGTCAGGCTGGCCGTGAGCTGGGTCTGCCCGAGTATCTGGTCAGCCGCCAGCCCTTCCCCGGCCCCGGTCTGGGCATCCGCATCATCGGCGAAGTGACCCCCGAGAAGGTCGCGATCGTGCAGGACGCCGACGCCATCTGGCGTGAGGAGATCGCCAAGGCGGGCCTCGATAAGGAGATCAGCCAGTATTACGCCGCTCTGACCAATATGCACAGCGTCGGCGTCATGGGCGACGAGCGCACCTACGACTACGCCGTGGCCCTGCGCGCTGTCACCACCACTGACTTCATGACCGCCGAGAGCTACAATATGCCCTGGGACGTGCTGGGCACTGTCACCAGCCGCATCGTCAATGAGGTCAAGCACGTCAACCGCGTGTTCTACGACTGCACCGGTAAGCCGCCGGCCACGATCGAGCTCGAGTAATTTGCAAATCCTGAAAAGTATTGATACAATGCGATATTTTGAGAGTTGAAAGACTCTGTGATACTGCTTTGATACTATCAGGCGATTATTCATAAAGAGAGACATGAGAATGCCCTCTGAGAAACGGTAAGTTTTTCAGAGGGCATTTTTGTGTCTTTTATTCTTTACGCCACTTTTTCCTCGGCTCGTACCGGCCGCAGCCGTCGGCGGTCTGTGGCCAGTTGAGCTTCCATTCCAGATACTCTTCCTTGGTGATCTCACCCTCCCGGAGCTGCTTCTTACGGAGCTGCCACTCCTTTAAGAAGTCATCCAGCAAACGATACCGGAAACTGACTGCCATGTGCTTTTCCGGGAAATCCGGGTCGGTGGTGTCTGTGACCTCGTAGAGCCGGGTGCCGGGGTAGTGCTCGTCCAGCTCGAACAGGGTGTACATCACATCCTCTGCGGCGTACAGGGTCGGCTCATAGAGGGAACGGTAGTTCACGTCCAACACCTCCGCAATCTTGCGGAGCAACTCTTCTTTAGGAGTGCGGGTGTTGCTTTCGTATTGTGCGATACGGATGTCTGCGCTCTTCTCCTCAAACCCGATGGCGATGCCCAGTTCTTTCTGGGTCATACCTCGGAGGTTGCGGGCACGTTTGATGCGGTCACCGACTGCCATGCGATTGCCTCCTGACTTATTGCAGTCCAACTTTTGATTCGTTGACAACACCGTTGGACTGCATATCGCAAATAGGTTGGTTTTGTCGTAAGGTGCTTTAACCTTGCGATAAACATTTTTGTTAAGTATAGTATAGCACAGAAAAACAGGAAATGCAATAGAAAATAAACAAAAAAGTTTAAGATTTTACCCGAAAACCTCTTGACTTAACGGAATGTGTTTAGTATAATGAGAGCACAAAAGATAAACAAAAATGCTTAGTAAAATTGAATGACCGCCAAACTGATCCAAACCGCCAAGACCTTCCGAAAGGAAGCGAGCGCTCCACAAGGGGACGGCACAGCACCGCAAAGGGGATATGCCTGCCGGAAGTCAGCGAGGATGAAGCGGCACCGAAATGAAACCGACAAGGAAAGGACAAAAAATGGCAAACAGCATTTTTATCAAGGCAGACGAGCTGGCAAAGGAGTTGGACATCTCGCAGGGTCTGGCGTACAAAATGATTGCCCAGTGGAATGAGGAACTGAAAGCCAAGGGCTACACGACCGTAGGAGGCCGGGTAAGCAGGAGGTACTATCAGGAGAAAATCTACGGGGCAGGGGAGGAGTGATAGGATGCCAGCCTACAAAGACAGCAGGCAGGGCACATGGTACGCTTCCTTCTACTTCGAGAACTGGCAAGGTGTGAAGCAGAAGAAGCTGAAACGGGGGTTTGCCACCAAGAAGGACGCTCTGGCGTGGGAGCGGGAGTTTCTTCTTCAGCAGGCAGCAGACCTGACCATGACCTTTGAAGCCTTCGTGGATATTTATATCACGGATAAGAAAAAGCGACTCCGGGAAAACACCTGGTCTACCAAAGAGCACATCATCCGAACGAAAATCTTACCGTATTTCAAAGAAAAGCGGCTCAGCGAGATCAAGCCACGGGATGTGATCGCATGGCAGAACGAGATGCTGAACTACCGGGACAAAAACGGCAAGGCCTACTCGCCGACCTACCTCAAGACGCTGCATGGACAACTCAGTGCCATTCTGAATCACGCCGTCCGGTTCTACGGGCTGAAATCAAACGCAGCAGCCACAGCCGGGTGCATGGGGTCAGAAAAGCACAAGGAAATGCTTTTCTGGACAAAGGAAGAGTACCTCAAATTCGCAGAAGTTATGATGGACAAGCCGCAATCCTATTACGCTTTTGAGATCCTCTACTGGTGTGGCATCCGGGAGGGCGAGCTGCTGGCTCTGACTCCGGCAGACTTCGACTTGGACAAGGGGCTGCTCTCCATCACCAAATCCTATCAAAGGCTGAAAGGCCGGGATGTGATCACTGACCCGAAAACGCCCAAGAGTGTCCGGGTCATCCAGATGCCACAGTTTCTGACGGACGAGATCAGGGATTACCTGAAATCCCTCTACAAAGTTCAGCCAGACCAGCGGATCTTTGAGGTGACCAAGAGCTACCTGCACCACGAGATGGACAGGGGAGCCAAGGAAGCCGGGGTGAAGCGCATCCGAATCCACGACCTGCGGCACTCCCATGTATCGCTGCTGATCGAGATGGGCTTCTCGGCTCTGGCAATCGCAGACCGGGTAGGGCATGAGAGCGTGGACATCACCTATAAGTACGCCCACCTCTTCCCCTCAAAGCAGCAGGAGATGGCGCAGAAGCTGGACATGGAGCGAAGGGAGGGATGAAAATGGAACGAGTACTCGACCAGCAAGGCCGCTGGCGGAACAAGGTAGTAGCTTTCCGAATGTCCCCGGAAGAGGACGAGGTTCTGGAAGCTAAGGTAAAGCTCTCCGGGCTGACCAAACAGGAGTATATCATCCGCCGCTTGACTGACCGGGAGATCACCGTGGTAGGCAACCCAAGGGTCTACAAAGCCCTGCGAGACCAGATGAGGATGATCTATCAGGAATTGCAGCGGCTGGCCGTGGATGAAGAGGTTCCGCCGGACTTGCTGGAGACCCTGCAAATGGTAGCCCTGACGTTGAACGGACTTAAGGAGGAATGCGAATGACGGACAATAGAAAAACGACCGTACCGGGTGCATCTGTTGGCGCAGATGCGGTACAGTCGTCTCACAAAACTAGCACCAATATTATAACAAATTCGGACAAGCAAATCAATCTGCAAGCCGCGATAAAAGCAAACAATTTCGGGCTGAATACGGTATCAATGACCGAACTGTATGACACGGTCTATCCACCAAGGAAACCAATCGTGAATGACCTGCTTTACAGCGGAACATACCTCTTCGTAGGTGCGCCAAAGGTGGGCAAATCGTTCTTCATGGGGCAGCTTGCCTACCATGTGGCGATGGGGCTTCCTCTATGGGATTACGAGGTGCATCAGGGCACGGTTCTCTACCTGGCGTTGGAGGACGATTATGCCCGATTGCAACGGCGGCTCTCCCGGATGTTCGGGGTGGAGGAGACCAGCAATCTCTACTTCGCAACGCAGGCCAAGTCCGTGAGCGAGGGACTTGACCAGCAGTTGGAAGGATTCATCCGGGAGCACCCGGATGTACGGCTCATCATCATCGACACCCTGCAGAAGGTGCGGGAGATCGGCGGTGACCGATACAGCTACGCCAGCGACTACGAGATCGTGACCAAACTGAAAACTTTCAGCGACAGGTACGGCATCTGCCTGCTGGTGGTTCATCACACCCGGAAGATGGAAGCCGAGGATAGCTTCGATATGATCTCTGGCACAAACGGTCTGTTGGGTGCAGCGGATGGCGCATTCATCATGCAGAAGAAGCGGCGCACAGACAACACCGCCCTGCTGGACATTGTGGGACGTGACCAGCCGGATCAGGAGTTGACGTTGGAGTTCAACCGGGAACGCTGCGTGTGGGAGTTCCAAGGAGCCGAAACGGAACTCTGGAAGCTGCCGCCCGACCCGCTTCTGGAAGCGGTGGCAAAGCTGCTCGCCCCAGAAAACCCGGAGTGGAGCGGAACACCGACCGAACTGTTGGAGCAGTTGCCCGGTGTGGAAGTTCCGGCAAATGTCCTGACGCGCAAGTTAAACGTCAGTGCGGACAGGCTCTACAACGACTGCGGAATCCGCTACGAAAGCAGGCGTACCCATGAGGGACGAGTGGTAAATCTGAAGCTGGAAAATTCTGGGGCGTGACGATATGTGACGGTCGTGACGGTATTTTTGCTACTATAGAAAATACCGTCACAATCGACACGACCGACACGGAATGGTGAAAACGATGAAAAATGTACAGATTTCGCAGGAACTTTTCGTTGCTTTGCTGCACTACCATCTGAGCGGCAGGGACGAGTACGAAGAAGCAATTATACAAGGTTTGGAGCAGAAACTGGATGCGATGCTGCGGCATGAACTGTATGCCCAGTACAAAACAGCACCCACCGAGGAACAGAGGGAACAGGCCAGACGTGAGTATCTGGACAGGCGTGGAGTGCCAGAGAGCTTCCGCTGGTGATTCCCTCTATTTGCCAAGGACAGGAGCGTGACACGCTCCTGTGAACAGCCAATAAGTAGGAAGGTGGTGTTGGTCGGGGCAGCAGCCAAGGTGTAGCGAAGCTCCGTCCGCAGACGGATAGCCCCCGGCAGGGCGCAAAGGCATCTTTTGATGGACGGAACGTCTGTCAAAAGTGCTTTTGCGTTACTTTCGGCGAAAGTAACAAAGCCTGATGCAGTGTCCGGCACCAGTACCTTCTCCCAGAGAAAGGATGTGCGATTGAAAAGAACCATTTCGGCAATGCGGGGTCCCGGCTCCCTCAACCATAACCGGAGAAGTTTCACCGCTGAAAACGTAGACCCGGAGCGTAGCAGCCTGAATGTCGTGTACCGGGATGAGCCGATTCAAAAGGTATACCACGAACTGTTCGATGATGCAGTAGGTCGCTACAACGCCAAGCAGAAGCGCAAAGACCGCTGTATTTCCGACTACTACGAGCATCTGCGGACAGGCAAGCAGGAAAAAGTGTTCCATGAACTGATCGTCCAGATCGGAAACAAAGATGATATGGGCGTTCTGACCGAAAACGGAAAACTGGCAAAAGAACTACTGGACGAGTATATGCAGGGCTTCCAAGAACGGAATCCAACCTTGCGGGTATTCGGGGCATTCCTCCACATGGACGAGGCAACGCCGCACCTGCACATTGACTTTGTGCCGTATGTGTCCGGCTGGAAAGGAAAAGGGCTGGATACAAAGGTTTCCCTGAAGCAGGCTCTGAAGGCCTTGGGCTTTGCAGGCGGCTCCAAGCGAGAATCCGAGCTGAACCAGTGGATCAACGCCGAGAAAGAGCAGCTTGCCAAAGTCATGGAACGACATGGCATTGAGTGGGAACAGAAGGGCACCTATGAAGAACACCTGTCAGTGCTGGATTTTAAGAAGCAGGAGCGCACCAAAGAGGTGGCTGCGCTGGAAGCGGCTAAGCAGGAATGTCAGGCTGATTTGGCTGAGATGCAGGAGCAGTTGGAAACCGTACAGACGGCGGCAGATGCAGCGGAACAGCGGGCGCAGCAGGCAAACAAGGCTTACCAAAAGCAGAGCAAGGAACTGAACAAGCTGGCTCCCATCATGGATGGGCTGGAAAGTCTGTCGGCACAGTATTCCCAACGGCCGGAGGAATGGGTGCCGGAAGCGGACACCTTTGAAACGGCCAAGAGCTACCGGGAAAAGAAGGCCGTGCCGCTCATTAAGAAGCTGGTGCAGGTGATTTTCTCACTGCATCGGAAGTATTGGGAGATGAAGCATGATCGGGACAAGTATCAGGGCTTTTATCGCAGCGAAAAGGATGTGAACCGCAACTTGAGCAGGCTGCTGGAACAAGCTGAAGCAGAAAACGAACAGTTTCGTGCGATGAAGCGTGACTTTGGACGAGTGTGGAATTACTTCGGTGCGGAGAAGATGAATCAGGTCATTGGGCTTATGAAGGAGCAGGAGCAGACCACAGATAGGAGCCAGAAGAAGAACAGGCAGAACAGCATAGAGCTGTAAGCATAGCAGACCCCCGCCAGCGGATGTTGGCGGGGGTCTGTACATATAAGTGATATTTTACTCAAAAAGCTCCGGGGCAATATCCGTCAGAGCAAATCCGGGAATGTCTTTCTCGTCTTTGTAGGTGCCATCTTCAGCCAGAAACTCGACCTTTGCAAAGTCCGCAACTGGAATCTCAGATTCACAGACATACCAGTTCAGGTAGTCATTAGCGGTTTGTTTGAGGGTTGAGGCAACGCTGCGGTCAGCGTTGTACTTGTCGCAGAAAGTGCGCCAAGGCAGATATCGCCAAATTTTACCATTGGTCTTGATGGTAATGCGGCACATGATTTTGTCGTTGGACAGGCCGGTATTTTTGGCACCAGCATGGTCATTGGCAGTCAGCCAGACGACAGGGTGATAGTTTTCATATTTGTCAACGGATTTATAACCAATTTTCTGCCCATTAAAAAAGAGTGGTTCGTCATGGAGTGTGGCGTTGTCATATTTCAGATTGGAAGGTGTCAGAAGCAATTTCCCAGTTGCAAGAATCATCCGATACTTAATGGGGTCGGTGTAGTGATACAGGTTTTCAGGCAACTTGGTCTTTTTCACTTTCATTTGTTTCCCTCCAAAACCGTAGATGCTTACTGATACGAAACACCGTCTGAGATGCAGATAGTGGACAAGATTGAAAAAAGTGTACACTATCTCGCTGAAAAAAGCAATAGAAATTTTTATCGGCTTGCAATCACGGAAAAGCTGTGGTACGCTTTACTAGGATAGTATAAAGGAAAAGTGTATCCTTTTTAGAAAAAGACACCATGGTGTACTAATAGTGGTACTTTTACTATGTTAAAACGAAAGAAAACAATGCGGAAATTCGCATTTGATGGAGGAAATAAAAATGGTAGACACCAAAAAAGAGCAGGAACGCGAAGAACTGCACCGTGCAATCTGGGCGATTGCGGATGATCTACGCGGCGCAGTGGACGGATGGGATTTCAAGAGCTACGTTCTTGGTACGATGTTCTACCGTTATATTTCGGAGAACATTGCCAGCTATATCAATCAGGGCGAAATTGATGCAGGCAACCCGGATTTCCGCTATGAAGATATGTCTGATGCAGAGGCAGAGCAGGCACGGGAAGGGCTGGTACAGGAAAAAGGGTTCTTCATCCTGCCCAGTGAGTTGTTCTGCAATGTGCGAGCAAAAGCAGCCAACGATGAAAACCTCAACGAAACACTGGAAACGGTGTTCCGACATATTGAAGAATCCGCAAAGGGCAGTTCCTCTGAGGGACAGTTTGCAGGGCTGTTTAATGATTACGATGTCAACAGCAATAAGCTGGGTGCGACCGTTGCCAAGCGCAATGAGAAGCTCGTGAAACTGCTGAACGGCGTGGCAGATATGAACCTTGGCGATGTGAAAGAGCATGACATTGATGCCTTTGGCGATGCCTACGAATACCTGATGACCATGTACGCCAGCAATGCAGGCAAGTCCGGTGGCGAGTTCTTTACGCCTGCCGATGTTTCGGAGCTGCTGACCCGGCTGGGTACCGTAGGCAAGAAGGAAATCAACAAGGTCTATGACCCGGCCTGCGGCTCTGGTTCGTTGCTGCTGAAGGCAGAAAAGGTGCTGGGACGGGACGCCGTGCGCAATGGATTCTTTGGGCAGGAAATCAACATCACAACGTACAACCTGTGCCGCATCAATATGTTCCTGCACGACATCGAATTTGACAAATTCGACATTGCCTGTGAGGACACGCTGACAAATCCGCAGCACTGGGATGATGAACCCTTTGAGCTGATCGTATCGAATCCGCCGTACTCCATCAAGTGGGCCGGTGACGAAAATCCGCTGTTGATCAACGACCCGCGTTTTGCTCCGGCTGGTGTGCTGGCTCCGAAGAGCAAAGCGGACTTGGCGTTTATCATGCACTCGCTGGCATGGCTGGCTTCCAACGGTACGGCTGCAATCGTCTGTTTTCCCGGTATTATGTACCGTGGCGGCGCAGAGCAGAAAATCCGCAAGTATCTGGTGGACAACAACTTTATTGACTGCATCATCCAGTTGCCGAGCAACCTGTTCTTTGGGACTAGTATTGCTACCTGTATCATGGTGCTGAAAAAAGGAAAAACGGATAATAAGGTACTGTTCATTGATGCTTCTTCCGAGTGCGTCAAGGTGACGAACAACAACAAACTCACCCCGGAGAACATTAACAAAATAGTGGACGCCTTTGCACAGCGGACAGAAGAAGCGCACTTCTCCCATCTGGCGGAGTATTCCGAGGTGCAGGAAAATGACTATAACCTGTCGGTTTCTACTTATGTGGAGGCTAAGGACACCCGTGAGAAGATCGACATTGTGAAGCTGAACGCTGAAATTGCACAAATCGTAGCACGAGAAAACGAACTGCGGGCCGCCATTGACCAGATCGTGGCAGAAATCGAGGGCTGAGATGGAAAGCGAAAAGAAAGATTCTGCATTGGTACGTTCTTCTGCGGCGGAATACCTGACCTTTGTTGCCTCTACGGGCGAGGACAAGGACAGCATTGAGATGCGCTACGAGGATGAAAACATCTGGCTGACGCAAAAGATGATGGCGACCCTTTACGATGTGGGGCTTCCGACCATCAATGAGCATATCAAAAAGATTTATGCTGACCATGAGCAGGACGAGGCGGCAACGATTCGGAAATTCCGAATAGTTCAAAATGAGGGTGGCCGACAGGTTACTCGCAGCGTGAACCACTATAATCTGCAAATGATTATTGCGGTCGGCTTCAAGGTGAACAACCAGCGGGCGGTGCGGTTCCGTGTCTGGGCAAATCAGATCGTGGAGCAGTACACCATCAAGGGGTGGGCAATGGATGAGGAGCGCCTGAAAAACGGCGGCACAGTCCTGACCAAGAAATACTTTGAAGAGCAGTTGGAGCGCATCCGGGAGATTCGCATTTCGGAGCGCAACTTCTATCAGAAACTCACTGACATTTACGCTACTTCGCTGGATTATGACCGCAATGCGCTGACCACAAAAGAGTTCTTTGCGAAGGTACAGAACAAGATGCACTATGCCGTGCATCGCCATACGGCGGCAGAACTGATCTATGAGCGTGCCGATGCCGAAAAGCCGCACATGGGGCTTCACACATGGAAGGACGCTCCCAACGGCAAAATTAAAAAGAGCGATGTTTCGGTGGCGAAAAACTACCTGACCGAAGATGAAATGAAGTCCATGGAGCTGATTGTTTCGGCTTACCTCGACCTTGCCGAGAACCGTGCCCGCCGTCATATTCCCATGACCATGGAGGACTGGGCCAAGCGGTTGGACATCTATTTGCAGGCGGATGATCTGGAAGTGCTGAAGGACGCAGGCAAAATCTCGGCACAGCTTGCAAAGATGCACGCCGAAACGGAGTTTGAAAAGTATCGTGTGGTGCAAGATCGGCTGTACCAGAGCGATTTTGATAGGTATCTGGAAGAAAGCACAGGTTTATAATGAATTGGGATCTTATGAACTTTCTTGCAACTAGTGCGCTAACGATTGCAATCTATTGGCTACAGCGCTCACATGAAAAAGAACGTGAGCAAATGGAAGTGGAGGCGCAGAAAAAAGCTGTTGTTGAAGCGGCAAGAGTTTTTCTGATTGATAATGAAGATGAAATAGAATGCTTGCCGTTGTCAGCGATTGCAAAAAGCCTGAATCTCAAAAGAAAGCATCATAGAGCGATAACGACTAAGTTTTTAAGATGTAGTGAGGAAGTCCAAAAGGAAATCCTCAAGCAAGCCAATTTTCAGCCAATAGAGGTTTCTAAAGAACAGGTGAGTGCTGCATTAAAACGACTAAAAGATGATATTAAAGCGTGCGGTTTTGGACGAGATACTTTATATGATGGGGCTAAATACTTTCATCGAGCGATGGAGCGTTATTCGGATGAAAAAATTGAAACCGTAAATCCGTACATATTTGAGGACATAAGGCGAACACACTTTTATCAAGGTGATTCACTCCAATTATTAAAAGATACGAGCTATAACGGAACGCTATACGGATATATGTATGATTACCTTCACTCCGCAGATTTGGGAAAATCCAAATGGCTACTGCAACCACCAATTGACATGGTTTGGTCGCAATGCAATTTAGCTGGATGCCCAGAAGAAATAATGACATTCTGGACGATGCGAATCGTTATTGATTGCTGTCGGGTATTTGCTGAATCAGAAGAAGATATTATTTTCGATGAAGATTTGATTGAAACACAGGAAGATATGTACTATTATGCGGTGATGGCACTGTACAGTACCTATATTGCAAAGAAAGAAGAGGGTGCGGATGAGTAAGCTAGATGAACTGCTCCGGGAACTTTGCCCGGATGGCGTTGAGTATAAAAGATTCGATGAAGTTTGCACATTAAATGCTCGAATTGGCTGGCAACGGCTAACGAAAGCAGAGTATATGAGCAAAGGCGACTACTTGCTTATAACAGAACGGACTTTACTGAAACACATGAAATTGATTATAGTACTTGTGTATATGTGACGGAAGAGCGATACAAGCAAGACTCGAAAATTCAATTGAAAAATGGAGATATCCTAATAACCAAAGATGGAACTCTTGGTAAAGTAGCGCAAGTAAAGGGGCTTGAAATGCCAGCTACATTAAATGGTGGAGTCTTTGTTGTTCGCTGTAAAGATGGTTCGTTAGAGAATCGGTTCATTCTGCACTATCTGTTGTCTAATCATTTTCAAAGTGTTGTTGAGCAACAGAAAACAGGTTCGACAATTAGTCACTTAACACAAACACTTTTTTCAAGGCTGATGATACCAATTCCACCACTAGAAATTCAGCGTGAAATTGTCCGAATTTTGGATGATTATACGAAGAATGTAACGGAACTACAAAGACAGCTTGCGGCAGAAACGACAGCTAGAAAAACACAATACACGTATTATAGGGATGAGCTGCTTACGAATAATTATAATAGTAAAATAAAACGACTAGAAGAGTGCTGTGATTCAATAGCAGATGGCGATCATCAGGCACCGCCCAAAGCGGATAGTGGTATTCCGTTCATTACGATATCAGATATTGATGAACGACATGAAATTAACTTTAATGTAATAAAATATGTTCCGGGTGAATACTATAATCGGTTGGCAGACAAACGCAGACCCCAAAAAGGCGATGTATTATACACGGTGGTAGGGTCATATGGAATCCCTGTATATGTAAAAGAAAATAAGAAGTTTGTATTTCAACGGCATATTGCAATATTAAGACCAAATAATGCAGTTATTGATTCACGGTATTTGTACCATGCAATGAATGGAACAGCATTCCATAGGCAGGCGGATTTGGCTGCAAAGGGTGCTGCGCAAAAGACAATAGGACTTGCATCATTGGCCAAAATGACAGTGCCTGTTCCACCCCTCGATGTCCAGAACCGCATTGTAAATGTATTGGACAACTTTGAGAAAGTCTGTTCTGACCTCAACATTGGTTTGCCCGCTGAAATTGAAGCCCGGCAGAAGCAGTACGAGTATTACCGAGATAAGCTCTTGACATTTGCAGAAACCGGCAACACAATTTTGAGCAGAGCAGAGCAGAGCAGAGCAGAGCAGAGCAGAGCAGAGCAGAGCAGAGCAGAGCAGAGCAGAGCAGAGCACTGATTAAGCTCTTGCAATATGTGTTTGGCTATGCCATGTTGCCGCTGAGTGAGATTGCAAATGTTTTTCGTGGTGAGTATATCACTAAGAAAAACGAAAAAGCTGGTAATATTCCCGTGATTTTGGGAGGACAAGAACCGGCATATTATATTGACCGTGCTAACCACATCGGCGAAATTGTCGCAGTGGCTCGAAGCGGTGCATCTGCTGGATTTGTTTCTTACTGGGATGAACCGATATTTATTACGGATGGCTTTGGGTATGAAGTAAAGAAAGAAGTTGCCATACCAAAATATCTGTACTATGCGCTTAAGAATAAAGAAACAGAATTGAACGGTATGAAGCGTGGCGCAGGCGTTCCCCATGTGAGCGGCGAAAGATTGGGAGAGATAAATCTGCCTGTGCCGCCTATTGAAGAACAAAAACGGATTGTTTCTATCCTTGACCGTTTTGATACAATCTGCAATGATTTGACGAGCGGCTTGCCCGCAGAGATTGAAGCAAGACAAAAACAGTACGAGTATTACAGGGATAAGCTGTTAAACTTTGGAAAGTGAGGAGAAAAAATGGATAACCAAACGTTATTTGATGTGAAGAATGCGGTTGAAGTAATGTCAAAAGCATTAAAGCTGTTTGCCGAAAAAATAACGGAATTGATGAATTGGTATCACATTAACCAGGATACAATAAACGAATATCTTAAGGCGTTTGGTAATCTTATCCTTTGGAGAAATGCGGTAAACAGGTTGAGCGAAAATCAGATTGTATTTACGGAACAGTTGTCCGGAGATATGATTGAAAAAGTGAATAAGTCAACAAATGTAGATGAGGTTATACTTGAATACTATACGGAAAATGAAGAAAAGTGCTTGAAAAATCTTGTTGAGCGCTGTGGCGCAGCGGAATGCGTTATAGCATACAAGAAACTGTACCCTCAAATTGTGATTGCAGCGGAAATGGGATGCTTTCAGCTTGCATGTCTAGGGTTGTTTTCGCTGGAGGACGGTATTTTGTCGGACATTGTGAACCAGCCAAAAAATACTAGCTTCAAAAAACGAATGAGAGAAATTGAAGATAAGATCAACAACAAAACACCTCCGTCCCAAACAGATTTGAAGGTTTTTGCAGTGATGATTTCAATTGATGCATTTCAGGAGACCGCTTTTGGAAATTCAGACTTTGATAAGCCGGAACCGAATTACTTGAATCGACATTGGACATTACATGGCAGAAGTCATCGGGATTTTACAAAAATGGATTATATTAAAATACTCTTGAGTTTGGATGCTTTGATTTTTATGGCAAATTTGGCTGAACGGACAGAGGAAAAAACAGATGAATTATAATGTTGTTGCGGCTACCAATGAGGATACCGTTGTTGCCACCTATGAGCCTTCCAAGGTGCGCTCTGACAGCTACCAAAGCGAGGCGGAACTGGAAAAAGAGTTTATCCGGCTGTTGTGCGAGCAGGGCTACACCTATCTGCCGCTGCATACCGAGGATGAACTGATTGCTAACCTCCGCAGCCAACTGGAAGAGCTGAACCACTACCACTTTTCCGATACGGAGTGGCGGCAGTTTTTCAGTGATGTAATTGCCAACCCCAACGAGCACATTCCCGAGAAGACCCGGAAGATTCAGGATTGGGAAGAAAGTAAGCAGGTGCTGCACCGGGATGATGGAAGTTCCAAAAATATCACACTGATCGACAAAAAGAACATCCATAACAACCGCCTGCAGGTCATCAACCAGTATGAGGTAAAACAAGCAGACAGCGCACGACATGATAACCGCTATGATGTGACGATTCTGGTCAACGGCTTTCCGCTGGTTCATGTGGAACTGAAGCGGCGCGGGGTGGCCATCCGGGAGGCATTCAACCAAATCAACCGCTACCAGCGGGATTCGTTCTGGGCGGGCTGTGGTTTGTACGAGTATGTGCAGATTTTTGTGATCTCCAACGGCACAAATACCAAGTACTACTCCAACAGCACCCGCTACAATGCCATCAAGGATGCCAAACACGGCAAGACGAAAAAGGAAAAGACCAGCAATAGCTTTGAATTTACCTCCTACTGGGCCGATGCGAATAACCGTGTGCTGACGGATCTGATCGACTTTACCCGGACATTCTTTGCAAAGCACACGATTCTGAGCGTGCTGACCCGATACTGCATCTTTACCTCAGAAAAGATGCTGATGGTGATGCGCCCATATCAGATCACGGCAACCGAGAGGATATTGAACCGCATCGAGATCGCCAACAACTACAAAAAGTATGGCAGCATCGAGGGCGGCGGCTACATCTGGCACACCACTGGCTCCGGCAAGACGCTGACCTCCTTCAAAACGGCACGGCTGGCATCGCAGCTGCCCTACATCGACAAGGTACTGTTTGTGGTAGACCGCAAGGACTTGGACTACCAGACCATGAAGGAATATGACCGCTTCGAGAAGGGAGCGGCAAACTCCAACACCAGCACCACGATTCTGAAACGCCAGTTGGAAAACCCGGAAGCGCATATCATCATTACCACCATCCAGAAGTTGGCGACCTTCATCAAGAAGAATCCGGGGCATGAGGTCTACCAGAAGCACGTTGTGATCATCTTTGACGAGTGCCACCGCAGCCAGTTCGGTGATATGCACAAGGCCATTGTTCACAACTTCAAAAAGTACCACCTGTTCGGCTTTACAGGAACGCCGATTTTTGCAGTCAACGCAGGAAGCTCCACTGATCCGCGCTATTTCACCACGGCGCAGACGTTCGGCGACCAACTGCACACCTACACCATCGTTGATGCCATCAACGACAAGAATGTGCTGCCATTCCGTGTAGATTACATCAAGACGATGGATGCAGAGCCAGATATGGATGACAAGCAGGTTTGGGACATTGACCGGGAAAAGGCGTTCATGGCACCCAAGCGTATTTCTCTGGTGACAAAGTACATCCTCGACCACTTCGACCAGAAAACCTATCGGGGAGACAAATCGTTTGAGTTTAATCTGCTGACGAATGTGGCAGAGGTGGCCTCTGCCCAGCGTGGTGCGGTGGAGGAAATCAAGCAAAAACAGCGCATCAGCGGTTTTAATTCGATTTTCTGCGTGGCATCTGTGCCGATGGCAAAGCTGTATTATCAGGAGTTCAAAAAACAGATGGCGGCAGACCCAACCAAGCGGCTGCGCATTGCTACCATTTACAGCTATGGAGCCAATGAAGCGGAAACGGATGGCATTCTGGACGAGGAAAACCCGGAAGATACCTCCAACCTCGACCAGAGCAGCCGGGATTTTCTGGATGCCGCCATTCAGGATTACAATGAGATGTTCCACACGAACTACTCGACGGATGGTGAACGGTTCCAGAATTACTACAAAGATGTATCGCTCCGCATGAAGAATAAAGAGCTTGACCTGCTGATCGTGGTCAATATGTTCCTGACGGGCTTCGATGCCACGACCCTGAACACCCTTTGGGTGGACAAGAACCTGAAGATGCACGGGCTGATTCAGGCGTTCAGCCGGACAAACCGTATCCTGAACAGCATCAAGACCTTTGGCAATATCGTCTGCTTCCGCAACCTGCAAAAGCGGGTGGATGCGGCAATTTCGCTGTTTGGAGATAAAAATGCGGGCGGCATCGTTCTGCTGCGCAAATATGCGGACTACTACCACGGTTATATGGACGAGCAGGGAAAATACCATCAGGGTTATACAGACATGATCGATGACCTGACGCAGAAGTTCCCGCTGACAGAGCCGCAGATCGCCGGAGAGCAGAAACAGAAAGATTTTATCGTGCTGTTTGGTGCGCTGCTGCGGATGCGGAACCTGCTGTCCTCCTTTGATGATTTCAAAGGCAACGAGATGATCTCGGAACGGGATTTACAGGACTATTTGGGTCGCTATCAGGATTTGCGGGATGAATGGCGTAACAAGAAGCACGATGAAACCAAAGAGGATATCACGGATGATGTGGTGTTCGAGGTGGAGCTGATTCGGCAGGTCGAGATCAACATTGACTACATTCTGATGCTGGTCAAAAAGTACCATGACACCCATTGCGATGACAAAGAGGTGCTCATCACGATTCGCAAGGCGATTGATGCCAGCCCGGAACTGCGCAGCAAAAAGCAGCTGATTGAAACCTTTATTGCAGGGGTCAACGATGTGGATGACGTGATGGCAGAGTGGAACACCTTTGTGTCCGAACAGCGGGAGAAAGAGCTTGCAAAGATTATCCAAGAGGAAAAGCTGAAAGAGCCGGAGACACGCAAATATCTGGCCAATGCGTTCCGTGATGGTGAGATCAAGACCGTGGGCACTGACATTGATAAGCTGATGCCTCCTGTTTCTCGCTTTGGCGGCGGTGGCCGTGCGCAGAAAAAACAGGGTGTAATCGATAAGCTAAAGGGCTTCTTTGACAAGTTCTTTGGGATTGGCGGAAGTGATATATATAAATGATAGTATGTACATTTATGTGAATGAGTGGTATACTAAATGAAAGGATAGAAATGAAACTGACAATCGAACAGGAAAGACAGATAACAGCACAGTATCAGTACATCAAAGAGTTGGCAACATTGAAATATGATGCGGAGGAAAAAAGAGAACAAAATTTAATTCAACAGTCCAGTCAGATGCAAACGGCTTTTTCATTCATGACAGCAGCTGTATTTGCGGCTACGGCTATTTGCATAGAATACCGGGGAAAGCTGACCTTGAATTTTTTTCTGATAGCAGTATCTGTTGTTGCTTTTTTGCTGATTGTGAGTTTACTTTTAGCATCCTTAGCGCAATGGAGATGGAAAACAGAAGCATTTCCAGATATACTGGATATGAAGGATACGGTTGTAAATGATCCTGAGTGGGAAAAACTTACAATTAAATACCACCAAATCAATCAGTGGATTGATTTAGTGGGAAAAGTTCAAAAGAAGAAAGCGAAAATAAACGATAGGCGTGTTAAATTGATAATGGCTTCGATGATTTGCTTTTACTTGTCAATCGGGAGTATAGTAATTAGCTTTTTTATCGGCGTTATGAAGTTGAGATGAAAGGTTGGTACATAAAATGGCAGAACAGAACAAGCCAGCACAGAGCAATCCAGCTAAGAGTGTAACGACACCGCCGATGCCTGTAAAACATACAAGGGATAATGGTGGAAATCTAAGAACGTCCACAAGAAGTGGTGTGAAGAAATGAGTGATGAAAAGAAAATTGTGATAAAAGCAGAACAGGAGAAAGACACTGCTCAAGAGAATACTAATCCGGCATTGCTAATGAAAACGCCAGCAATGCCACTAAAGATGGAATTTGCTGAAAAGATTACGAAAGAACCTGAAGTAAAAATCAAAAAGGCAAATTCCTGATTGGACAGAATTGCGTGATACTATCCTGATACTAAAAAATCAGCGAACGTCATAGAGCACAGCGACCACATGAAGAAGCAATCCACAAAAAATAGGCTTACTAAACAAATTTGTTTAGTAAGAAATTAAACTTACCGAGCTCGAGTAATAAAAATTTGCCTTCCGGCTTTTTAGACCTCTGAAAAATAGAACACAACAGCGTATAAAAACGGCCCTGCTTTCAAGAATTTTCGCTTGAAGGCGGGGCTTTTTCGCGTCCAAAGCAACAGAAAAAATAACACCCGAGGAAGAATCAAACCAGTATCACAGTTTCTTCTTCCCTGGGAAAGCCAGAGCTTCCAGCCGGCCCGCGACTTATGAAATCCTCTTGACAAAGTGGGAAGAGGCAGTATAATAAATATGAACATTGTTCATATTGAGGGTGACTACATGAATACGATCGTGACCTCCAAGGAAGAGATCTTAAAAAACAGCCGGGAGCTTATCCGGGAAAAGGGCTGGGCGGCAGTCAGCATCCGTTCTGTCGCCTCGGCATGCGGGGTCTCGGTCGGCTCGATCTACAACTATTATGACTCCAAAGCTGAGCTTATCAGCGCCACGGTCGAGAGCGTCTGGTGCGAAATTTTCCACCGCCCGCAGGACGAGGCCGTATTTCAGGACGTGCAGACCTGTGTCAAATGGATGTACGAGCGCATGGCCTACGGCTATGAGCAGTATCCCGGATTCTTCACACTGCACTCTCTCGGCTTTATGCAGGAGGACAAGGCCGATGGCAAACGGCACATGCAGCGAATCTGGCACCATATCTTAAACGGTCTGTGTACGGTGCTGCAACAGGATGCCAAGATCCGTCCGGGCGCTTTTAATGAGCAATTCACCGTTGAAAAATTTGCCGATGTTCTGTTTTCGCTTATGCTGTCTGCCTTGCTGCGGCAGGACTACGACCCCGCCGCTGTGCTGGAGATCGTGCGCAGGACCTTATATTGACCGCATTTTCTTCCCACACTGCTGTGGGAATTTTATAACGTCCAAATTGAACGCTGTTCACTCAAAGGGGACGCTCATAGGAAGGTTCATCGCAGTATCCTGTTGCTGCTTGCCTGCCTTGTGTGGAGCACTGCCAGCTTCAACATCCTGCGTTTTGGATGCAGCTATGCCAAACAAGCCCCTGATGACCGTAAAAACTAGGACGACCCTGCAAAAAATGCAGTGTTACAATAAATTTGATGTATCGACAAGGAGCGATCAACTATGCAAGCAATCGTAGAAACTGTTTTTGATGCGGTGTATCTGGTATCCGTCATCACCATCGGTATCCTGATGATCCGCGGCTGCAAGGGCAGCCACCAGTTCAAGCTGTTCGGTCTGATGGCTGTCGTTCTGGGTACCGGCGACTCGTTCCATCTGATTCCCCGTGCTCTGGCTCTATGCACCACGGGTCTTGAAAACTTTACCGTTCCCCTGGGTCTGGGGAAGTGGATCACCTCTGTGACGATGACAGTCTTTTATGTGCTGCTGTACTATGTCTGGCGTGAGCGCTACCGGGTCAAGGGCAGCAATGGCCTGACTGCCGCCGTCTACGGTCTGGCTGCTGTGCGTGTTATCCTGTGCATGATGCCGCAGAACCAGTGGCTGAGCGACGGATCCCCGCTGTCCTGGGGCATTTACCGTAACATTCCTTTTGCACTGATGGGCCTGCTGATCATCGTGCTGTTCTACCGCAGCGCCAAGGAGCATAACGACTCGGCTTTCCGCTGGATGTGGCTGACCATCGTGCTGAGCTTCGGTTTCTACATTCCCGTTGTTCTTTGGGCCAATGCCATCCCCATGATCGGGATGCTGATGATCCCCAAGACCTGCGCCTATGTGTGGACCGTTCTCATCGGCTATTCTGCCATGAAGAAGGAATGCAAGTGATTTGTACACCGTACCGATAAAAAGCAGGGTTATCATTTAAAAGAGAGCTGCATCCTGAACGTCCAAGAATAGGCTTGCCAACAAACCTTCAGCGCCCTGCTTTTTGGCAGGGCGCTTTTATATTGCAAAACTTCGTACGTTCTGTTATAATCAAATCAACAACTTGCGAGCAAACGAAAGGTTGTATAGAAAGAAGGCGGGACAGATGTATTTCCAATACGGCGAAGCGGAAACGGCGTATCTGAGCGCAAGAGACGAGCGGATGGCGGCGGTCATCGCGCAGGTGGGACACATCGAGAGGGAAGTGGATACCGACCTCTTTTCAGCGGTGGTACACCACATCGTCGGCCAGCAGATCTCCACGAAAGCGCAGGCGACCATCTGGAAGCGGATGCGGGATGAGTTCGGCGTGGTGGATGCAGCTGCCGTCCTCGGAGCCGGGGTTGAGAAGCTGCAGAGCTTCGGTATGACCTTCCGAAAGGCTGAATACATTACGGACTTTGCCCGGAAAATCGAGAGCGGAGAATTTGACCTTGAGGGCATCCGGCAGAGGCCGGACGATGAGGCCATCCGGGAGCTGAGCAGCCTGAAAGGCGTCGGCGTCTGGACGGCAGAGATGATACTGCTCTTCTGTATGCAGCGGCCCGACGTGTTCAGCTACGACGACCTCGCCATCCAGCGTGGGCTGCGGATGGTGTACCACCACCGAAAAATCGACCGGAAACTGTTCGAAAAGTACCGCCGCCGGTTCAGTCCCTATTGCAGCGTGGCCAGCCTCTACCTCTGGGCGGCAGCAGGCGGCGCGGTGCCGGGCCTCAAGGACTACGCGCCGACCCAAAAGCCGAAAAGGAAGGGGTGAACCGCCATGATCGATACGATGCATTACGATTCGCCGCTGGGAAAGATATTGCTGGCAGCAGACGAAGAAGGGATGACCGGAGTATGGTTCGAGGCACAGAAGTATTTTGCGGCGAAGCTTCCTCCAGAGAATGAAGAGGGGACAACACCGGTGCTGGGAGACGCCTGCCGCTGGCTGGACGTCTATTTTTCAGGCCGGGAGCCGGACTTTACTCCGAAACTCCATCTTATCGGCTCCGATTTCCGACAGGCGGTGTGGGCGCTGCTGCTGCAGATCCCCTACGGACAGACCACGACCTACGGCGCACTGGCAAAACAGCTGGCGGAGATAAACGGCGGAAAGCGCGTCTCCGCGCAGGCTGTGGGCGGCGCGGTGGGGCATAACCCTGTTTCCATCATCGTACCCTGCCATCGGGTGGTGGGCAGCGACGGCAGCCTGACCGGCTACGCGGGCGGCATCGAAAAGAAGATACGCTTGCTGACGCTGGAAAACGCAGAGGCGGCAAATCTTTACCGATAACAAAAAGCAGGCCATCCCGGCGGGATGACCTGCTTTTGCTATCTGTATCGTTTACTTGTTCTGGATGTACTCGTCGATGGCCTTGGCGGCAGCCTTGCCTGCGCCCATGGCCTTGATGACGGTGGCGGCACCGGTGACAGCGTCACCGCCGGCGTACACGCCCTCGCGGCTGGTCTTGCCCTCGTCGCCCTCGGTGACGATGCAGCCGTGCTTGTTGGTCTCGAGGCCCGGCGTGGTGGAGCGGATGAGGGGGTTGGGGCTGGTACCCAGGCTCATGATGACGGTGTCCACGTCCATCGTGAACTCGCTGCCCTTCTTCTCGATGGGGCGGCGGCGGCCGGAAGCATCCGGCTCACCCAGCTCCATCTCGATGCAGGTGATGGCCTTGACGAAGCCGTCCTCATCGGGCAGGATCTCCACGGGGTTGCAGAGGGTCTTGAAGATAATGCCCTCTTCCTCGGCGTGCTCGACCTCTTCCTTACGGGCAGGCAGCTCAGCCATTCCGCGGCGGTAGACGATGTAGACTGTCTCAGCGCCCAGACGCAGGGCGCTGCGGGCAGCGTCCATTGCCACGTTGCCGCCGCCGACGACGGCGACCTTCCTGCCGGTGCGGATGGGGGTCTTGCTGGTGGGCAGGTAAGCCTTCATCAGGTTGGAACGGGTGAGGAACTCGTTGGCGGAGTAGACGCCCTTCAGGCTCTCGCCCGGGATGCCCATGAAGCGGGGCAGGCCGGCACCGGAACCCACGAAGACGGCCTCATAACCGTACTCGCCCATCAGCTCGTCGATGGTGAGCACCTTGCCGATGACCATGTTGCACTCGAAATCGACGCCCATCTTCTTGAGGCCGTCGATCTCCTGCTGGACGATGGCCTTGGGCAGACGGAACTCGGGGATGCCGTACATCAGCACGCCGCCTGCGACGTGCAGGGCCTCGTAGACCGTGACCTTATAGCCCAGCTTGGCGAGGTCGCCTGCGGCGGTCAGGCCGGCAGGGCCTGCACCGATGATGGCGACCTTGTGGCCGTTGGATGCAGGCACGACGGGGGCGGTGTGGACATTCTCACGGTGCCAGTCGGCCACGAAGCGCTCCAGACGGCCAATGCCGACGGGCTCGTTCTTGATGCCGCGGGTACACTTGCCCTCGCACTGGCTCTCCTGCGGGCAGACGCGGCCGCAGACGGCGGGCAGGGAAGAGGAACGATTGATGACCTGATAGGCGGCTTCGAAGTCACCCTCGGCCACATGGCCGATGAACTCGGGGATGTCGATGCCGACGGGGCAGCCGGTCTGGCAGGGCTTATTCTTGCAGTGGATGCAGCGCTTGGCCTCGTTCACAGCCATCTCGGCGGTGTAGCCCAGAGCCACTTCCTCAAAATTCTTGTTGCGGACGTTGGGGTCCTGGGTGGGCATGGGACACTTTTTGGGGTCCATATTGAAAGCCATTTTACATTCCCTCCTGAGTCTTGAACAGATTGCAGGCCTTTTCCCGGGCCTTGGCCTCAAAGGGGCGGTACATGGTGCCGCGGGCCATTGCCTCGTCGAAATCCACGAGGTCGCCGTCGAAGTCGGGGCCATCCACGCAGGCGAACTTGGTCTCGCCGCCCACGGTCAGACGGCAGCCGCCGCACATACCGGTGCCGTCGATCATGATGGGGTTCATGGAGACGATGCTCTTGAGGCCGTGCTTCTGGCAGGTCTTGACCACGAACTTCATCATGATGAGCGGACCGATGGTGATGACCAGGTCGTACTGGTTGCCGGCAGCCACCAGCTCGTCGAGGGCGGCGGTGACGACGCCCTTGGTGCCGTAGCTGCCATCGTCGGTCATGACCCGCAGCTCGTCGCTGCAGGCCTTGAACTCATCCTCGAGGATGAGCAGGTCCTTGCTGCGGAAGCCGACCACGCTGTGGACGACGCAGCCCTGCTCGTGGAGTTCACGGGCGATGGGCAGCGCAATGGCGCAGCCCACGCCGCCGCCGACGACGCAGACCTTCTTCAGGCCCTCCACCTCGGTGGCGCGGCCCAGCGGGCCGACGAAGTCGTGGACGCTCTGCCCCACTTCGAGGCTGTTCAGCTCCATGGTGGTGCCGCCGACGATCTGGAAGATGATGTCCACAGTACCCTTCTCGCGGTCATAGCCTGCGACGGTGAGGGGGATGCGCTCGCTGTCTTCAAACGGGCGCACAATGATAAACTGGCCGGGCTTTGCCTTTTTGGCAATGAGCGGGGCTTCAATGACCATCTTTGTAACGGTGGGGTTCAGCGCCACCTTTTCCGTGATCTTGTACATTGCGTTTGCTCCTTATTCCTATATTCTCCCCTGCATGAAAACACGCCTGTTCCTCGGTGCAGCAGCCCGAAGCGGCAGGCGCGAAAGTTCAGCAACGATTTGACAATCTTAATTATAACGATATTAAGAAAGGAAAGCAATTAAATTTTCTTCGCGTCAGCTGCGGCAAACTTGAACGGCGGCGCAGCTTTGTACGCAGCAGGGGGACGGAAACGTCCCTTTTTTCAAAAAATGCAAATTTGCAGTTGACAAGAGGCGAAAGCTGCGGTATAATAATCGACGTCGCCGGGAACGCCCGGCGCGCCACAATGGATATGCGGCCGTAGCTCATCTGGTAGAGCGCCACCTTGCCAAGGTGGAGGTAGCG
>ENA-ORRZ01000596-ORRZ01000596.1-human-gut-metagenome-genome-assembly--contig:-NODE-596-length-31867-cov-6.803628_pt1 | contig 31867 bp, 39 predicted proteins | sample MGYA00242185_ERZ509152 | MGnify/ENA primary metagenome ERZ509152 (study PRJEB26280, sample SAMEA2338668) | human gut metagenome | biome: human gut; feature: human-associated habitat; material: faeces... | reverse complement strand
GCTGGCAGCCGTGATCCTTCAGTCCGCAGTAGCTGCATTCCCGGCACAGGCAGGAGAGCTTCAGTTATTTTGCGCAGACGGTGCAGTTGACCCCTCCTACCTTTCCCAAGCAGACCAGGTGGCCGGAAAGATTCCTGAAAGTATTTTATACGCCCTGTCTGATGCTGGATGGAGGTTTACGGTTACCGATAAGGATCTGGCTGATACATTTTTCAACGGGCTTTATGGAGCCGTATCCGGAGCAACGGATCCGCAGGCAAAGTGCATCTACATTGAGGATCGCGCGCGAGCCATTAACCTTGCTGTGGTACATGAAATCGGTCATGCAGCAGACGCTGAGCTGGACATGGTATCCAATACTGCCCAGTTTAAATCGGTATTTGAAAAAGAAAAACACACGTTCATAGACAGCACTTCCGTCGGTGATTCCCATGAAACCTCCAGTTCGGTTGAATACTTTGCGTCTGCTTGGTCGGAATTTTACATCAACCCAGCAAACTTAAAGGCCCATGCACCAGAAACCTGCGACATCATACAGGAGTGCGCACAGCGCCTTCATGAACGAGGACGGGAGAGCAGCCCGGAAAACGGGTTCAGTGCGGAGACGTATTACTGGAACTATCCGGATCTGCAGGAGTCCATCGGCTATGACCCGGAGGCATTGAAAAACCACTATATGGCATACGGAATACAGGAAGGGCGTGAAGCGGGCCTGCCGTTCCAGTTTCAGTTAATGTCTGCACAAAGTAAATAACAAAGGAGAGCATAAAAAATGACAAAGAAGGAAATCAGTGAAATCCGCAAACAGTGCCGCATACAGGAAAACTCATTTACAACCATCTGCGGCTGCTATGTCCCAGGAAATGATCAGGAGAAGATCTGCTTTACCCAAACATTCCAGACACTTACACAGGAGGATGCACAACAGTATCTTGCCCTGTTTAAAAAAGGACTCAGCGGGAAACCGGATGAATCCCTGTCTGAAGGCGTAGTTTCGGGGGAAGTTCAGGAAAGCCTTCTTGCTCTGACTGACTGCGGATTAAGGGATCCGAAGGTTGTGAACCGATTTTTTGATGCAGCTGCCGAATCCTTTGCGTTTGGAACCAGTTTCCTGATCCTGCTCATTCATAACTGCTATGACATACCAAAGCCAAGCGGATCAGATACGGCATATAGCTATATACAGTGCCTGATCTGCCCCATCCAGGAATCCGTGCCTGAATTAGGCTATCAGGGAAAAGAAAAAGGGTTTGCAAGTACAGCGAAAAACTGGATCGTAAAAAATCCGGCAGTGGGTTTTTTATATCCTGCATTCAATGACCGGTGTACAGATATCCATCATATGCTGGCGTACATACCTGGGGAAAAGCGATCCGGACGTACATTCATTGAAACCCTTTTGGGTACAGAGCTTCCCATGCCACGTAGTTCCCAGTGTGCCGCGTTCCGAGCACTGGCTGAACAGGGACTGGGAGAGAATCTGACCTATCAGGCAATATGCAGCTTGAAAGAGAGCCTGGATATGATCACGGAAAACGAAACGCAGGCAGGAGAAGAGAAGAAAATCTCCTGGGATGAAGCAGTTCGGATCATAGAAGAAGCAGGAGAGAAGGAGCTGGAAAAAGACACGCTGCCTGAGCAGCTTAAAGAAGCGGCTGAGTTCCGCCTGTCCAATCTGGCAGGGGGCACTGTTACCGAGATCCAGACTAATGGCGCATTGATCCGTATCGACCGAAGTTGCACACCGCTTCCGGAAATTGGGCTTGTATCCGGGCGGAAATATATCCTGGTCCCGGTAGGGGAATCGCTGGAAATAGACGGATTCCGGGTCTTCGAAGGGGAAAAAGAATAGAGAAACAATAATCAGGGGTTGGTGTATGTGTAACATAGGGACGATCCATCCGTGTATCTAAAGCTACGCGGTTTTCACGCTAGTGTTTTATAAATGATTCTATTGTTAAAACACAAAAATTGTAGGGAGTGTACAGTTGTGATTGAACAAATACGTAAATGTCAAAAATGTGATTTGTGTTTTAATCAAAGACCGCTATTGGATTCAGAAAAAGAATGTCAAGTGTTTTGGGTTGGGCTTTCAGCTAAAAAAATGGAGTCTGATCAAGAAGCTCCATTGTCACCGGAAACTAATACAGGAATGTTGATTCAAAAAATAGAAGAATTGTGTGAGGAGGTTAGCACATATAAAACCAACTTGGTCAAATGTCTCCCATTGACTGAGCAACAAAAATTGCGATATCCCAATAGAAAGGAAATTGATAGTTGTTTTGAACACTTGATTAGTGAAATTCGTACAATGTCTCCTAAAATCGTTTTTTTGTTGGGAGAAAAGGTGTATTCATCAGTGGGAAAACATTTGAAAATTAAATTTGAGAAATGGGATGAATTTGAATATCATTATAAAGAATACGAAGGGACATACTATGTGCCTATTCATCATCCATCATATATATATGTTTATAAAAGAAAACGGATGGAAGAGTATGTAGAAAGTGTGAAAAGAATAATAAGCGAATTGTTATAGTAGTATGGATATATTTCCTCCTACGACCACAACGCTAAAAACGGCAGTGGGGTTACACATTTAATGATTCTATCAGTCAATTTGAAGGAAGATCACAGTTAAATTTCGAATTTTGGAATTATAGTTTAAAGTTAGATGAATTTATTAAGCAGAGTCCGGTCGTGACATCTGTTTGTCCTGGTTAAAAACCGGATAGGCAAGAGACTGGATTCTGCTTTTCCAATTTAGCCAGATTTGGGGCAGAACGCGGATGCGCCTGTTCAGAAAAAATCAGTCAAATGTGAATCCGCCATAATAAAAACAAGAAAGGAACAGAAGGGAGACTTTATTATGCGGCATGATGTTTACGACCATGAAGGAAACCGCCATTCCACATTTGCCGGTATGTGCAGGAAGTATAGAATTAACCCCTCACTGGTTCTGGCCAGACTGGACAGAGGCTGGTGCCTGGCAGACGCTCTTACAAAGCCGGCAAGGGAAAACCCGAAGCCATGTCAAGATTTCAATGGTAAATGGTACCTGTCCCATAAGGATATGTGCGAGGCTTACGGGATCAGCTACCGGATGTATCACAAGCGGATCATGCGGGGGTGGAACCAGAAAGATGCACTTACTAAGAACCGTGTGCTGATCCCAAATCCGAATGGCCGGAAACCGATCCCGTGCAGCGATCTGGAAGGGAACCAGTTTGAATCTGTAAAAGACATGAAAAAAGCCCATAACATTGGAACCACGACTTTTTACCACCGGGTTTCCAATAAGGGTATGGATTATGCCCATGCGGCATCTACGAAAATCAATGGGGGTCCATGCACGGATCATAAGGGCAATGTGTTCAAAAATAAGAAAGAAATGTGCAAAGCGTATCATATAGCGCCAAGCACCTTTTATACAAGGCTGCGGTCAGGGCTTTCCTTAGAAGAAGCTTTGACACAGGAAAAGTACCACTATCAATTCATGCAGGGGAGGTAGATTTATGGATCGATCAAAAGCAATGCAGGGTCTGGCATCGCTGGCTATGGCAGCAAGTACAAGAACCAAGCAGGTATTCGGGATGCCATACAGACAGCACTTATCTGAAAATGTCCAAATGACGGAACGTCTGGCAGAAAAATGTATGGAAAAGGGATCTATCATCAAACTGATCGCACCCTGCGGAGCAGGGAAAACCCATCTGGTACTTTGCGAACTGGTAAAACGTCTGGAAGACCAGCGCCAGATAATCTTATTAAATCCAAACAAAATTCAAACGGAGCAGAATGCTATTTATGGCTTTGTGAACAAAAGTGGAGTTTACAGAAGTACAGAAGTGGTTGTAGGAGGAAAAGGAGAATTCTCTTTTGATAAGAAATTTGGAATCTCTTCCGTATATGACAGCATCGCAAGGCTGTACCGTCCGGACTATCAAGGAGTGATCCGGGATGGCGCACTTTCTGATACGGTCCTCGTTATTGATGAAGTACACCAATTGTTCTCAGCCAAAGATTATAGAGGACGGTGCGTTACCATACTGGAACACATGATCCAGAAAGTAGTTGAAGCAGGAGGTAGTGTCCTGTACATCACGGGTACTCCAAGAAAGATCGAAGGACGGCCAGCGGATTATATTTTCAATGGGATCCATATTGACGAAACCGGAACCCCCATTCCCAGACTGGACACAGGCAGGATCCGGCTCGTCCGTAATACTTCCCACACCTATAATATGGCGGATTGCGTTTTCAGTGTAACAACAGCCCTGATCCGTCAAGGAAAAATACCTTTAATCCGCCTGAACGACAAAAGAAAAATCCTGTCCTTGTCATCCATGCTCAGGCAGCAGGGATACACGTGCCTTACCTTAACGTCAAATGACAAGGATTATTACATTGATAAAGACCGCCATGTTATCGTATATGATTCCATGGTCTACCAGAATATTCTGGAAAAAGCGGCCCTTCCGGCAGCAGACTGCTATATTGTCACGTCCGTAATGGAAGTAGGGACTTCTATCCGCCAGATCATGGATTTTGACGGGCAGATGCATGTCCCGGACAATCTGGTACCGGTATATGTGTGCCGGAACCCGGATGACTGCGATCTGGATGACATGCAGCAGTTTTTTGCCCGTCCGCGCTTCCATACACCGGAATGTGTGATCTACATGAATAAACTGGATAACCGGAACCATGCCGTTTCACATATGCCAGATCCGGAAGAGGAGATCCTGCGTGTGTACGAGAACGCATACCTGACGATGGAAGGCCTATGCCGGGCAGGAGCAGGCAGAGAAAGCATGCCGGACATACATGGAAACCAGGAAGGGATGCAAGGAATTGCCCGGGGGATTAACGGGCGTCTGGAAGAAAATTACGCAAACATACGGGCATACGGATGGAAGAAATATTATGCCTGTATGTATTATTATCCGGAATACGCAGAAGAAATGTTGAAAAGGGAATTTAAGATCCCGATCGAAATATGCGAACTTACTACATCGAGCATATCAGCTGCCCCCGCGGCGAAGGCTGCGATAGATCCGCAGCTGATATCATTGCTGCACAGCCTCGCCGGCAGTAATGATTTCATGGAGGCGCTCACAGAACCGGACGGTATCTACAACACTGATGAAATCAGGAAGGTCCGTAAAATGGAACATGGAATGTTGATGCTCCAGACCATCCGTTCCATCTTGCCTGGAAGGTCTTTTTCCTATCATGAAGCAGTAGAATTAGCAAAGGAAAGTATCACTGCAGACAAAACCTTATATGTGGCAAGCCGGCATATCCCGGGGAAAAAACTGCCGCTGAAAGAAGAAGTAGTCCATGGGTGTTTTCTGGCTATGGCGGACTGGAAAAACTACTATGCCGTGGCAAAATACATGGCAGCCCAGCGTTATGCTTATGGGAAAACCAGAGGCATACTGCCTGCTAAAGCCCGTAATCCGGTCAAACTTGAAAAAGACCAGGAGTTCTGTATCCGTTTTCTTGAAAACTCCGAATATTTCCAGGTATTTTTAGACATGCTGGATGCTACAAACGGAACCCGGTCATGGAATTATATCTGCCATTTTGCGGCTACGAACCATCTGGACGCCTGCAGGCGGTATATCCGTATGGTTTATCATACGAGATGGAACCGGATGGAGGATAATTCTAGGGAACTGGAGCAGGCGACTGCATATAGAGAAATGATATCCGGAGCGGAATACATCTGTCTGCGCTACCCGGAACGGTATTTCTTTACCCAAGATGGAACTGGGAAAAAACTGTTTCCGGATGGGTTAAAAGGCAGGACAGTAACAATGGATGACTGCAGGCAGATTGCGGATCAGATGAAAAAAGCGGTAGCGTCTGTCTATTCAGGACGCAGCCGTATACATAGTTATACTGCAAAGGAAATTTTCCAGGCAATCTATTTGATCTGGCGTGTCCGTTCCAGCCATGGAAAATGGAGAGACAGGAATGGTCAGCTTAAGTTTGTAGTAGAAGATTTAAGAAAACGCGAAACCGGGCTTCCAGAAGAATTCTTTTCCGATGAGCGTGCAGCAGAAGAAATAGACGGCATCCTGTTTGACGGGAACCGCCCTACGCTGGATCCAGTTACGATTCATGAATTTGAACCCGTGATCCGTAAAAGGATTGCCGCAGCGGCAGGCTCTAAAGCGGCGGCTTCCGTTACCAGAGAAATCACAAAAGCGGTCTGCCAGAATATATACCAAAAAGGGGACGCTTTATTCCTGATTCGGTCAGCAAGAATGGATGAGCACAAAGAGCCAATCCCCATTGCTGCCAGAAACCGTATATTGACCGGCACAGAGAGCCAGCTTCCTATCGGCATAGTTTCGAAGGTATATTATCTCTGTGGAATCACACCCTGCCTGACCGCCTGATTTATTTTTAAAACAGAATAAGAAGCTTTTTAAAACCTGGCCATATAAGGGCAGGCTGTTTGCCATATAAAAATTAGATCCAGAACACGCCTGTACGGCATATCATGTTGGGGATTGATCCCTAAAAAGATGCCACAGTGGCTTTTTTTTACGAAAAACAATGTAGATATGCTGTTTGAAAGGAAACCTTCCGTAGACCCAGCACGAAACTGGGTTATATTAAACCGAACCCCTATACTTGTACCAGGCTGGAAATGCCCGTAAACCAAAGGCTTCCGGCCATGCCGTGTCCGGAATCAGCCCGTACCTGTTATACACAGCTGGCTAAGGCATGGGCGGGTGAGCCTGCCCGTATCAGCTCACTTCCCGCAATATGGCTTTGCCTGCCTGATGCCTGCTTATGCCAGCATACTGCCTTTACACAGCAGCCCATCCTTCCATAAAAATCACCTGCTCTGGTATCATGGCTTACGAGCATATCTGTATCCTGCCGCCAGATACAGGGGATATGGAAGGGAAGTATTCACAGTGCCTCACTTAGTATCCATCCCACTGCTTGCATCCCTCCTCCAGGTAAGGGGATTTTTTAAGAAAGAGGGATTTATATGACTGTCTGCTCCCACACAAAGAATCCCTCCCATAAGTATTTCTTTTATGGGCCTGTAAAATGAAACCGGGCAGGATGAGAACTGTCTGGCAAATACCAAGGAGCCTCCGGCATCCATGCTCCGTGCCAGAACGGAATAAGCCGGCAGACCAATACCGTTGTCCGGAAGCCGGAAAAATCTTAACCCTCAGCGGGTTTACCCAGGCTTATTTAAGTACACCGCGAACCTGCCTAAAGTCCGGTTTGCCGTATCCGTACTGGGCTTGCCTGTATCTGGAATCGGTGTAGCCAGCTCTGAACCGGGCTTGCCACACGGATGGTTTCCTTATATGGTTCCGGAACGGGAACAAACGTTTTAATCCGCCATAATAATGATATGGGGCCGGAAACATCCGCGACGGTTCCATGGGGAACCCGGACAGAGTTTTTAAGAAAACTTCCGTTCCAGATAAGCGGATCAGGAAGGAGCGTATTGCGATTGAACGGCCTGAATCAACCAGAGATGACAGACATGGATCGGAGGGAGAACCAGAAATATGGCTGTGATCCGGATCCATACAAGGAAATTTCCGCACAGGATTATATGCTGAGGGAAATTATAGAGTATCCTATGTTGAAGCCGGAGGAAGAGCTGCACCTTGGAGCCATGCTGCGGGACGGAACCGATAAGGAGCGCAGGGATGCGATTGAAAAGCTGGTCTTATCAAACCGCCGCTATGTGGTTAAGATTGCACGGAAATATTCTTATGTATCAGGCATGCAGCTGGAAGACCTGATCCAGGAAGGAACGCTTGGTCTGGCAGAAGCTGCCAGGCGCTATGATGTACAGCATGGGAAATTCTGTACATATGCAACTTGGTGGATCAAGCAGTATATCCAGCGGAGCATTATGAACACAGGAAGTACCATCCGGTATCCTGTCCATATACAGGAAAAGTTGCTTGCATTGAAAAAACTCAGAAAGCAGGCTTCCATGGAAGGCCGTAGTGTGACGGAACAGGAAGTTACCGAATGTCTGGAACTTACCCTTGAAAATGCCAGGATCCTTATGGCAATCTCGCCTCAGACAGTCTCGCTGGACATGAAGGTGGGAGACAGCAAGGATGAACCAGATACCAGTCTTATAGACCTGATTGCGGATACAGAATCCGGTACGGTTGAGGAGAATGCAGAGCAGTCTGAAATGCAAAATGCGATAAGGCAGGCTTTGGGCTGCCTAAGCTTCAGAGATCAGAAGATCATCCGGATGCGTTTCGGGCTGGATGGACAGGAACCCTGCACATTGGGGATCATTGCGAATGAAGTCGGGCTGACCAGGGAACGGGTTCGCCAGATCGTGGTAAAAAATCTGAAACTTCTCAGGCGGAAGCACGGGGAACTGAAATATTTTTTGTAGGAGGATTAGATCATGAGAAAATTATGGATTGTATGTATGGCTGCTTCCCTTTGTATGGGAGGATGTGCCGGGCAGAATACGGATGGACAGGATGAGGTCGATACCACTTCTGTATCTTTTATGGCAGAGGAAACAGCAGAATATATAGAACAGGGAGGGATTGTAATAGAAGAAGGGTTCAGATCTAATGAAGAATCTGCCACTGAAGAGACGGGGCAAACACAGGAAAACTTGTTACAGGAAGAAGCGGATATACCGCAGGAGGCAGAAATTCCAAACAACACAGCAGAGGAGACTGAATCCGCTGCACAGGAGGTTTCTCCGGAACCATTGAAAGGAGAAACGATCCATTACGGTCCAGACAGCCCGGAACTGACCGGCCCTTATCTGACGGAACCGATCATGCATCCCCAAAGCCCGTATACGAGGATCCGATGGTTTACGGACGAAGAGTGCCAGGCCCAGATCCAGTTTCCTTTTGTTCTTACAGATGAAATACGGAAAACAGGAATTACCCTGTATCCGGTATTTCTTCCGTAATCCTCCTTGGATTTTTAACAGAAAGGGGTAGTTTGGATGGCCTGGAGTACAATTAAAAATGGGAACGGGAATGTCCGTTTATCCCAAAGCAAAAATGGGCTTACTTCCAGGGCGAACGGCATTCTCTTTGAACATATGATTGAGAATGGCTGTGAGTGGTATGCAAGCCAGGGGATTGCCTGCATTGAAAAAATACCGGAACCCATGCGTCCAATCAGGCCGGCCGGAGAAAAACGGGACGGGCGTTTTATTGCGGTTTATACCAAGCAGGCACAGCCGGATTTCAAAGGGGCATTAGCCGACGGGAGCTGTATTGTGTTTGATGCGAAAAGCACCATGGGCGATATCCTGCGTGACAGCGTCGTAACTGCTGCCCAGAAAGAGGCGTTTACCCGGTACGAGGCGATGGGAGCTAGATGCTATATCATTGCCACATTGGGATTTACGGATTTTTACCGTATCCCCTGGAACCGGTGGTCCTGTATGAAAGAATTGAACGGCCATAAACATTTCACAAGAAGCGACTTGGAGCCATACCGGATCAAGTGTATCGCTGAAAAAGTTTTATTTTTAGAGGGGCTTCAACTTTGGGATTATTGTAGAGATGACACGACCCCTCTTAAATGAACCGGTTCTCCTGTAAAATGAACCTAAGAATCTGCAGAACTGTTTCGATTGCTAAATTTATTGCTGATTCTGTTTTCCATATTAAAGGAAACATGCTTGATGCAATATTTACAAGGAGGAGCAGTATGAATACAGGAAGCAGGATTCGGACGGTGCTGGCTGTATGTATCATGGCGCTTTCAACATCTCAGACCGTCTATGCAGGAGAAACAAAAAATGATATGTTATCTGAACTGTATGAAGCGGCAGTTACAGGAAATGAAGAAAAGCCGGTAACAGCTGGATGGTATCCGGTCAATGAATGGGGAACCAGATGGATGACTGAACTGAGAACGAATTATCTTTATGGTACATCCGTTAAGGGATTTTATGGATGGCGTAATGAAGAGGGGATGTTCCGGGTAGGGATTGAGTTGCTGGATGGACTCGATGCCTTCCGTCAGGAGAACCTGATATATAGCAGTAAAGTAAAGAAACTGGCATCATCTCAGTAAAAGAGAAGGCTCGGTTCTTTCATGATTACCTGATCAATGCTTGTGAGTATGATAGCAGCCTTACCCATATGGATGCATATGATTGCCTGATCGGTGGCTCTGCAGTATGTAACGGATACGCAACTGCCTTTCATAACCTGATGGACGCATCAGGGGAAGAGTGCGAATACATTGCAGGACAGGCCGGCAACGGACTTCATGCGTGGAACCGTGTGCGGATCGAAGATGGATCTTGGCGCTATATTGATGTAACCTGGGATGACAGCCTTGGCACAGACCAATACTTTTTCATCACCAAGGAAGAGATGGAGGCTGACCATGTCCCAGAATATGCGATCCATGGAAGAACGGTCTCATTTCAGCCTGAATCCGCCTGGTAGAACAGCTGAAAAGCAGCATTGGATTTATCTGATGCTGTTTTTTTTACTGGGATGCAGCGCCAACTTATTATTAGTATTATCTGCCATATTATGAATAAGACCGTCTGTTTCAAAATCAAATTCAGGAAGATACATACACAGCGCGGTTTATTTTACCAGCGAAAGGAGCACGGAGAACGATTATGATTATGACAGAAATGGAGTATGATTGGATCCTGGAAAGTTTGGATAAGATCCAAAGCTGCAGGAACCTGCCAAAGGAAGCCGGAAAGGAAACGGGGCGGATCAGGTATCTGCTGGCTGTGGGGCAGAAACGCGTGGAAACATCTATGGAATGCAATGGATGTGGCCATGACCGCGAAAATGGCAGCCGTAAAAGCAAAGAACGCACAAATGCGTTGACAGGGGCAGTTGCGCGGATCTTTCAAAGCATTGAGGCAGGAACAGAAGACGAGATCCCTGTTTCGTTCTATACAAACGTATTCCAGGTTTTAAAACAAACCCTGGAAGGTACAGATGGAATGAATGATCTGGAGTCCATCCTACAGGATGCTCTTGACCTGTATCCGGAATATGAAGATGAAAAGAAGATGACAGATACGGATGAGGTTCCGGATAAAACGGCCGACGGCATTTCGCTTCCGAAGCAGGATAGACCGGGGATGAGCAGCATCATCAAACATTGGAATGAGTTGTCGGAAACAGTAGATAGCCTATATGAAGATCTTCAGTCTTTGGCAATGTCCCAGTCAGAAAAAGAACCTCTTTTCCGGCAGGGAAGAGAGGGTAGCACGCAAGACAATCTGACGGATCATTCTGATCTTTGGATTTTTAGTTAGGCAATTCCGTACGCAAAGGAGAATTATAATGAGAACGAAACCTAAAAAGGAACCTTTAAAGATTGCCGTATTTAACCAGAAAGGCGGGGTAGGAAAGACCACTACAGTATTCAATATGGCCGGCATTCTGGCTAAATCAGGTGCCCGTGTCCTGGTAATTGACGCGGATGCACAGGGGAATTCTTCACAGTCCCTCTTAATGGAAAACATGGCCGAATACGATGCGGTTCACGGAGGGATTGGGCAGATGTTAAAAAACAGCCTGACATTAAAGGATATTATCGCGGAACCACAGAAAGTAAATGATGCCGTGATCAAAGCAAAGATCAGTATCCGGCAAAATGGAGGGGGATTGATGTGATCCCAGCCAACAGCTTCCTGCAGGATATTAGGATCGAGGATCCGGAAGATGATGGGGACCATGATGCAATTTATGCAGTAAGGGATGCCGTGCGGATGCTAAAGCGTACACGGAAGAGGCCCTATGACTATGATTATATTCTGTTTGACCTTCCGCCGCATCTGGGCGAATTGACGCTCAGTGTGCTGATTGCGGCTGACTGTGTACTGGTTCCGGCTACCCCGGACAGTTACAGTTTAAACGGGTATGCGGAGCTGATGGATACGGTGACCAGTATCCAGGCAATGGGATTAAACCAGGATCTTGCAATTACCGGTGTATTTTTTACCATGATGCAGACAGTATCCCGTTATGACCGGGATATTTATCTGGACGTGAGGGAACAGCTGGGAGATACGTTTATTGACATCCCTGTACGGCTTAACAGCAACGCAAAGCTTGCAGGGCACATTGGATGCCCGTTATGCTGGCTGAAACGTTCAGCAGGCATTACCAGGGATTATATCCTGTTAACGGAAGAAGTCTTAAGGCGTTGCGGCACCTTAAGACCGGGAGAGCATTTAAAGAACCTGGGAGACAGTATGGAATACGGCAGCCTTGCGGCACGCCTTACAGGCAGGGAGGAAAAAGCATGAGAGACATTCACAGCGGCAAGAACAGCACTTTAAAAATGATCGTTAACAAGCAGCAGGCAATGGAAGATTCCAAAATGCTGGATATGGACTGCCTTCTGGAGCATAAAGATAACGAATACCTGTTCGGCATGGAGGGCGTAGAGCGTTTGGCAGACGGAATGAAACGGGTCGGATTTAAAGGAGCGATCGAAGTCTGGGATTTAAAAAACGGGACATATCTGATCTATTCCGGAGCGAGAAGGGCCAGGGCTAATAAGCTTCTGGGAAACGAACGGATCCGGGCCTTTGTATATCCTTATCCCGAATCGGAAGCGGAACGCAGAAGACAGCTTTTAGGCGCCAATATTTACGGGCGCAACGCAGTCCGAAGCGATGACCCGATCCATACGGCCCGGCAGATTTCGTATCTGCATGATACCATCCGGATGGAACGCGAGGAAGGTGTTGCATTTGGAATGAAGTCCAGGGACATTCTTGCAAAAGAATTCGGCACCAGCCCTTCTAATATCTACAAGTATGAATCCCTTCTCAAACTGAATGAAAGAGGGCAGGAAGCGGTACGGACCGGGGATTTGCAGATTGCTCAGGGGTCATCCATGTCTGTCCTTGATTTTAAGGGACAGGATCTGGTACTGGACGCCCTGGAAATCCTCAGAAGCTCTGTAGGGGAGATCAGCCGGGAACATGTGCAGGCATTGGTGGATTTTGTGAAGGAACATCCTGACACGGATCCGGATAACGCGGCAATCGCAGCTGGAAAACCGGAAGTAAAACCTGCAAGATCCAAAGAAGGATCAAGCCTATCTGCACCAGAGGCTGTATCCTATACCCCAAAATTGGCTGTCCGTAAGTTTGGCCAGTTTTATGGTAAAATGGAAGGCTTTTTAAGAGCACCGAAGGATTATGAGAAAAAGGACCGGGATGATGTGCTTGCAAAATTAAACCACTTAAAATCCCTGGTGGAGCAGGAAATCCGCAACGTGGAAGATGCGAAAAGCCGGGATTGACGTAAGAAAAGAGGAGGGAATTCCCTCCTTTTTTTTTGTACTTAAAGGACGAAGCTGTCGGAAACAGATAAAACCCAATCCGCCATAATAGCAACAGAGGATTGCAATACAGCGCCCTTACCACCCCCATATATAATCTTATGTGCTGTATAGCAGTTCTCTTTTTTTAGAGGAGGAGATAATTATGGCTTCAGAAAGAAAAACATATGTTCTTGATACGAATGTGTTAATGTCAGACCCGGACTGTCTGTTCCAGTTTGATGAGCATACAATTGCAATACCAACCGCCGTAGTTGAAGAACTGGACCGGCATAAGAATGATCCAGGGGACGCAGGATACAACGTGCGCAAGATCAGCCGTCTGTTGGACAGTCTCGGCTCTTCCTTTACGATTCCGGATACAGAGAAAAAGATCCTGTTTCCTGCTGAATGCAGTTTTGACGGATTTCCTGAAAGTTGGGACCGCCAAAAAAATGACAACCGCATCCTGGCTGCCACAAAGGCAATTCCGGACGCGATCCTTGTTTCCAAAGATGTGAATATGCGGGTAAAAGCAAGAATCCTTGGCATTCCCGTACAGAATTACCGGCATGAAACCGTGGAAGAGGATTATCTTACATATTGCGGAAGGACGGAGGCGAGGATTAGTGCTATGGATCTGGAGGAGCTGCAAAAAGGAAACCCTATTGATATAGATCGGGTTAGAATTCCGTGCAGATATCTGGAAAATGAATTTTTGGTTCTATCCGCAGGTGAAGAGACAAGTCAGGTTCTGGGAAGATTCTGTCAGTCTGAAGTTCGTCCGTTATCTTACCGTAAAGTGTCTCCATTCGGCGTCCGGCCAAGGAATGTAGGGCAGATCTTTGCAATGGAAGCGCTCTTATCCCCTCCGGAAGAACTGCCGCTTGTGATTTTAACCGGTGCTGCCGGGACTGCAAAGACATTCCTGACCCTTGCCTGCGGTCTGTATCAGATCATGGACGTGAACCGGTACCGCAAAATGGTTATCACCCGCGCAAATGTAGATTTTGACGCGATCGGAACCCTGCCGGGTGATGAGACGGACAAAATTGGGCCCTTAATGCGGGGATGTATGGACAACCTGGAGCAAATCCTTGAGAAAAACCGGCATGCATCAGGGAGCGGCATACAGGAAGAAATCCGTTCCATTTTAGATTGCGGCATCCTTTCCATTGAGGCTATGGCATTCTTAAGAGGGCGTTCGTTGACCAACCAGATCCTGTATGTGGATGAGGCACAGAATACCACTCCCTCCCAGATTATCGGTGTGTTAAGCCGCGCAGGTGTGGGAACCAAAGTGGTTTTGTCCGGGGATTTCAACCAGATTGATAACCCGAAGCTTGACCGGCACAGAAATGGACTGGCACATGCAATTAAGATGATGGCAGGAGATCCATGCTGCTGCATTGTAGGTTTCACGGATGAAGAAGCGGCCAGAAGTGAACTGGCTGCTGCTGTAGTAAAGAAAATCAGCCAGGAATAGGAGTCATTTATTTTTATTTGTTTTTTCCATAATTAGAAAGAAATCATGATTGCTTCACATAAGAAAGGAGAAAACAATGACGTACACTGAATTTTGCAAAAAGATCAGGGAGGATTTGGAGTTATTAACACCGGATGGATGGAAGCTGAACCTTGAAACGATAACACGCACGAACCAGAAAAAGGAAGGGTTCTTTTTCACCACAGAAGGCAGGATACAGGCTTCTCCTATTTGGTACATAGACTGTCTGTGGGAAGGGTACCAATCCGCCGGTAATTACGGGCTGTTTTTTACAAAGTTCGCCCGTCTTGTACAGGAGAGCTTTAAACAGACTAATTCAGACATCCTTGGCTTATGTTCGCCGGAGATGTTAAAAAACAGGCTGATGGTAAGCCTGGTTAATACGGAACGGAATCGGGAGCTTTTAAGATCATGCCCGACCGTAGAATTTCAGGATCTATCTGCTATCTGCCGATGTATAATTGATACAAACAATGGAAGCTATAAATCTGTTACCGTGACATGGGATGTAGCAAATAGTTTGGGAATGGGATGGAAAGAATTATTTACTGCCGCATGGGAAAACATGAAAATGAACTTCCCGTTCGATACAGTAAGCCTGTCGGATATATTCGGGTTGGAAGACTGCCCTCTTTATGTCATTACAAATTCAGCAAAGTTTCATGGGGCATCGGCTTTATTATGTACCGATTGCCTGGAAGATCTGGCAAACCGTTTAGATTCGGATCTGATTATTTTCCCGTCTTCGATCCATGAAATTCTCTGTATTCCGTTTATGGAAGAACTGGATCCGGAGCAGGTCTGCGCTTTCAAATGTATGGTTCAGGACATTAACCAGAATGTGGTTGAAGAAGAGGATTTCCTGTCTGATAATGTTTATTTTTTCAACAGAGAGGAAAGACAGGTTACTATGCTGTAACAGGAACGAAAGAGGCGCCTGCGGGCGCTTCTTTTGTTAACCGGAATATTTGTCCGAACAATTCAAATCGTAGGAGAGAACCAATGAAACATACCGCATTTCATAATCACTGCATCTGGAAACTGGATCAGGTATATACTCCTGTTCCGAACCATACGAAGAACAGGATTGGACGAACAGAAGCACTTAGCCTCTTGACGTATCGGACGGCCAGCCTGTGCAGGGAACATCCGATGAACCTTTTTATCCTCTGGGCGGCCATATGGGATAAACTGGAACAGGATCAGGAAATTTATGAGGAATACATTGGATTTTGTGCGGATGGAGTGGATGGAGCTGAACGTATGGCTGTCGGGATGCCTTCAAGAGAAAAATATCTGGAAGTCTGGAAACTTACGGCCACAAAGCAGGGGATGGTCACCCTGACATATATGACTCCCCCAAAAAGTGTATCCGATAGGATCCTTACTATTAAGCAAGAACAGGAATGTGTTCCCCGGTAACACCTTGATTTTATTCAAAGCGGTAACCGCCATATTAAGACCGGTAACCATTAAAGATTATTTCAATCCAAGAGAAAAGGAGAACATGTATGAGAATTGAACGACTCAGAGAAGAACTGGAAGTACTGAACAAGCTGAACGGGATGAACTACAAGGTTGTCTCCGTGGAAGAAGATGGAAGGAAAGGAACCGCATGTCTTATGAAAGAGGACGGCACCCTGGATGAAACACAGGCGGTCGTAATTACAGAAGGCAATGCTCTGGCCTTCCGGGTCGAGAAAGACCCGAAGCCGTACGATGTACCAAAAGCTTACAGAGTAGATAACGGCACTTTACTAAAGGGTGAAGCAAATGCATGTAAACAGGGCCAGTTAAAGATCCATTCGATCCTGGCGGCAATCCGTGGTATGCTTGTGCTTGCTATGGAACCGGCAGAACAGAAGGACGGCTTTGTCGATCTGTACCTCTATGACACAGTGAGAGACCGCTTCAGAAAAATTACCGGGCATCCAATGCCGATACCGGCACTGGTTGGGTATGATACGAATCAGGAAACAGCGATCATGGCATATTGTGCTGTATCTGAAAAAGAAGAGAAGGACGCGGACGGAAAGAGCGTAAAAAAAGTTTCCGTTAATTCCAGGGTATTTAGGGTCTGCAAAGACGGAATTACCTATTCTGATCTGTCAGCAGCCATGCCTGTTACCGTAAAAGATATCCAGATCCTGAATGAAGGAGGATTCCATGTACTGGTACCATCCGATGAAGAGGTGAAGGATGGGGCCGTGATCCCCAATAAGGAATGCAAATGGTACCTGCTGGATGAAGACTTGTCTGTAGAAACATCCTTTGGAATGGATGGAAACGTAAAAGCATCCTGGAGTCCGTACTATAAATGCTTTACGGTAAAGGGGGATGGAGCCTTATTTATCGCAAATCAGGATGATGGGATCATGATCCGGGATTCCAAGGTAAATGGGCTTGAGGATTGTAACGTTCTGATCGACATGACCCGTGAAAACCGGATCCTTAAGCTGGCATTCTGCAATGAAGACTATAAGATCCGTACCATTGTAAGCGAAAAAACAATGGACAGAGGATACCTGGTCAGCCTCCAGTGATAAGAGTCTGTCAGGACATACCTTTTAACACACCATTTTTATTAGCCAGGCAGGCACTGTTCAACCGGTGCCTGCTTTTATTTTTCAATTAAACCGCCATATTCTCTCTAAAGACAGATTGATTCAAACATGAGAGGAGAAATACATATGGACATTCAGGAATTGGTATTGGAAATTACAAGAAGATGTAATATGCACTGCGCCCATTGTCTGCGCGGGGAATCGCAAGATAAGGACATGGATTTTGCTGCTATCGACCGTATCCTAGAACTTACAGACTCTGTTCAGAGTGTTACGTTCACAGGAGGGGAACCGTCCCTTTATATACCTGCGATCCGGTATTTTTTCGAAAAAGCAAAAGCGATTGGAACGATGCCGTACTGGTTTTATGTTGTAACAAACGGGAAGGAGAATCAGCTGGAACTGGCAATAGAACTGTTAAAGGTGTATCCTGAAATGGAAGAACAGGAATTTTGCGGGATCGCACTTTCGGTTGACACATTCCATGAAAAACACCAGGATTTCCTGGTGAAAGGGCTGACATTCTACCGTACGGACAAAGAAGATCCGGAAATGATCCCAATTTCAGAAGGAAGAGCATTTTCACTGCCGAAAAGCCGGTTCAGAACAAAACATCCTGAAATTACAGCGGATGGACAAACGATCGAAATGCTGTATGTATCAGTGGATGGGGACCTGGTTGGGGACTGCGACCTGTCATATAAGCATATAGAACAGATGAGCCGGCATAACCTATTCCAGATCGAAAGCTTAAACGAAGTCATAGAGGAGGAAATGCAGTGACTGGCAATGCTTGGCTTAGTAAGCAGCTAAGAAAACATCCGGGAGCCTCACAAAAGGTTCTTTCTTTTATCCGGGAGTTCAGGGAAGCGGGGCGGACAAAAGATTCAGAGAAAGCATTGGAGAGGCAGTTTCTGAGCGGATACTGTTATTATTTTGCAGTCATGCTTCAGGACGCATTTGGCGGACAGCTTTACCTTCTGAAGTCCAAAAACCATGTTGTATGGTCGCCGGACGGCTTCTTTTTCTACGATGTCAGCGGATGCTGCAACGGAACCTTTGCAAAATCTGATCTAGTCTTAGCATCAAAGGACAGGCTGAAACAGTATCGGAAACTGCAAACATATGTTTGATAAATAAGGAGGATATTATCATGTACACAAACGAAGAACGAGTTTTTAACTGGAGCAGGAAGGAATTTTTGGCGCAGGCTGCCAAAGAACATACGGCAGCGATGGAACAGAATTATGGGGCAGAAATTAATACTTCAAAGATGCAGACAAGGCAGTATTCCAGCGTTTCGGAAAACCGGAAACGCGAGGTAAAAAATCCAAATGTCTGCGTGCAGGATTGTGACAGCATTGCCGCAGTAGAATGTTATGCCGCAGGCTATAAAAGCCCGGCCGAACCTTACGGGAAAACAGCGGTGTTAAATTTTGCCAGCTACAAAAAACCGGGAGGAATGTTTTTAAACGGCAGCCAGGCCCAGGAAGAAGCCCTCTGCCATGGTTCGAATCTGTATAATGTGCTAAAGAATTTCTCGGATTATTATGCGTGGAACCAGGCACATTTAAACCGGGCGCTTTACCAGAACCGGGCACTCTATACCCCGGATATCCTGTTTTTTAAGGATGGGGGGATATACAGGTGTGATGTCATCACTTGTGCAGCGCCTAATGCATCTGCAGCTGTTAAGTGTGGTGTACACAGGGAAGAGATCAGCACTGTTTTATCCAGCAGGATCCGGTTTATATTAGGGATTGCAGAAGAAGAGCAGGTTGATACGCTGATCTTAGGTGCCTGGGGATGCGGGGTATTCGGGCTGGATCCGGATGAAGTAGCATCCCAATTCCGGGAATGCCTGGGATCTGGGCAGTATGGATTCACCAATGTGGTATTCGCCGTTCCGCAGTCTGATAACAACCAGAATCTGCAGGCGTTTTGCCGAGTATTTGCATAACCATTTTAAGAGCCCGTGAGTGGGCTCTTTTTTTAAGGATCTGTCCAGTTGGCCAGCATTTTATTTCTGGCTTGGTTTTCCATATTACCTTCGTATGTATATATAAATGACTGATTCAAAGGAGAAGGACAATGGCAAAAACAATACTGGATTTTGGAGAAAAAATAGGAGGCGCCAGAAAAGATTTCTACGCCGTGGCACTGAACACAAACGATTTGGATTGCATGAATGATGCCGAGAAGAAAAAGTATGTAAAACGAGACTCCATCTGGAAAAAGGAAGACCCTGCAAAATTGGTTGCAGCGGGAATCCCCAGGGAAATCGCCTACTGGCGGAATGAAATGAGGCTGTGTATGCACGCAAAACCTGGTGCATGGGACAGTGATTACATAGACCGTTATATTACAGGAATTGGCCACATCAGGGATCTGGTGCAGGCGGTTACGACTATAAAGCAGCAGCAGGAATTCTTTGAACAGGTGTTTGCCCCTATATGTTTGGAAAAGAAAGGGTATGGATACACGTTCAGGCCGGAGCTGAGGGGAATATGCCTTCCTAAGGTATATAACATTGCATCCTACCCGGAACATGGTTTAAAGAAAGCGGCCCATACATATGGTATGACGCAGGAAGAAATGATCCGTACCGCAGCAGAAGATCTGATCTGTATCGGAACGATCGGGAAGGATACAACGGTAGAGAGCAGCCGGGAGCAGGTCATGGCTTCGTACAGTGTACCGGGAGGCAGGCGGTTCTTTTATGGGACAACAGAAACGCCGGAAAAAGAAAACTGGATTCCCGGAGCCTGTGTACTGTTAGACGGCATATCCCACCGGATCCTGTCGGTTAACTGTACAAGGGAGGAAGCACAAGAGCAGAAAGCGGCCCTGATTGATACATTAGCCGCTTCTGCACAGCAAAAGAAGCCGGAGAAAGGGAAGCGGAAAAAAGTATTCCCAATCCCGCAGCTGGCCCGCACACAAAGGATGGGACCGCAGTACCGGAAAACGTCTGCAACCGGAGAAGACTTGTTACATACCTTTCAGATCCGGGGAGGTGAGTTCGGGCACTGGATGTCGGACGCAGACGCATCGGAATCTTTAAACCAATGCCATGACGCATTCAGGGATCTGGCAAGGGTACTGGATATTCATCCTGAATCCATTTCCTTTCATGGGGCTTTATCCATTGGGTTTGGCAGCCGCGGGCATTCTGCAGCCGCTGCTCATTATGAACCGGCCCGTCAGGTGATCAATCTGACCAAATACCGCGGGCAAGGCGCCTTGTGTCATGAATGGGCACATGCACTGGACCATGCGATTGGCAGGCATTACGGATGCCTGGAATACGCTTCTGAAGGGAAACGATGCCGCGAACTGCCTGAGGCTTTCCGGGAGCTGATGAACGCCATGACCTATAAGACAGTGGTAGTTTCGGAGGACGAGTTTGCGAAAGAAAAGGAAACAGCCCTAAACCGTCTCAAAGAGCAGTTTGTTCGCAGGGTCATTTTTTGGAAACCGAAATGCATGGCAGAGAATGATGAAACACTGTGGGATGATACGGTGACAAGAATGTGGGATACCTGCGACTCAGAACTGATCGATACTTTGTCAGACATGAGAAAGAAGATATCAGGAAGGGTAATCCCTAAAAAAGAGCGGGAAGATATTCTCTGGTATGTGAAGCAGGGCCGCCTAGAGCGTGAAAAGACTCAAACAGGCAGAACAAAGCAGGTGTACACTGACTTTTATACCGGATCCCAGAAGTTTAACGATCTCTTTGGCCGGATGGGACATCAGTACTGGTCATCCCGGTGTGAAATGTTTGCCCGCGCATTTGACTGCTTTGTATCAGACCAGTTAAAAGAAAGAGGGGAGAAAAATTCCTATCTGACCTATGGTGCAGATGCATTCGCAGTCGATTGGGAGGGAAAGCATTATGCAGCAGTTCCGGAAGGAGAGGAACGGGAGGTTTTAAACAGGCTGTTTAAGGAGCTTTTAAAAGTATTAAAGTGCGACGGTGTATTGTAACAGTAATTAACAGAAATAAGGGAGGGCAATGCTCTCTCTTTTTGCAAAAAGGAGAAAAGAATGGGAAAGAAAGTAAACAGCATTAGAAGGTTGGACCATCTGAGCCTGAACCACCATGTGATGTGCATTACCAGGAGCATGGAAGAAGCACTGGCGTTTGTAAGGGAAAACCCGAAAGGCTCTATCCGCACCGACCGGGCCAATGAGAGTGCATACGATCTTCCTTTCTATGTCTATGAAGATCAGAAGGAATTCGAACGCCTGATCTCCAAACTGTGCCGGCATATTAAGGATGGGCTTATTCTGATTTTATCGAACGGGCACGCCTACGATACGGAGCTCCGCTACAATCTGGTATGCTCCATTGACTGGGAGCACTGCTGCAAGGCAGAGTGGTCAGTCAAACAGGTGCCTCTGCGCCATATGTACCGGTATCCTGGCGAATTGGTTTCCCTGTGCGGCCATATAGACGGCCGGCTTTCGGACTGGGAAATCAGTAACCGGGCGGCAAACCGTGTTGACCTGCGGGAGATCTTTGAACTGGTACAGGCATTGTTTCTGACGGTTGACAAAAAAGGATTATATGGGAAGCAGTTAGAATTATCGGTTTACAGGGTACCCTGTGGAACGCAGAACGAACACATGGTCTTTTGGGAGATCTGAAGGATTTATTGTCCATTCCATTAATCATATTATATCTGTAACACATTCATGCATGAGAAAAAGGCCTGGGATTAATTTCCGGGTCTTTTTAAAACAAAAGGAGGGAAATGGTCAATGACCACCGTCTGATTCTCCGAATCAGGCGGGGCTTGTAAGAAGCTGATTGACTAGCCTTAGGGGGCGGGATGCAGGGTACTGCAGCGAACACCTACGTTGTCCTGGCGTTCACACCCATGGATGTGATGCCTAGTCTATGGCTCTGTGTAACCGTGTTTAAAAGTCCTGAGGTTAGGGACGGTGATGCGGCTGTCAGAAACCAGGATAACATTGGCGAAGGCAAATAACTGACCGGAATGTGACGGTATGGCTGTTACACGAAGGGTAAGACTAACCACATTTAGTTGTGGAGAAACGAGGAAACTATGGTTTATGTACTGGATATCAGCGGGAATCCGCTGACTCCCACGAAAAGACATGGGAAAGTCCGGCATCTTCTGGAAACCGGAAAGGCAGTCTGTGTGAAACGGTGTCCGTTTACCATCCGGCTGACTTACCAGAATGCAGGACCGGAACCGGAAGGGTTATCACTTGGCGTGGACTGCGGTTCCAAGCATATAGGGCTTTCCGTCTCATCGGAAGAACAGGAATACTATTCTTCCGAAGTAGAACTACGGCAGGATATTCCTGCAAACCTTTCTACCAGAAGGGAATTCCGAAGGGCCAGACGGCACAGGAAGACGCGTTACCGGAAGCCCAGGTTTTTAAACCGGATCGCTTCCAAAAAGAAAGGCTGGCTGGCACCGTCCGTCAGGCAGAAAGTAGAATCCCATTTGAATCGGATTGACAAAGCAGTAAAGATGCTACCGATCAGGGAAATCAAGGTAGAGGTTGCGGCCTTCGATTTACAGAAGCTGCAGGCAGACTTAAAAGGATTGAAGCGGCCAAAAGGCGAAGAGTACCAACAGGGGCCGCAGCTGGATTTCTGGAATGTAAGGGAATATGTCCTGTTCCGGGATCACCATGAATGCCAGTGCTGTCATGGGAAGTCCGGTGACAAGGTGTTAAATGTCCACCATCTGCGTTCCCGCAAGGTAGGAGGAGACGCTCCAGACAACCTGATCACTCTATGCGAATACTGCCATGGGCAGTACCACAAAGGAGAACTGGAGCTTCCGGAATCTACAAAGAAGCCGAAACCACTGCGGGATGCCGTATTCATGGGGATTATGCGGTGGACACTTTATAGCCGTTTAAAGGAAATCTACGAACCACAAGGTATCAAGGTAAAGCTGACATATGGTTATATCACCAAACATACCCGGATTGAGAACGGTCTGGAGGAAAAATCCCACCGCCTGGACGCTTTGTGCATTGCAGGTCATCCAAAGGCAAAACGCTGTAGGGAATGGTTCCTGCAAAAGAAGGTCCGCTGCCATAACCGGCAGCTGCATAAAGCAACCATCCAGAAAGGCGGAGTCCGGAAGGCAAACCAACTTCCTGCGGTGATAAAAGGCTTCCGGCTGTATGACAAAGTCCTGTTTCAAAACAGGGAATGCTTTATCTGGGGCCGGAGAAAGACAGGATACTTTACCTTGAAAACATTGGATGGGATTATGATCTGTGATGGGGTTAGTTCAAAAAAATTAACTCTGCTGGAGAAACGCAAATCTTATCTTACGGAGAGGAGGAAGCAGGAATTGTGTAACAGTTTTTAGCTGTATCGCATTCACCCACGCCTGATTCGGTAGGTCAGACGTGGTACCCTGCGATAAATAATGGAACAGACACTAAAAGGAGCAGTAAAAGTATATCAGGATCTACAGGGGCAGTTTGCGGAAATCCGGGATTTGAGTGATCGCAATCTTCAGATATTAAAGGAAGCCCTTGCAGATATCGGAGCAAAAACAGTTGTAATACGGAGACATTGTACGCATATGGCACAGCTCGATACCGTGTATCATTATCAGGAGCAGACATACACGCTGTGTAATTTCTTGTGGATCGGAGATCTGGCAAGAAACCTGACCCGGCTGGCAGAGGATCTGGCCATGGCTTATTATACGACGCATGGCGGTGACCGGGACCGGTTCCCGAATACGATGTCGTTGATGCAGACTGTCAGGGATATTTTGTTGGGAAGCAGGTAAGTAAATCATTGTTTTTAGCGTTTAGCTTCGTATGACCAAAAGAATAACATGTACGAAAGAATAAGAAAAGGAGAACTCCATATGAGCAAGATTTATGACACGATCACCCAAAACCTGGAGCACACGGATCAGATCCAGGCGTTATCAGCAGCCATTTCAGATGAGGTTAACAACCTGTTTTTCCCATGTGAAACGATTGCAGAAGAGCTTTTAAACGATGATGTTGCGAGGAAACGCTTTTTACATATCGCGCTCCAGTGGATCCGGTCACGGGCAGAGGATTTCAACCACGGCTTCTATGACGGCCGTGATGAAGCGTCGGCCAAAATCAGCAGTGAACTGTTAAACAGCTGCTATATCCAGAAAAAGTTGAAATATGAAGGAGCATCTGCGGAATTTGCCAAACGTTTGGTCTACGGATCCAGGAAAACAGGATTTGGTGATAACCTCGTTCTATGCCGGATGCACCGGACACTGAAGCAAACTTTTTCTTCTTTGGTGTTCTGTTTCCTGAATTGTTTAGAAACGGGGAATGCAGACCTTGAAGCCATACTGGAACAGATGCGGGACAGATATGGTAAACACTGGTATCAGTGCCCATTTATTTAAAGAAGGAGCGAATATTATGGCATATTTTAGCAGCCCTAAGCAGTATGAAAATCGGAGAGGCAGACTATTTACAACCGATTGCTCTTGTATCCATGTCACCGGCAGTGTGCGAGGAATGGTGAAACAGGGATTTTGGAGTAAGGACAGTGATAAGGTCCGGCACGGAAACTGGATTTATCAACAGCCATAAGAATCATGTTTGATGTAAGCAGCTATCAGTTTTCCGTTGATCTGTCTAAAGAGGATATAGGAATCTTTGAAAAAATCTACGAGGACGAGAAATGGAATGACTATAACAAATAAGAGGAGAAAATGATATGTTCAACGCGAGAAAAGTACGCATTATTGCAACCGACCAGGATGGGCTCAATACGAAAAACTATATCTTTGAATTTCTGGCCGATAATCAAAAACTAAACGACACGATTGCTGTAAAGCAGGCAATTAAAGACGCAGTAAAGGAATTCTGCCAGACGGAAGAAGGAAGAAAAGTATACGAGGGAAACTGTAATAGTTTTAACTGGGGTGACCTCGATGCTTATGTTCCGGAAACTGTTCTGAATAAGTATGGCCTTTACAAACCAGATGCTGTATCGAGAGATATTTTGGAAGTAGATTTTAATGAGCAGCTGATCGAAGAGGATGCTGTTTTGGAAAGCGACACAGGTCAAACTGCGATGTTCGTCGCCATTATGATCAGCGAATCCTATGTATGGGTTGGATATGGAGAGACAGAAGAAAAGGCGAAAAAGATGATTGCAGACAAATTCAGTCAAAAGGCAGGAGAAACGTCCGTAGAAGAACTGGAACGTGATTATGGCTTTTCGATCATGAGATGCGGGAAAGATATGGGTATTATGCAGTCATTCGATGGTGTGTGTCGCTGATACGGTGTTTCTTGAATACAAAGAACACGACTATTCATAATTCCAGGTGTTCCCCGGGAACATTTCTATACATTCCAGAGGAAAATAAATTTCCCCGGGAACGCCTTCGTATGTTTCAGAGGAAAGCTCGCTTTCCCGGGAGCAGCAGAATTTGTTATTGGAAACACTGGCAGGGATGCGCCTGTTTCAGGAGGAAACGCGTTTCCCCAGGAGCCTTGGAATCTAAGAGGAGAAAAAAATGAAACGGAATGAATATACGTTTGAATTCAGTTATGTATGCAGGGGCACAATGTCAGCTGCGGCAGATTCGATCGACGAAGCAGTAGAAAAAATATCAGAAGCCGTACAGGAATTATTGCCGGATAATGCGGATCCGTTCTCATTGGAAATCGGTAATCTGATTGAGCAGGAACCTGTATGTGCAGGGATGGATACAATGTAGAGGAGGATAATATGGCAAATGTATGCAGTACGGATTACGCATTTTTTTTCTGAGAACACAGAAGAACTACAGCGGTTTCGCAATGCGTTGGTAAGGATTTCAGAAGGAGTAGAAAGTAGGTCAATTCCATCCGAAAGTGGGGAATGTGATTATGAGGTTCTTCAAAGGGAACTTGGTATTTTGGAGGACGAACTTGAAACAGGCAGAGGCTTTATTGTTTCCATTTCAGATATGCAGGAAGATACGATAGGGCCGTTCTTTATCGTCCAGGCACAGGATTGCTGGCGGGCATCTCCAAATGTCATGATGAGAGTAATCAAACAATACGCTTCGATTGATTTTGTGTATATGGAAGATGAGCCGTCCGAAGGTATTATATGCACAAATGATACAGCTGGCAGTTTTTTTTTGATCTGAGCAGCTGCATCAAATATTAGCTGCTGTTAAAAAAGAAGGAGACATACTCATAGTCTATCCTTTCTTAGTAAAGAACCCCGTCTGACACAGTCAGGCGTGGGTAGTTTACAAAAAAAAGGAACTTAGAAAATACAAGGAAAAGAGGAATTTGTAATGGCAAATACAATGGAGAAATGGCTGGGGTATTCATTTTCCAGCGGATCATATACAGGCGATGACTATAAGAAATTTCAGAGGGCAGCAAGAGCGAACCTTAAAAAGCAGTGCGCAGAATATGGGTTTGAACTGCATCAGTTTTCCGGGAATCATTACGAATTCTCGGCAGTGCTTCAGAACATGGAAAACCAGAAATTCATATATGTATGTATTTCAGATGTCCGCTATTGGCAGGACGAATGGTACCACCGGGTACTGATCCGTACCATGATGCATGAGAAAGACTGGACCGGCGGGGCAAACCATTTTTGCGAATGGAACCGGATTGGAGAAACGGCAAAGTGGCTGTCACGCAGCCTCTGCCGCGCTGTATAATACTGTTATAATGTACGAAGGAAGCTTCCCCTGAGTGGGAGGCTTTCTTTTTTTTTCTTATTTTATCAGCGTTCTCATTTACCATATTTACTATGATACATCACCGTCTGCTGGAAAGGAGAAAAAGAAAGATATGGAAGTACGGAAACAAAAGGAAAAAGTAGAAATGACTTATGTAGGTATGGATTCTTGGGACCGGCCTGTTTACAGGGATTCAGACGGGAAACTTTGGAAGGACACGGATCCAAGGGCTCATGTCCCGGCGTCTCTGTATTCTGCGCTTAACAACCGTTTCGACGGGGAACTGGATATGCCGTTTCACGGTAAGGCAGTCTTTCTTCCAAGGAGAGCCACCTGGTAGATGCATACGGATGTCAAGAAAAGGAGGAACTATGCAGAAAATAACAGAAAATAGCTGGGAAGAAATCAAACAGAAGATGGCATTCTTTCAGGCAATGAGCTGCGAACCGGAGATGCGGAGGCTTCCGGACGGGTTTATCACGGATGAGGAAGAGTCCGTTAAATGGAACCGGGAACAGGTAGAGAAGAATCATCAGGAATATGATGAGGAAGCCAAACGTCTGAATCAGAAGAAAGCCGAAGCAAGGGGAGAACTGTTCAACTCCATTTATGATTTTATCCAGTCAGAGGCAGGCCCTAAGTTAAACAGGGCGGGAGCGAGAAAAATCTGGGAGATTGCGTATGCCAGCCGGCTGTACGGATTCTCTTCCGTTCAAAAGACACTGTTTGATTTGATCGGCTTGGTAAGGATTCTGTCAGAAAAAAATACGGATCGTTAACACTAGGACATAGGAGAGGAGAACATTATGCGTTGTTATTATCAGGGAGCATTACAGGTAACCGGAGGAAACATCAATGATGTAGAGCGTACAGCAATGGCATACATTGAAAAATGGGTCTATGTCGAAGGAAGCCAGGAAAATTCCGGTACCCTTGTTTTGGATTTTTCAGATGCCGGTACGGTATCTGAAGAGGATGTCCGCGGATTTGTCACTGAAGCAGAAAAATGCGGCTGGAATATTAACGGCACTTTGTCTTATTACGGGGATTACGAAGGATTTATGGTGATCACAAACAATGTGATTGAAGAATTTTCACCGGAAGAAATGGCAGTCCGGGAATATCTGGACACCCCTTCTGTAAAAGCAGAAAAAGAATTTGCAGACAAAGCGGTTTCCATGGCGGCATACTTGTTTTTGCGGTTCGCATACAGAAAAGAGGATTATCCTGAAACAGTAATCGAAAATCTGGAATGGGTTGCTGAAGAACTGTTAGAGGATGAACCTGCTGAACCCCTTGTCAGGAGCCTGAGGCATGAACTGCAGGAAGGAAATTATGGGAATCAGGCGGATATTATATCCGATCGGCTGTCCGAATATTTCGGCTTCGATGGAGCAGAATGTGGAAAGGTAAACAGTCTGCTGAATACCTGGGGTTCCGACGAAGTAAAGGAAAATCTGTAAGCTGCTGTTAGTAGGAAACGGAGGATATTATGAGATATACAAAAACGTTGCAAAAGGCGATTAATGAACATGGCCTACAGCTGATCCATACAGGTAAACTTGGATATAAAGGTTCCCGCTATCTAAACAGCGAACTGTGCTTTGAGTGGCCGGAAGAAAGCCAGGATGGCCAGTATGTGTTTGAGTTTAACTATTTTGATCAAAATGAGGCTAAATGGCTGACATTTGAAAAGACCTGTAATACCAGAGAGGATGCAGAACAGATTAAAAAACAAGAGTTTGGCAGACGGCTATGGGATTCCCGTCATTTGTTTTTCGAAGGAGCAGGAATGAGAAAACAGCTGGCAGTATGATTGATCGCTTTGGCACAAGAAACAAAAGGAGAAGAATTATGGAAGAGGATAAGAGAATCTGCTGTTTTTGTGAAAAAGAAGTCCTAAGGGAAGATATGCTGTATACCAAAGATTGCCATGGAATTCCATATCGGCTGGTATGCTTTGAGTGCTACGAAAAGCTGATGGAAGACGGATACGATGGAGAATACTATACAGATACGGATGAGTGTATTGATGCAGACTATTAAACATTGACAAACACGCTAACGCTGTATATACTTGTATATACAATGAGAAGAAAGGGTGATACGATGTTAGCTCAGGTAAAAGCGTGGGGAAATAGCCAGGGTATCCGGATTCCTCAGGAGATTTTAAAAGAAACAAAAATCAAAACGAATGATTTTTTAGAGATCGAAGTAGTGAATGACGAAATCGTTCTCAGAAAAAAGAATCGCCACCTCACATTAGCTGAGCGTATTGCGAAGGCTGGTGGAACTTTAGAACATGTATCTGAATATGATTGGGGAGAGCCGGTAGGAAGAGAGGTGTGGTAAATTGTTCCCCATTAAGCAGGGAGATATTTTAAGGATTGAGCATATCAAAGGTTGTGTATTAGTAGTAAGTAACGATGTTTTTAATCAATACGAAAATGCGATTGTATGTCCAATTTCTAAGGATCATCAGGAAACGGCGCTCCATATTCCTATTGAAACTCCGGAAATAAAAGGAACTGTGTGGTGTGAGCAGTTGAAACTGCTGGATCTTCGAGTACGCGGATTTTCCAAAGTGAGTGCATTAAAATATGAAGACCTTATGAACATTACAGATGCGATCCAAGGTATCTTCGACTATTAAGAACTACGTTAACTGAACAAAACCGAAGAGAAGATATGGGCAACTATATCTTTTCTTTTTGGATATTTCAACAGAAAAGAAAAAAGATTACGTCTAATGATTTGGTTGGTGCCTATATGCTAATAAATCAAAGGATGTCTTTCACAGCTCACGTTCGTGAAAACATGGAGATACACAGAGCAATCAAGGAGAAAACCTATGGCAATTTATATTACGGGTGACTGCCATGGCGATTACCGCCGTTTTAACACAGAGAGCTTCCCAGAACAGAAAGAAATGACTAAGGAAGACTATATGATCGTTTGTGGCGATTTCGGGTTCTGGTCGGAAAGCTCAGAACAGATCTGGTGGCGGAAATGGCTGGAAAAGAAACCTTTTTCAACGCTATGGGTCGATGGGAACCATGAAAATTATGATCTGTTAAAGAAATATCCGGTAGAGGAATGGCACGGCGGTAAAATCCAGCGTATCACACCATCCATCATCCATTTAATGCGGGGACAAGTTTTTGAGATTGATGGCTGCCGTATTTTCACATTTGGAGGTGCCCAGAGCCATGATATCGACGGAGGGATCCTGGATCCGGATGATCCGGAATTTCATGAAAAGAAAAAGGTACTCGACCAGAGCTGTCTTCCATATCGTATCAACCACATAAGCTGGTGGAGAGAAGAGCTGCCTTCAAAAGAAGAATATGAAGAAGGCCTGCGGAATGTGAAAGTATGTGGGAATGGAGTGGATTATATAATAACTCACTGTGCCTCCAGTACAATTCAAGCTATACTGGGAGGAGGAATGTATAAGCCAGACCGCCTGACGGATTATTTCATGGAAGTGGAAGGGAAGCTGCAGTTTAAAAAATGGTTTTTCGGACATTACCATGATAACCGGAATGTAGATGAGAAACATATTCTTCTGTATGAGCAGATGATTCAGATCTGGTAAGGAGGCATTCCAGATGGCGTGTACGAACTGCAAGGACTGCCTGCTGTATGATGAGCTGATTGACGGGATTCTTACGCCCTGTGATGAGGAGTGGAAGTGCCATTTCTGTATCGCTTACCAAAATGGCATACCGGAGGCTGTTTGGAAGAGGCGTAAATCTTGCCCGGATTATATCAAAGATGAGTGAGTATCTGATATCTTCTACCAGATAGTGTAACTTTATCTGGGGAAAATTAAGAAATAAAAAAATAAGGCGATTTCCTTTTATAGTATAATGTAATCACCACAAAAACATTTACGAAAGAAGGAATCGCCTTATGTATTATAGTATACAGGATTTCATTGAAAATGGAATAGCAGATTTAGAAGAATGTGAAAAAAATTTAATGAAAAATCCCCTTAACTGGACGGATCAAATCCTGGGGATCCAGCAGATATTAAGAAAGTTTGGAGCCGCAGTTATTTCCGAATTATTAGAAGAATGTAATACAATACTGGAAAATAGTATAAAACGCCGTGCCTTCTGGCGGATAAAAGACCGGACAAAAAAGCATCTGCTGACTTCTGTAGGGATGATTGGATTTACCCATACCCGTTTTGAACACAAGGAAACGGGAAAAACGGCATACCTGCTGGACCAGATCCTGGGGATCCAGCCCCATGCAAGGATCAGCCGTGATCTGGAGTGCCGTCTTTTGGAAGAGGCAGCCCAGAGCAGTTACCGAAAAGCTGGTTATACGGCCAGTGAACAGGATCCGGTAAGCGGCCAGACCGTGATGCGCCATGTCCACCGTTTAAAATGCATCCGTCAGACAAACGGTCAGGATCAGGAAAAACGCCATGTAAAGCAGCTGTATGTAGAAGCAGATGAGGACCATATCGCACTGCAGTTCCATGAGAAAAAAGGGGACATAAAACGTTTTAAGGGGCATGGGGATAATGGGCGCATCATAAAACTGGTGTATGTACATGAAGGGATTGAAACGGAGGGAAAGCGTAGAAGTCTGAAACACCGGAAGTATTTTGGAGGGTATTACACAGGAGAGGAAAATAAACGTTTGTGGGAAGAAGTAAAAGAATATATTGAAGAAACGTATGATACGGATTCCCTTGAAACGATATACTTCCAGTCAGATGGAGGAGGCTGGATGAAGAAAGGAATGGAACTGTTAGGAGC
>ENA-ORRZ01000560-ORRZ01000560.1-human-gut-metagenome-genome-assembly--contig:-NODE-560-length-33215-cov-3.916134_pt1 | contig 33215 bp, 27 predicted proteins | sample MGYA00242185_ERZ509152 | MGnify/ENA primary metagenome ERZ509152 (study PRJEB26280, sample SAMEA2338668) | human gut metagenome | biome: human gut; feature: human-associated habitat; material: faeces... | reverse complement strand
CCCGCCGCAGGCGGAGAAGCTCACGGGCGAGCTTCTTTTTTTGTATCTTTACTGCAAAGTATAAAAAGGATAACCGGGCCAAGCAGAGGAAGAAAGGATATCAAATACCACAAACCTGACTTCCCTGTATCATGGAGACGTCTGATCGATAAACTCATTTTTGGAATCCATGTGGCAAAAACATAGATTGTAAAAACTTCCGTTATCCAATGTCCTGAATCAGAAAGGTTTATGATTGTCAGGAATATCCAGGAAATAAATATATGAGTGGCCAAAATGGTCCAGTATTCCTGTCTGCTCGCTTTTCCGGAAAAATGAAATGAGTACTGGATAAATCTTTTATAGATCTCAAAAAGACTGAATATGACAGCGCTCACCTCCTGCTTTCTAGTAACAGTTCCTTAACCTGAGAGCTTCCCTCACCTCTACATCTCCACCATTCCATATGGAACCTGGCAGGCTGTCAGCATTTGTGCTTCCCTCTGGTGGCAGGTAAAGATGATAATCTGACCGGGCCAGGACTGAGACAGCCATTTCAGAGCAGTCCGCAGCCGCTCATCATCGTACAGTACAAAGCTGTCGTCAAAAATCAGAGGCATCTGATCGCCGTCGCCCTGGAGCAGTCTGGCGGCAGCCAGCCGCAGGGCCAGGTAAATCTGATCCATTGTGCCGCTGGAAACCTGTTCTACAGGAACCAGGCGAGTGGGAGTATTCATGAAAATATTCAGATTTTCATCTACGCTCATACTGCTGTAAATCCCTCCGGTAATGCTGTTTACCAGCTGAGAGGCGCTTTTGTTTAAGTACAGGCCAAAGGAGTCCCGAATGGTGCCGGAAAGCTCTGTCATGGTCTCCAGAGCCAGATCGATTGCAGTAATTTCTTCTCGGATCCGTTCGTTTTCCTCCAGAACCTGTTTCAGTGCTTCTACCTGATCCTTGCAGTGCGTCAGGTGATCCAGCTTCTTTTCCAGCTCCCACTGGGTCCTCTGCTGCTTTTCGATCATCTCGCTGCAGTTATTCTGTTTCTCCTGGAGAGAGCTGATATCTTCTGTATATTTATCCAGCGCATGCTCAGACTGGTCCAGCATATCACAAAGCTTTGAAAACTCTGCCATACGGCCATAAAACGCATCCATGGCCTCCGAGGATACGGTTCCGTCTCCCAGATGCCGGGCCAGAAGCTCCGAAAGCTGCGCCCGGGCCTCTTCCATTTTTCTGCCAAAACGCTTTCCCCGGGCCGTCAGCACCATCGCCAGGACCAGGCCCATTATGGCCCCTCCTCCCCCGGCAATGACAAACAGCAGGAAACGGGAAAGATCTGTGATCCCCAGATATCCGGTCAGAAGGGCGCCGCAGACCGCCAGAAGTATACCCGCTCCCGCCAAAAGCTTCCGGGACCGTTTTTTGCACTCGCGCTCCGCAGTGCAGAAGCTGTCATACAGGGATCTGGCCTTTTCCTCACAGGCCGCCACCGATGACCGGTCTGTAAACTGGCCGTCCGCCAGCACCTGGCGGCTTTTTTTCACCTTTTCAGCCAGGGCCGCCCTCTCTGCCTGGGTATTTTCAATGATCCCCTTTACCTGGGAACGTGTTCTCTGGTAGGCAGCCAGCTGGTTTTCATACTGGGGGGAGGAGATCTCCGCATCCACCGCCCGGATCTCCGCCAGCAGCGCCGTATACTCCCTGGATGCATCCGGGACCAGATTGGACTCCAGGCTCCGCTTCTGGTTTTTCAAAAACGCCGTTGCCTTCGTTATGTTCAGCGATATATTCCCAGTGGTGTTCATGTTGGCGATATAGTTCTTCAGCTCGCCCACCATACCGTCCTCAGTAGCGCTTTTTAACTGGCTGATGCTGATGGTGTTATTATACGTCGTTTCATTGAGGCCTCCCAGGATCCGGTCCATCAGGGCACGGGTGGGCTCCTCCTCCCGTCCCTGGGTCTCGTTGATGATCCTCAGATACCGGTCGTCCTTGCGGAATCTCCGCTCAATGCGGTAGACCACGCCCCCCTGCTCCAGACGCAGCCAGCCCTCGTAGGTCCCACTGTTCTCCCATGGCTCGTACTTAGAATACAGATCATTTCTGGCAGCGCGCCCACGGCCCCGTTCCATTCCAAAGAGCATTCCCCGGATAAAGGTATGAAGCGTGGACTTTCCCGCCTCATTGCGGCCATAGATCACATTGATCCCGTCTGAAAAGGAGATGGTCCGGTCATGGATCTTTCCGAATCCGTTGATATGCAGTTCCAGCAGCTTCATGTTCCCTAACTCCTTTCATCCTTTGTCATCAAAAGCGCATGGATCCCATAATACAGGGCCTTTTTCTCCACCGGGCTCATATTTTCCTTCATTAACGCCTGGATATAAAATCCGATCATATCACTGGGATGGTCGGCAAACAGCGCGTGAAAATCGTACTGGGGCTCCGTTTCATCCAGGATCTCGCTGATATTCCACTGCCCTGCCAGAAGCTCCGGATCAAATTCCGTGTCCGGGTCCCGCATGCCCCGGATCCGGAAGCGGTAAATATTGGATGCGCCGCGCTTTTTGATCTCGTCCGCAATGAGCTGGGAAAGCTCGGCGTTGGTGGTGGCCGGGGTCACACTGACTACCAATGGGATATACTGGGCCTGGGCGGCTGCCTTGAATTTCAGAGAGGTCACATGGCCGGTGGCGTCGTCGATCTCTCCTGTCAGATAGCCGTGAGGGCCGGTCTCCGTAAGGTCCAGAGGCTCCGGGGAACCTGGATACGCCATCCGGTTTTCCAGAAGCACCGCAGGCTTATGGATATGGCCCAGGGCGATATAAGAAAACGGCAGCGCCGCCAAAGCGTTTTTATCAAAGGGCAGGTGCTTCGCATCCCCTCCATGGAGCATCAGGATCCTGGTCCGTCGGGAAGCAGATACAGAAAATCCCGCAGTCCTGTCTTCTGTGATCTCCGTCGTATGGTAGCTGAAGCCGTAAACCTCCGTGTTCAGATCCTCAAAATATACGGAGGTCATGGTCTCGTCCATCAGAAACGTCACATTGGGGCACCAGGAAAAGCTCAGAAGGGCAGAGCTTTTGCGGATCCGGTCATGATTTCCGGCGATGATCACCACCCGGGTCCCCGGGATCGTGGAAAACAGGTAATTGACCTCCTTCAGATCCCTGGCCAGCGGCTGGCGGTGGAACAGATCTCCCGAGATCAGAAGAAGATCCGCACGGCTGTCCCTGGCATCCTCAATGATGGCCTGGAAGGTGAGGCGGATGGCCTGCTCCCTCTTTTTCCCCCAGGGCCGGTCGCTGTCAGGCACCATCCCCCAGTGGATGTCTGCAGTGTGAATAAATTTCATGGCTGAATCCCCCAATTACCGAATAGAGACGAAAGGAGCGCAGCAGGCATCTGCGCGCTCCCAGTCACTCGTATTTTTTACAGATCACAGTTATTTACAGTACGCGGGAACGGAACCACATCGCGGATATTGCCCATTCCTGTCAGATACATCACGCAGCGCTCGAAGCCAAGGCCAAAGCCGGAATGGCGTACAGAACCGTATTTACGCAGATCCAGATAGAAGCCATAATCCTCTTCCCTTAAGCCCAGTTCCTTCATTCTTCCCAGAAGCTTGTCGTAGCTGTCCTCTCTCTGACTTCCTCCGATAATCTCTCCGATTCCCGGAACCAGACAGTCCATGGCTGCAACCGTCTTTCCGTCCTCGTTTAGCTTCATATAGAACGCCTTAATCTCCTTTGGATAGTCCGTAACGAACACCGGCTTCTTAAAAATCTCCTCTGTCAGATAGCGCTCATGCTCTGTCTGGAGATCGCAGCCCCAGAATACTTTATAATCGAATTTGTCGTTATGCTCCTCCAGAAGCTTGATGGCCTCCGTATAGGTCACATGGCCAAATTCAGAATTTAATACATGGTTTAACCGGTCTAAGAGTCCCTTATCCACAAACTGGTTGAAGAAATTCATCTCCGCCGGGGCATTCTCCAGAACGTACCGGATCACATACTTTAACATTCCTTCAGCTACGGCCATATTGTCGTTGAGATCTGCAAAGGCCATCTCCGGCTCGATCATCCAGAACTCAGCTGCATGACGGGTCGTGTTGGAGTTCTCTGCGCGGAAGGTCGGTCCGAAGGTGTAGATATTGCGGAATGCCATCGCGTAGGTCTCGCCGTTTAACTGACCGCTGACAGTTAAGTTGGTCGGTTTTCCGAAGAAATCCTGAGAGTAGTCAACCGTGCCGTCGTCCTTTTTCGGAACATTGTTCAGATCCATCGTGGTAACCTGGAACATCTCACCGGCGCCCTCGCAGTCACTTGCGGTAATCAGTGGAGTGTGGACATACACGAAATCGCGCTCCTGGAAATACTGATGGATCGCGTAAGCTGCCAGGGAACGTACACGGAACACAGCCTGGAAGGTGTTGGTTCTCGGACGCAGGTGGGAGATGGTACGCAGATACTCAAGGCTGTGGCGTTTCTTCTGAAGCGGATAATCCGAAGCGGACGGTCCCTCAACGGCTACCTCGGTCGCCTGAATCTCGAACGGCTGCTTTGCCTCTGGGGTCGCAACCAGGGTACCTTTTACGATAATGGATGCGCCTACGTTTAACTTGGAGATCTCCGCAAAGTTCGGCATTGTATCATGGTAAACAACCTGAAGCGTCTCAAAGTAGCTGCCATCGCTCACAACGATGAAGCCAAAGTTCTTGGAACCGCGCACGCTTCGTACCCAGCCGCCGATCTGAACTTCTTTGTCCAGATACGTCTCTCTGGAACGGTAAATTTCTCTTACAGTGGTTAAATTCATCTCAGTAAACTCCTTATTTTGCAAAATAAACTTTCTCATGCGGACTGCCCTGCAGTGTGCAGACCGTGTTTAACTTTCATTATACTGTATTTTCCTTGTAGATTCAAGGGACGGAGGGAAATTTGCTAGGGGAAGAAACCTGCCCGTATAAAAAGTGACAGCTTTAAAAATTAACAGAAACAAATGCAAAAACAGAAGGAAAGGGCAGAAAACAAGCTGGGTATTGTGTCAACTCTGTGAATACTTGTTTTACAGAGACAAATGCCCGGTGTTAGAATGGGGATAAAGAAAGAAAACCGCGGAATACTTTCAAAGAGTCTATCAAACGGAAAGGGTGTAGACAGAAGAATTATGACTGAACTTGACGCAAATAAAAAAGCGGAAGAGCTTCTGAAAGGTGCGTACGATTTACATGTACATTCATCGCCCTCTGTTTTTCCGAGAGAATTGGATGGATTCCAGTTGATCCGGGAGGCAGACGCGGCAGGAATGGCGGGAGTGATGCTGAAAAGTCATTATGAATCAACGGCTTTGCGGGCAGAACTGATCAACCGCTACAGCGGCTGTAAGGCGAAAGCGTATGGCGGGCTCTGCCTCAACTGCCCGGCGGGCGGCTTGAATGTATACGCGGTGAAAAATGCATTGCGGGCGGGGGCAAAAATTGTATGGATGCCGACCCGGGATGCGAAAAACAGCCTAGTATTCGGAAACATGGAGGGAGATTTCTTCGACCGCAGGGGTATTACCATTCTGGAACAGGATGGAACATTAAAAGAATGCGTCTACGACATCATGGATGCTATCAAGGAAAAAGACGCATTTCTGGCAACAGGACATATCAGCCCGGAGGAATCCCTGATTTTATGCAGGGAAGGACGGAAACGGGGGGTCAATATGATTTTGACACATCCAGAGTTTCCAAGGACGAGGATAGGAAGAGACGATCAGGCGGAACTGGCGAAGCTGGGGGTTGTGATTGAGAAGAACTGGTTTAATCTGGCACAGAAAAGTGTGATGCCGGAAGAGATGGCAGAGACGATTCGGACCGTTGGAAGTGGACACGTATATCTGGCAACGGACCGCGGGCAGAAAGGGGCGCCGACACCCGTTTCGGAATTGAAACGGTTTATCGCCGTGATGCTGACCTGTGGGATTGCGGAAGCACAGATACGGGACATGGTCCAGAAGGTACCGGAAGAAGTGGTATGCAGATAAATTTATATAAATGCACATTTTTTAGAAGGAGGATTTTACATTATGAGGAAAGACAGAGTATTGGCAGGGGCATTAGCAGCAGTGACAGCGCTCAGCATGACAGCGTGCGGCGGCGGACAGGCAGGTGGTACCACACAGGCAGCGGCGGCAGGAACACAGGCGGCAGTCGAGAACACCGCTAACCCGAATGCCGAGACAACACTCAGCATCGGTTATACGACCGCAGCAAACGCAGATGATCCGTATCACTTTACAGCAACCAAATTCAAAGAGATCGTGGAAGAAAAATCCGAGGGCAGAATTGCGGTCAACCTGTATGCGAGCAGTCAGCTTGGTTCCGAGCCGGAGATGTGGGAAGGCATGCAGACCGGAACATGCGACATGGCAGTCATGACGAATGCATATGTTTCTTCTTATGTACCGGCAAACGGTGCATTGGATCTTCCGTTCATTTTTAGCGATCTGGCACAGGCACGTGAGATCGTAGACGGCGATTTCGGTCAGTCCCTGATCGACAATATGGACGGAACAGGCGTTACATGTCTTGCATTTTCTGAGGGCGGATTCCGTCAGTTATGTACAAAGGACAAAGAAATCAAAGCACCGTCCGATTTGAATGGACTGAAGATCCGCTGCATGGAGACAAAGATTTACCTGTCTGCTTATAAGGCACTGGGTGTAAATGCAACCCCGATGGCATGGGGCGAGCTTTTAACTGCTCTGCAGCAGGGTACCGTAGATGGCTGTGATGCACCGTTAAGCGTATTATATACCAACGGTTTCCCGGATATCTGCAAATACATTGATAATGTAAACCTGTTCTATTCTCCACTTCCGGTATGTATTTCTACCAGCGTATATGAGTCCTTATCTGAGGAAGATCAGGCGATTTTAAAAGAAGCAGCACAGGAAGCAGCCAAAGAAACACGTGAAAATAACGATGCAACCGCTGAAAAGATGGAGTCGGATCTGACGTCTCAGGGCATGACGATCGTATCTTCTGAGGATGTAGATACAGAGGCATTCCAGAGTGCCGTACAGCCGTGCTATGACGAGATGGAATCCTACATCGGTTCTGAGTGGGTGGATCAGATTAAATCCCTGACCGGCACGGAGGGGTGATTGCAGAAAGAGGGTTTGACAGCATGAAAAAATTAGAGCAGGTTTCAGACATAATTAATAAGTGCGTCAGTTACATAGGAATGGTGATCTTTATTGTCCTGATTGTTGCCTGTGTGGCACAGGTGTTTTTCCGCTTCATTCTGAATAATTCACTGTCATGGAGCGAAGAACTTGCCCGGTACTGTTTTATCTGGATGCATATGCTGGGCGCTTCCTTGTTGATTGAGGGAAGCGGACATGCTACAGTAACAGCAATCCTGGATCTGATGCATGGAACGCTTCGAAAAATTGTCGATATTATCATTGAATTAGTTATCTTTTTTGATGGAACCGTAATGCTGTACGCAGGCTTAAAGCTTGCGTACAGCTCCAGAACCAACTTGAGCACCGCGCTTTCTGTCCCGATGTGGTGTATCAATTCCTCCGTGGCAGTCGGCGGAATCCTTCTGATGTTCCAGGCATTTGTAGCGATTGCGATGATCGTATCAGCGACAGAGAGAAAGGAGGATAAACCGGTATTATGACACTTGTATTAGTAGTATTATTTGGTCTGATGCTTTTGGGTATTCCGGTTGCATTTGCAATCCTTTCTGCCGGAATGGCATATCTGGCGACAACGGGAGGAAGTATGCTGGTAGTCGCACAGCGGCTGATTTACGGTCTTAACTCCTTCACACTGCTTGCAGTCCCACTGTTTATATTGGTAGGAAACCTGATGGATTTCGGTGGTATTTCCAAACGTCTGACCGATTGGGCGAAGAGTATTTTAGGCTGGCTTCCGGGCGGACTTGGAATTGTAACCGTATTCAGTTGTGCGATCTTTGCAGCGCTGACGGGCTCCGGTCCGGCGACGGTAGCAGCGATTGGTTCAATTATGCTTCCTTCCATGCTGAAGGCAGGTTATTCCAGAGAAACGAGCGCGGGGTTAGTTGCATCGGCAGGTGCATTGGGACCAATCATTCCTCCGAGTATTCCCATGATTATTTATGGAGTTACAATGAATCTTTCAATTCCGGCAATGTTTATGGCAGGGGTTGTCCCGGGACTTGTTATCGCACTGGCGTTATCGTTAGTCAATGTCGTATTCGCATACAGGAATCCGGAGGTTCTGAAACATGCGAAGACGATGAAGTTTGATTTTAAAGAATCCATGAAATTGTTCTGGAAAGCGCTGGGCGCTCTGGGACTTCCGGTTCTGATTCTAGGCGGTATTTATGGCGGTATCTTTACACCAACCGAATCCGCAGCGGTCGGCATTGTTTATGCGCTGATTCTGGGTTTTGCATTGAAAGAACTGAAAGTAAAAGATTTACCGAAGATCCTGATCAATTCCCTGAAAACATCGACAATGGTCAATTTCATCATCGCGGCGGCGTCCCTGTTCTCCTGGGTTGTATCGAAATCCCAGATCGGAATCGTGATTTCCAATGCATTTATCAGCTTCGTAGGTGGCAGCCAGGCACTTTATCTCTTCGTACTAGTTGTAGTGCTCTTAATTGTAGGCTGTCTGATGGATAACGTAGCGGCAACTCTGATTCTGGCACCAATTTTAATTCCGGTTGGAATTGCACTCGGATGTAATGAACTCCACATCGGTATGCTGTTCTGTATTTGCCTGGTAGTTGGATTCGTAACACCTCCGTTTGGATATAATCTGTTTACGGCGGTTTCGATTTCAGGCTTGAATTTTAAACAGATTGTAAAGGGAGCGCTTCCGTTCCTTTTGACGGAAATATTGCTTCTGTTTGTATTTGCATATGTACCGGGAATCATCACATGGCTTCCGAGACTAATGGGGTACGGATACTAAGTATTAGAAAAATACGTAAGAAAAAGGGGCTATGAAAAGACAGCAGAAGAGACTTGAAAGGTCAATGCGCTGTTTTTTTACGGCTCCTTTTGGTTAGAATAAGAAAATAGATAGAACTGAGAACTGGCGGAGGAAACAATGAAAATAGGATTCGAAGTTTTTTTGGTGGTAGCCAGAGAAATGAGTATTACAAAAGCTGCAAATGAGCTTCATATTACACAGCAGTGCGCCAGCGATCATATAAAGAGGCTGGAAAAAGAGTATAATGTCGTGTTGTTTGAGCGGCGGCCCAAATTCCGTCTGACGCAGGCTGGCGAGATCATGCTTCATAACCTGTTAAATATCCAGATTATGGAGACGAGTATGAGCCGGAGTCTAGCGGGGATAGCGGAGGGGACGGTGGGCGGTTTTACCTTGGGAATCAGTACATCCCGCGCGCCGATCATACTGCCCCGTGTGCTGCCGCGATATTACCAGTGTTACCCGAAGGTAAATATATCCTTTACGGAGGAGGACACACAGATTCTGGAGGAACGCCTGTTGAACGGACAGGTAGATTTATTTATCGGGGTCAATACGTCACCGCATCCGGATTATAAAATCCAGACCCTGACGACGGATGAGATCATCCTGGTTATCTCCGCCAAGCTTTTGAGGCGGGAATTTAGCAAGCAGGAGATCCGGCAGATGGAGGATGGGATTGATCTGAAACGGTTTTCCAACATTCCGTTTACGCAGAGTTTCAAGACCGGAAAAGTCAACCATGCGATTCAGGAATATCTGGACAGTTATAATGTAAAGCTTAATGTCATCTATAACATCAGTGATAGTGAGACGCAGATTCTGCTCTGCGCGTCCGGCATCTGTGCGGCGCTGTGCCCGAAAATGCTGCTGGCAGCCGCGTACCGTCACAATCAGACCTGTAAACCGGAGGATGAACTCTATATGTTCCCGATCCGGAACTTGGGACGGGAGTTAAAGATCGAGCTGGTCAGCCATCGGAATGCGATGCATCCGATGTATATACAGGACTTTGTCCATATCTTACAGGAGGAGTTGCCGCGGATTGCAGATTCGATGAGTCTGGAAGAATTGAGAAAGAGTATACAGTAAAAAAGCCTTGAATCGGAAATGCTTTTGAGTCAAAAGTGTCTCAGATTCAGGGCTTTTTTTCAGTTCACGGGAGGTTCACTCTCAGATTCCACATCCCGGAATTACGAAAATATTATGTAAAAGGAACGAAAAATGTCGGAAAATGTACAAAATTGGGACAAATTCTATTAAAAATTTGTTCACTATTTTCGTGAAGTATGTTATAATAAAAACAGGTTTAAAATACACATTATATGTGAGCATCGAGGGGTGATATCGTGATTAAAAAGGAAATGATAGCTATGCTGTTGGCAGGCGGACAGGGCAGTCGTCTGGGTGTCTTAACTCAAAAAGTAGCAAAACCTGCGGTTTCTTTCGGAGGAAAGTATCGAATCATCGATTTTCCGTTAAGTAACTGTATCAATTCGGGAGTGGACACGGTAGGCGTTCTGACCCAGTATCAGCCGCTGCGGCTGAATGCACATATTGGAATCGGTATTCCGTGGGATCTGGACCGCAACGTAGGTGGTGTGACGGTACTTCCGCCGTATGAGCGGAGCAAAGGAAGCGATTGGTACACCGGTACGGCGAACGCGATCTACCAGAATCTGGAATACATGGAAACGTACAATCCAGAGTATGTGCTGATTTTGTCCGGCGACCACATCTACAAGATGGACTACGAGGTAATGCTGGAATACCACAAAGCAAACAATGCGGATGTGACGATCGCGGCGATGCAGGTTCCGATGGAGGAGGCAAGCCGTTTCGGTATCGTTATAACCGATGACAACAACCGCATTACGGAGTTTGAGGAGAAACCGGCGAATCCGCGCAGCAATTTAGCTTCCATGGGTATTTACATATTCAGCTGGAAGGTGCTCAAGGAAGCGCTCATCAAGCTCTCGGACGAGCCTGGATGTGACTTTGGAAAGCACATTATCCCGTATTGCCATGCAGCTGGAAAACGTATCTTCGCATACGAGTACAACGGCTACTGGAAAGATGTCGGAACCCTTGGCTCCTACTGGGAGGCAAACATGGAACTGATCGACATCATTCCGGAGTTCAACCTGTATGAAGAATACTGGAAGATTTACACGAAGAGCGATATTATTCCCCCACAATTTATATCGGAGCAGTCCAAGATAGAGCGCAGTATCATCGGCGAGGGCACCGAGGTATACGGCGAAGTCATTAACTCGGTCATCGGAGCAGGCGTTACGATCGGAGAAGGTGCGGTGATCCGTGATTCGATCATCATGAAGGGCACGACGATCGGCGCTGGCACGGTTGTGGATAAGGCGATCGTGGCGGAGGACGTTACCATCGGTGAGAATGCCGAGGTCGGCGTCGGAGAATATGCCGAGAGCAAGTACGACAAGAAGGTATATCAGTTCGATCTGGTAACGATCGGAGAGCGCTCCGTGATACCGGATGGAGTGAAGATAGGACGGAACACAGCGATTTCCGGCGTGACGACGGCAGAAGATTATCACGGCGGCGAGCTGGAGAGCGGCGATTATATCATAAAGGCAGGTGGAATACAATGAGAGCGATCGGGATTGTTTTAGCTGGCGGCAACAGCAAGAGAATGAGAGAATTATCCAATAAGAGAGCCATCGCAGCGATGCCTATCGCAGGCAGCTACCGCAGTGTCGATTTTGCTCTGAGCAATATGAGCAATTCCCACATCCAGAGTGTGGCGGTACTGACGCAGTACAACTCCCGTTCCCTGAATGAGCACTTGAGTTCTTCCAAGTGGTGGGATTTCGGACGTAAGCAGGGCGGCATGTATGTATTCACACCGACGATCACGGCAGAGAGCAGCGACTGGTACCGCGGTACCGCAGATGCGCTGTATCAGAACCTCGATTTCTTAAAGAAAAGTCATGAGCCGTATGTGGTCATTGCAGGCGGCGACTGTGTCTATAAATTGGATTACGGCAAGGTACTGGAGTATCATATTGAAAAGAAAGCGGATATTACCGTAGTATGCAAGGAGATGCCTCCGGAGGAGGACGTTACCCGCTTCGGTCTGGTGAAGTTAAATGATGACGGACGTATCACAGATTTTGAGGAAAAACCGATGCTGGCGACCTCCAGCATGATCTCCTGCGGTATCTATGTAATCCGCCGCCGTCAGCTCATCGAACTTCTGGAGCGCTGTGCAGCAGAGGATCGGTATGATTTTGTTACCGATATTTTAGTCAGATATAAGAACCTCAAACGCATTTACGCGTATAAGTTAGGAACTTACTGGAGCAACATCGCTTCGGTTGATTCGTACTACAAGACGAACATGGATTTCCTAAAACCGGATGTACGCCACTATTTCTTCAAGGAATACCCGGAGATCTACTCCAAGGTAGATGATCTTCCGCCGGCAAAATACAATCCGGGTGCAAATGTCAAGAACAGCCTGGTATCCAGCGGCTGTATCTTAAATGGTACGGTGGAGAACTCGGTTCTGTTTAAGAAGGTATATGTAGGCAATAACTGTATCATCCGGAATTCTGTTATTTTAAATGATGTTTACATCGGGGACAATACAGTGATTGAGAATTGTATTGTAGAGAGCCGTGATACGATCCGTGCCAACACGACGCACATCGGTACGCCGGAAGATGTAAAGATTGTCATTGAGAAGAACGAGCGGTTTACATTATAGGGTACATCAAAGAACAGACGGAAGGGGTAAATGGGTATGCAGATTACGGATGTAAGAGTGCGGCGGATAGAGAAGGAAGGTAAGATGAAAGCCATCGTATCCATCACACTTGACAATGAATTTGTGGTTCATGATATCAAGGTTATTGAGGGAGAAAAGGGACTTTTTATTGCTATGCCGAGCCGTAAGGCTGCGGATGGAGAATACCGGGATATTGCCCACCCGATTAATTCGGGAACCAGAGACATGATTCAGAATGTCATTCTTGCCAAATACGAGGCGACAGCTCTGGAACTGGCAGAGCTGGAGAAAGCAGAATAAAAAGCAGGAAAAGAAAGTAAAAAGAGAGAAAATATGAAAAAATGTCCCCGGACGCTGGACAAAGTGCCCGGGGGCATTTATTATGTAGATACAGTATGCTCAAAAACGGGCGGAATTTGCCCGAATGTGTACAGATAATCCATAAGGGGGTAATTATGAGCGGTACGATTTTTTCTTTAATACCGCCTATCGTAGCCATTGCGCTTGCATTGATTACGAAAGAGGTGTACCTGTCTCTGCTGATAGGTATTATGTCGGGCGCGTTTTTATTTACGGGTCCAAATCCGCTTCATGCGGTGGAAACAATGATCGCGATCATGGGCGAGAAGATCGGGGGCAATGTCAACATTCTGCTTTTCTTGGCATTTCTCGGCATCGTGGTAGCACTGATCACAAAGTCTGGTGCGTCGAAGGCTTATGGTGAGTGGGCGTCCCACGCGATCCGCACGAAGAAGGGCGCGCTGTTTGCAACCATGTTCCTCGGAATGCTGATTTTCGTGGATGACTATTTTAACTGCCTGACCGTCGGCACGGTTATGCGTCCGGTGACGGATAAGCACAAGATCACACGTGCGAAGTTAGCCTACATCATCGATGCGACGGCGGCACCGATCTGTATCATCGCGCCGATCTCAAGCTGGGCGGCAGCGGTCGGTTCTTCGCTTCCGGAAGACAGCGGGGTGGATGGCTTCAGTCTGTTCCTTCACACGATTCCGTTTAATCTGTATGCGCTTCTCACGATCTGCTTCATGCTCTTTTTGGTAGCAGGCGATTTTGATTTCGCGGCGATGAAACGCTATGAAGAACAGGTGAAAAAGACCGGAAAAGAGACGACGGTCGAAGCGGAGGCGATGGAGATCTCCGGCAACGGAAAGGTTATCGATCTGATTCTTCCGATCCTGGTTCTGATTGCGTTCTGCGTCAGCGGTATGCTGTATACAGGCGGCATCCTGGACGGCGTTGGTCTGGTCGAGGCGTTCGCCAACTGTGATTCGGCACTGAGCCTGGTGCTTGGTTCCTTCTTCACACTGGTGTTTATCTTTGTATTTTACATGATCCGCCGTGTCATCCGGTTCAATGAGTTCTGTGAATCCTTCACGATCGGCGTCAAGGCGATGATCCCGGCGATCATGATTCTGTGCCTTGCCTGGACTCTGTCTGGTATCTGCAGTGCGGATTACTTAAACATCGGCGGCTATGTCAAAGAGGTAGTGGGAGGCAATGCGCTGGTCGGCTCCCTGATGCCGGCCCTGATGTTCGTCATCGCGGCGGGGCTGGCGTTCTCGACCGGTACGTCCTGGGGTACCTTCGGTATTCTGCTTCCGATTGCATTTGCGGTGGTTGGCGCTGAAAATATGAACAGCCTTACGATCGTGACGGCTTCGATTCTGGCAGGTGCGGTCTGCGGCGACCATGTTTCCCCGATCTCGGATACGACCATCCTTGCGTCGGCTGGCGCCCAGTGCCACCACATCAACCACGTATCGACCCAGATCCCGTATGTGCTGTGCGTAGCAGCGTGCTGTTTCCTCGGTTATCTGGCAGCCGGAATTACCGCCAATGGCTGGGTGGGAACCGGCGTGGGATTCGCAGCGCTGATTGTGGTTCTGGTTATTCTGGATCGAAAGAATAAAGGGACGAAAGAGGCGTAAAAGCATCGGCAGTAAACGAAAATTGGTTCGTTTACTGCCGATTTCTTTCGTTTCATCGGAGGAAGCGGTCGTATCTTCCGCCGGGGCATCGGTAGCAGCTGCGGTTGTTTCTGCCGGAGCAGAAGATTGTCCGCACCCTCTTTATGAAATAGCGGTGGCATGGAAACTTTGGAAAAACGCATTCCCCACCAGCGATAAACTCCGTTCCTTCCGTTTGACCAGACAGATACTTGAGTGGATCTGGGGCTGGGTGATGATCCGGCGGATCAGGGCGGGATCGGAATTTAAACAGAGGGCAGATTCAGGCGCGAGCGCGATGCCCAGCCCTTCGGACGCCCATAAAAGGGCGGTTCTGGCATCGTCGGCAATGCAGACGATGTTCGGTTCCAGCGCCTGTTCCTCAAAATATCCCAGAATCAGCGGCTGCCAGCGGCGGTAAAGAATGAGCGGCGCGCGGGTGAGGGCGGAGAGGGGAAGAGATGTGGGCGTATGGCTTTTTTGTGGTTCGGAAGCGTCGGATGCAGGCATAGGATGGGAACTTTGAATCCCAGAACCAGTGTCGGATGGAGAAATGTCGGTCAGAAGGGCATTCGGGCATTCCTGGTAATGGCTCCAGATCATTTCGCGCCCGATCGCCAGAAATGCCTCCGGCGGCAGTGTCTGCATCTCCAGCCCGGCTTTGGCAAATGGCGTCCGGATCACGGCGAGGTCGATCTGGTTGGAGTGAAGCAGATCGAGCAGGTGGTAGGAATTGGACTCATGGAGTTCAAACAGGGCTTTGGGATAGGATCGCCGGAATGGGGCAAGATAATGCCGGGTCACAAATTCGACGGCGGAGGAGATGATGCCAAGGCGCACAACGCCCTGAATCTCCTGTTTCTGTGCAGTTAGCTCCGTGCGGGCAGCCTGGCTCAGATCGAGGATCGCAAGCGCCCGGTCGTAGAACGTCTTTCCAGCAGGTGTCAGTCGGATGCGGCGGGAACCGCGCTCAAACAGCGTCACACCCAGTTCTGCCTCCAGAAGCTTCATCTGGTGGCTGAGCGGAGGTTGTGAGATGTTCAGTTTTTTGGCTGCCTGGGAAATATTTCCCTCGTTGACGATGGTGGTGAAGTAGGATAACTGGCGAAGTTCCATAAATGCTCCTTCCTGTTCGGATTCGTTGTAAAACTGTGTATACGGCAGATATATTATATAACAAAATCCGATAGAATAACAGGCGAACTATATTTTTTCGATATATATTCTATATCCGAATGGTATTTTTCAGGCTCCTTGAATTCTGGTATGATACATAAGCAGGTATATACTGGAAATTCCAGAGAAATAAAAGTGTAGGGATAATATGGAAGGGAGTGGGCAGAAATGAAAGAACTGCTGGATATGTTTCTGACGTTTGCCAGAATCGGAGGGTTTACCTTCGGCGGCGGATATGCGATGCTGCCGATGCTGCAGAAAGAGGTAGTCAATGGACGCCATTGGGCGACGGATGAAGAATTGATGGATTACTACGCGATTGGTCAGTGTACACCGGGTATCATCGCGGTCAACACGGCGACGTTTGTCGGTTATAAAAATCGGGGGATTCCGGGGGCAATTGCGGCGACACTGGGAGTCATTGCACCGTCGCTTGTCATCATTATGATTATCGCGGCGTTTATCTCGAACTTTATTGAACTTAGCTTTGTGAGCAGCGCCTTTGCAGGCATCCGCGCCTGCGTCTGTGTGCTGATCGGCAGTGCGGTTGTCAAGCTGGCAAAGAAATCGCTGGTTGATAAAGGCGCGATCGCGATTGCGGCGGTTGTGTTTGTACTGTCACTGTTTACATCGGTTTCTCCGGCGCTTCTTGTTGTCGTGGCGGGTGTGATCGGGATTGTACTGAAGGGCGGAAAGGGGGAGAAGAAATGATGCTGATACTTGAATTATGCTTCCGCTTCTTCTGCTGCGGACTGTTTGCGGTCGGCGGCGGTCTGGCGACCCTCCCGTTCCTTTACAATATTTCCAAGGAGACAGGCTGGTATACCTTTAGTGATATTTCCAACATGATCGCTGTCTCCGAGTCCACACCGGGACCGATGGGCGTCAACATGGCGACCTACGTCGGCTTCCATATTAAAGGGATTCTCGGCGGACTGGCAGCGCCTCTCTCACTGGTGCTGCCGTCGGTCATCATCATTGTGATTATCTCGAAGATTCTCGATAAGTTTAAATCCTCTTCGATCGTACAGAATGCCCTCTATGGTCTGCGCGCGGCATCTACCGCCCTGATTGCGGCAGCCGGTATCGGCGTGGCAAAGATAGCGTTCCTCCATGTCGGCGAGGATGGCAGCCTGGCGTTTTCCGAGCTGTTTTCCATCATCAACTGGAAGGCGATCGTACTGGCGCTTGCGATCTGGTACGGCTTAGTCAAATGGAAAAAGCACCCGATCTTCTACATCGTGGCGGCGGCTGTGATTGGAATCGTGTTCCAGTTCCACTAGGGAAGATAGAAGAAAATAGAACCATTTCCAGAAGGGGTAGTGCAGTATCTGTATACTCTTTTGGGGTGGTTCTTTTTTTGTCATAGGAGGCTTCGTCCTATCACAAAACGCTCTGCGGGATGCGTACTCACGCGAAGAAGAAACATGCCGCAAGCGGCCGCGCGAGAAGCCCGGATGTGTCAAGACACATGATTTGTTCATGGGACTTTCTTCATTTTACAGGAAATTGCGTCCTATAAAACAAAAAATACAAGAAAACGCGATCGTAAAGCGCAATAATACTTAGAAACAGAATAAATAAAACAGAAATACACAACAATTACAAAAATATAATCAGATAAATAAAGAAAAATATGGAAAATAATTAGAAATAATGCTTGACAAAATGAAAATTATCTAGTAGAATAAAACCATCAAAAGAAACAGAGATAACCCCAACAAACGGTTACCATAGTTTCTAGGACGAAATAAGGAACAAGGAGGACGGTCCAATGGGATAGTTAGTTACTAAAAAACATGATCATGGTTTTAAAAACCGAATTTATCCAATAAATAAAAAGATAAAAATCGGTATCGATGGAATCCATCATCATACAATCTCTAAAAGAGTTTACATAGATACATGTAATCAAAGGAGGAGATTCATATGAAAGGAAGAGGTCCATAGCACATTTAAAACAAAATATAAAAGAAAGAGAGGTTATATAGTGAAACTTCGGGATATTTCATAAAAGAGCTGTCTGATGACGAGAAAGTCGGACAGCTCTTTTTTTGTGCAATAGGAAATGCATCCTATGAAACAAAACGATCCACGTGGATGCGTACTTGCGCGAAGAGGAATCATGTCGCAAGCGACCGCGCGAGACAACCGAATGAGCCATGGCACTTTATTCTGTTTATAGAAAATCGAAGCAAGCGCAGCAGAAAGGTTGACGAATGAAGTCAAAAAGGATATTCTGGAAAATGAAAATTATATACATTACAAAATGAAGGGAATTGTTGGAGGTATCTATTTAAAATGAATGAAAACAACATGGTCATTAAAGACGCCAGAACACTGGGTCTGCCGAAGATGCTGCTTTTAGGTTTGCAGCATATGTTCGCGATGTTCGGCGCAACGATCCTGGTGCCGATTCTGGTCAATACCTATTTTGAGGGAGAGGGACTTTCGATTCAGGTAACGCTGATGTGTGCGGGTCTGGGAACACTGTTTTTCCATGCCTGCTCTAAGTTAAAAGTCCCGGCGTTCCTCGGTTCCTCGTTCGCATTCCTCGGTGGATTTGCGACGGTGGCAAACTTGGACAGCGGTATTTTTGCAGATATGACGATGGGCGAGAAATTGCCATATGCCTGCGGCGGTATCGTGGTAGCGGGTGCGCTGTACCTGATTCTGGCGCTGATCATCAAGCTGGCAGGCGTGGAGCGCGTCATGCACTATCTGCCGCCGGTTGTGACAGGTCCGATCATTATCTGTATCGGTCTTTCACTGGCGCCGTCCGCGATCGCCAACGCATCGACAAACTGGCTGATTGCGTTGATCGCGCTGGGAACCATCATCGTTTTTAATATCTGGGGCAAGGGAATGTTCAAGATCATTCCGATTCTGATGGGCGTTGTGATCTCCTATGCAGCGGCAGCAGTCTTCCAGATGATGGGAATGACAAACCCGGACGGAAGTGCGATCCTGAATTTCTCAGAGGTAGCGACGGCTTCCTGGGTCGGACTTCCTCCGTTCCAGCTGTGCAAATTTGATCCGACGGCGGTCATGGTAATGGCGCCGATCGCGCTTGCGACGATGATGGAACATATCGGCGATATGTCGGCGATCTCCGCGACGGTCGGAGAAAATTTCCTTGCGGATCCGGGACTGCACCGGACGCTGGTCGGCGATGGTATCGCAACATCTCTGTCGGCACTCGTTGGCGGTCCTGCCAATACGACTTACGGTGAAAATACGGGCGTTCTGGAATTAAGCCGTGTTCATGACCCGCGTGTCATCCGGATTGCAGCTGTCTTTGCTGTGATTCTGAGCTTTATTCCGAAGATGGCAGAGGTCATCGGTTCGATGCCGTCTGCCATTATCGGCGGCGTTAGTTTCATGCTATACGGTATGATCTCCGCGATCGGTGTCCGCAACGTGGTCGAAAACCAGGTGGATTTAACCAAATCCCGGAACCTGGTAATCGCTGCGGTAATTCTGGTCTGCGGTCTGGGATTCTCCGGCGGTCTGACCTTTGAGGCGGCAGGAACTTCGGTTACTCTGACAGGTCTTGCGATCGCAGCGATTGCGGGTGTTCTGCTCAATGTGATTCTTCCGGGTAATGATTACCAGTTCGGCAAGAATTTACAGGGCGACATCAACCGCGGTGTGGCGATCAATCCGAATCCGAAGAAACGGCAGGAATAAAAAACGCAAAAATTTTCAGTTCTAAAATTGGGACGAACCATTTCAGATGTATAATCCGCCTGCATTTCCACATACTACCCATAAGACACACGATATGGCAAACGTGGTATGCAGGAGGAAGAATCATGAAAGCTACAGGAATTGTGAGAAGAATCGATGATCTGGGTCGCGTTGTCATCCCGAAAGAGATACGCCGGACGCTGCGCCTTCGGGAAGGGACGCCGCTTGAGATATTCACGGACCGCGAGGGCGAGATTATATTGAAAAAATATTCACCGATGGTGGAGCTGGCGGCATTTGCCGTGCAGTACGCGGAGGCGATGGCGCAGTCCACGGGGCTGATGGTCTGCATCGCGGACCGGGATCAGATCATCGCGGTATCCGGGGGACCAAAGAAGGAATATTACCAGAAGACGATCAGCCGGGCGCTGGAGCTGGCAGTCTCCGAACGTCAGAATATCTGTGCGGCGCGGGGAGAAAAAGCATTTATCCCGATTACCTCGGATGAGGTGGAGGAGAGCAGCGCCGAGGTGATTGTGCCGATTTTGAGCGAGGGAGATGCGATCGGGGCGGTGATTCTCCTCAGCCGGGAGGCAAAGCAGGCGCTTGGAGGGGCGGAGATGAAGCTGGCAGCGACGGCAGCCGGATTCCTGGGACGTCAGATGGAAGGATAAAAAAGATAAATGAGATAAATCTGCCTGGAAACAGGCGGTGAGAGAAAAAAGAAGACGGGATCGATGGAAAACGTAAAGAGAGATAAAACTCCTGGGCGGTTGTCCATCGATCCTGTTTTTGATAGTCCTGTATTTGATAAAAACTGGTATTTGATATAACAGATATATCGAAAAGCAGACGAAAGCGCAAGGAAGTTCACAGATACTCCATGATTTTTCACAGAAAAAACACAGCAAGGCGCACGACAAACGCATGAGTAAATAAATTGTGAACACGCCCCCTTTTTTGTTAAAATTAAGAAAGAGAGGTTATATAGTGAAACTTCGAGAGATTTCATAAAAGAGCTGTCTGATGACGAGAAAGTCGGACAGCTCTTCTTTATGCCTCAATGCGTTTATGTGTGCAGAGGAAAGGGTTCTGCTGTTATTTTTTTGCTTTGACACGGTCTCCGCGCTCTGGAAGCAGAAAGATACAGATTAAAGAACTGATAAACAGCATGCTTGGATAGAACAGAAGCGGCATGACCTCAAAGGCAGACAGTTCATAGCCCAGCTCATGAACCGCCGATAATGCTACCAGCATCTGAGCACCGTAAGGCAGGATTCCCTGGGAGATACAGGAAAAGGTATCCAGAAGGGAGGCTGTCTTTCTGGCACTGATGCCATAATCTTCAGAAATTTCCTTTGCAATAGGGTTGGCCATAACGATAGCTACTGTGTTATTGGCAGTTGCGATATCCAGCAGGGTAACTAAAAGGCCGACACCAAACTGACCACCGCGTTTTCCACGGAAAATGCGATGAATAACGTTAAGAAGAACGTCGAAGCCACCGTTTTCACGGATCAGTGCACACATAGCTGCAACTAAGATGGCAACCATACTGGTCTCAAACATGCCGGAAGTGCCGGAACCCATGTTGGTAAGCATTTCCCAGGGAGTAGTCTGGCCGGAGCCCAGCATAATGATGGCACCGGATACGATTCCGACTAACAGAACGACAAATACCTGAATACCGGCAATGCCGCCTGCTAATACCAGAAGATAGGGGATCAGCTGAATCAGGTTGTATGGTTTTATGATGGCAGCTCCCGGATCCTGATGGAAGGAAACGACCAGGATAAGTGCCAGGGAAGCGATGGCAGCCGGAAGTGCGATGCCGAAGTTCTCACGGAATTTATCCTTCATAGCACATCCCTGACCGTTGCAGGCTGCGATGGTTGTATCGGAGATGAAAGAGAGATTATCTCCAAACATGGCACCGCCGATGACAGATGCGACGCAAAGGGCCAGAGAGAAACCAGAGGTCTCAGATACGGCAGTGGCAATCGGAACGATCAGGGTGATGGTTCCAACGGAGGTTCCCATGGAGGTAGAGACAAAGCACGCTACCACAAAGAGAACAGCAACGGAAAAACGGGCCGGGATAAGAGACAGCATCAGATAAGCAACGCTTTCAGCACTGCTTCGTCCTACGACACCGACAAAGGTTCCGGCTGTCAGGAAGATGAGAAGCATGGTGATGATGTTCTTATCTCCGATGCCTTGCCCCATCAGCTCCAGTTTCCGGTCAAAGGAAAGAGAACGGTTCTGGAAACAGGCCGTCAGGATCGCAAGCATAAATGCGACAACAATCGGAATGTTGTAAAAGCCCATCGGGATCTTCATGATATATTCTGACCAGATTCCTAGCCCCAGATAAAAGATCAGAAATACAGCGATAGGCAGAAGGGAAGATAGTTTTTGCTTTTTCATAATAATTTTCAGCCTTTCTATATGTTTGCCGTAATAGGCCGGATATACATTATTTGATCTTACCATAAGAATGGGATTCAGGCAAGTAAAGAAGACAGTGTAACTGTAATGAAAAGGTTGGCGAAAGCCTGTAAAAACGATATTCTGAAAGATGGAGAAAAGCATGCAAAAACGATAGAAAACATGATCGGAAAAGAGAAGTATGCTGAATAAGATGGAGGTATATCGGAAATGATATAAAAGCACAAGGGATTTCACAGATACTACACGGGTTTTCACCAAAAAATCACAGTGTGAAGTGCTTGCGTGTGCTTCAAACTATGATTTTGGCGATGCTTCGCATTTAAAATCGGAAAAATCTGCTGCCTAAACGGCATCGTACGGAATTTTCAGTTTAGAAAATTTCTATTTGCGAGTCGTAACGATTGTCGGTTCGGAATGTGAGGAAAAGTGCAAAAAACCTTGACAAAGCAAGGAGAAATGTATATAAATGTAAAGTAAGATTTGCGGGCATGTACGAAGAAAACTAAGAGGATTCATGTGCAAAGATATAAGCTAGGAGGAATATACGATGAACAAGACAGAATTAATCGCAGTTGTAGCTGAGAAAGCAGAGCTTTCCAAGAAAGACGCAGAGAAGGCAATCAAGGCTTTCACAGATGCAGTATCCGAGGAACTGGTTAAGGGCGGAAAGATTCAGCTGGTTGGCTTTGGTACTTTTGAGGTAGCTGAGAGAGCAGCTAGAGAGGGAAGAAACCCGAAGACCGGCGAGACCATGCCGATCGCAGCTTCCAAGACTCCGAAGTTCAAAGCTGGTAAAGCATTAAAGGATATGGTAAACGCATAATTATCTCAGACATATATGTGTGACAGACAGCCCTTCGTGATAAAATATCATGGAGGGCTTTAGTATTATAGGAGCGAAGGGATTCCGCCAGGATGAAAGTGCCCTGCAAGGGGGTATGGAAAGGAAAAATATGAGGCTAGATAAGTATTTGAAAGTGTCCCGCATCATCAAGAGAAGAACCGTAGCCAATGAAGCGTGTGACAGCGGACGAGTGATGCTGAATGATAAAGTGGCAAGAGCCAGTGCAGAGGTTAAGGTTGGGGATGTGATTGAAATTGCCTTCGGCAATAAATCGGTGAAGGTCCGCATTACAAGCGTACAGGAGACCATCCGCAAGGAAGATGCCAAAGAAATGTTTGAATACCTGTAAAAATCCAAGAGACGTCAGTAAAAGGCGCGGAGGACGAAATGCCAAGAAATATAGAGCGGGATGAAAAAGAGGCGATGCGCCGGAAAGAACAGCTGATGGAAGCTGGATTCAGGCTGTTTTCGCAATATGGGATCGAGAATGTCAGTTTACAGAGGGTGGCGGACGCTGCGGAAGTGGGCGTTGCGACCCTATATAACTATTATCAGACGAAGGTCAAGCTTGTGATAGCGATCAGCGGAAAAATCTGGGGCGATCTCTGGAAGGAGATTCTGGAAGAAAAGGGACCGGAGATATTTGAATCATTCACGGCGTATCAGTACATTGAGTTTTATACGGACCAGATCATCCGGATTTACCGGGAACGCCCGGAAATACTCCGGTTCAGTAATAACTATAAAAACTTTATCTCCCGGGAGAAAGTCAAGGGGGAAGCGCTGGCTGAACATCTGGATGTTTTGAAGCCGGCAGGAGCGCTGTATCATAAGTTCTATGAGCAGGCGAGGAGCGATAAAAGCATCCGGACCGATATCCCGGAGCAGCAGTTATTTACAAGCGTTGCGATTGCGATGCTGGCGGTGGCTGAGCGCTATGCACAGGGAATTGTGTGGGCGGACGATCACAAGGAAGACCACACGCAGGAACTGGAATTTTTAAAAGAAATGCTCCTGACATGGTGCAGAACCCCGGAGAACCTGGAGAAATAATCATATAAAGAACGGAAATAAAAAAAGAAGTCAAGAGAATGAGGTGACCCCTCAAAGTTAGACTTTTACGAGACGGCTTTGGTCGTCTCGTTTTTCTTTATGCGCTTAAAAGAACAGCTTCTGTCTTGAATTTGTGAGAGTTGATTATTATAATATAAATATAGTGACGACTCATTTGTGTACACACACTTTATGAATAATAATCAACATTTCGAGAATGAGAGGAAAAAGCGTATGAGAAGGAGAAAAAGAAGAATTCTGGCAGCAGGAATGGTGGTAGTGATAACGTGCAGTTCATATGGCTCTGTGCCTAGAGTTTATGCGAACACGAATTTTTATCAGATCCGGGAGATCGAGAGTTTATCGGAACAGGTTCTGTATCAGAAAGTTCCCTATGGCACCCGGTATCAGGATCTGGAGATGCCGGACAGCATAGACGTTTTTGTCAGCGGGGGGGGCAAAATGAAGATGTGCCTGACACAGGGACAGATGAGAATGTAGTTGCGTTTGCCAACCGCACAGATGATGATGCCGTGCTGGAAAAGCTGGACAGTGAAGAGAATGGAGAAAAAGAAGATACTGAAGGAAAAGATACCGAAGGAAAAGATGCCGGAGAGAATAGCAAAGACAAAAGCGAAGGGGAAGAGGGCTTAGAGAAAGCGGAATCCGGTTCAGGTGAACAGGGAGATTCTGGGAAAGATGGAAATTCGGCGGAAAATGGGGACTCTCAGGATGAAAATGCAAATCCGGGGAACGGTGAATCCGATGAGAAAGACGATTCCGGTAAGACAGATTCCGGTTCTTCGGGTGGAAATGCAGATTTGAATGAAGATGCTGATTCTTCGAATGGAAAAACGGATGAATCGAATGAAGATGTCAAGACGGATGAGAAAACCGAGGAAGAGATTGACGAAGAGGGAGGTTTCTGGCGAAAAGTAAGGGTGCGCTGGGTTCTGGATGAAGAGGAGAGCCAGGCATCCCGTTATGATGGGGAAAATCCGGGCATCTACCTGTTCCGTGCAGAGCTGAAAAGCAGCAATTATGAGGTAGATGAGGACGAACTTCCGGTGATCCAGATCACGGTCCTGGAAGAAGAGCAGGCGAAAACGACGCTGGAATTTGCACCGTTGGAAGAATCCATCGCCGATCAGCTTCTCCCGCTGGGAAGCAAGGAATCCGACATCCGGTTCCCGGAGACTCTTACCGTGCGTGAGACGATGGGAGAAGAAACCACCGAGCGGACTTTGTCGGGTATCACGTGGAAACTGGATGCGGAAAACAGCGACTATTCTGAATTTCAGGGCGGACTGGCACCGGAGGACTATTTTGACCGCTTCGATGAGGACGGTAAACCAGAAGAAACTGAAGAAAAGACCTGGGAGGGCTACGATAAAGCCAATGAAGAATACAATGGGGCGATCTATACCTATATTCCGGTGATTCCGGAAAGCGAAGAGATACCGGAAGACACTGCTTTGCCGGAGATCCATGTGCAGGTGGGAGATGCGGGGATTGCGCTGTATAGTGGTAGGATAGAAGGGCAGGGAACGGAAGAAGATCCATGGCAGATAAAAAATGAAGAAGATTGGGAAACCATTACAACAAATCTTCGATATTGTAAGTATGGTAATTTGCAGGGATGTATTCGATTAGAGGGAAAAATTGATTTTAGTCAAATTAAAGAGGAGAGCCGGAAGATATCGCTTAAATTACATGACAAGACATTTGATGGAAATGGATATCTGATAGAGAATCTCACAAAACCATTATTCAGTGTCGCGAATGGTACAGTGAAAAATTTAATTTTACCAGATGTAGAGATTTATGGAAATGAAAATCAAGGAGCGATTGCTCAGACGGTAGGAGGTAAAGCAACAATTGAGAATTGTTATATTAGCGGTAGTATCACGGCGACAGGAATTAATTATAGTGGAGCTGGTGGGCTAATAGGAGCTGTTCAAACTAGCAACGGAGCTTCCCTGACGATTGAAAATTGTGTTGTTAATGCAGATATCACAGGTAAAGGAAGTTCTCTGGCAGGAGGGTTGATTGGTTATGTTAGTTCAAGTAATACGGTAACGATCGAAAAATGCATTGCAATGGGAAGCGTCTCAACTGTAGAAGACAAAGGTTCGGGTGGCTTGGTTGGTGGACCAAATAAAACAGTTACGATTAATAAAAGCGCAGCATTACAAGAAGAGGTTTCCGCAAAAAGTTTGAGAAGCTATGTAGATAGAATTTTTGGCTATGCCGGTGATTATACAGTTCATGTAGTTGGTGAACATAATTTTGCTTATCAGGATATGAAGGTTAAATATGGTGAAAATTTTGTTACAGAAGCTAAAAAGAACTTAGAACTGCATTATGGTGAAGATGTTACTAAAGCAAAACTGTTAAAAGCCGATTTCTGGAACAATACTCTTGGCTGGAAAAAAACTAATTGGGAGATTGTAGATGGTCATTTTCCAACATTAAAATGTGGAGAAACAACTATATTTTCAGAGGATGATTTACCAGATTATCTTCAGGCGACCAATTCGTTAAAGGGAAGTGTAAAGTCTGGAGAAACCGGAATCGCGGGCGCAGAGATTACTTTTAAGAAGGGCAGCAGTGAGAAAAAGGCGACAACAGATTCAAATGGAAATTTTAGCATTGATCTCGCAAATGGAGACTATGACGTAACAATTAAACAAACCGGATATTTTACGGTTGAGACGACAGTTACGATTTCGGATGCGAATTCAGATGTTCTTGATTTCACTTTGGATGTAAACCCGGTTTCCATGCCTGCGGAACAAACTGTGACCGGAACTTTCCAGACAACCGATGCGGAAACTGTCACGGCAGATGGAAAAATTGCACTTACATATACTGGAAATGAAAATTTAAAGGCGGAGGATTTTAAACTTTCATCCGAGGAAGATGGAACGGCATATGGCGGAGTTACAATTCTTGGAGTGAATACCGAAAATGGAATTGGCAGTATAAAGATTCAATTCGCTAAATCGCTGGCTCTTGGCAACACAAATGAAATACAGCTTTATGTCCATTACAAGGGAAGTTCGATCGGCTCAATCAAGCTGAAAAAAAAGGTAAATCTTGTTCAGCTTACAGCGCCTGAAAATGTCAAATGGGATGGGACAGTAGAAGGAAAAGCTGTCTGGAGTCCGGTTACGAATGCGTCGGGTTATAAAGTACAGCTCTATAAGGATAATTCAGCACTGGGGGATGAGGTAACACTTGGGGCGAATGCAACCAGCCACGATTTTACCTCCCAGATAGCGGAAAGCGGAACCTATACGTTTAAAGTTTGGGCAACCGGTAATTCCGTCTATGGGGATAGTGAAAAAGCGACAAGTGAAGAATATGTATTTTCCGAGCAGACCTTAGTGGATGTCAAAAAAGCGGCAGCGGCAGCGCTGCAGGCGAAGACAGTGACAAATGAGACGACAGCGGATGAAATTTTGCAGGTTGTACGGAACGTTATCACAAATGAAAAAATTCAGGCAACATGGTCGAAACCGTCTGATTTCCAGAAAAAGCAGGCAACAGACGGAACAGAACCGGGAGTAAACGGAAGTATCACAGGAACGATTTTTTTGAGTTATAAATCCAGGAATGATACGCTAGAAACAATCAAGGTGGATCTTTCGATTGCAGCGAAGTATAAAATTACCTTTACGTCTGGACGCGAGGATTTCCAGGGAAATGCGCCGACACTGAAAAATGTCGCAGCCGGAACTGTAATTACGCTTCCAGATAATAGATTTAAGGTATACGGCATGAATTTCGAAGGCTGGAGTGACGGAACCACTACATATGCCAGCGGTGCAAGCTATACCATGCCGGGAAAAAATGTGGCATTTAAGGCGGTGTGGAATCTGGATAAGTGGGATGGGAAGACAGTTGCGGAACCGACCAAAGATAAACAAGGTTATTATCAAATTAGTACAGGGGCAGAGCTTGCGTATTTTCAAAATCAATCGATGCAGAAAGCAAAACTGATGTGCGATATTGATTTGGGAGAACATCCATTTATGCCGATTTCAAATGTAGTAGAATTTGATGGATGCGGACATACGATTCGAGGCTTGAATGTGGTCGGCGATACTTATGTGGGATTGTTTCGAGCAAGTTCTTCGAATTGTGAAATTAAGAATCTGACCATAGAAAATGCGGTGGTTAAAGCTTCCAACAATGATGCGAGAGTTGGCATCCTGGTTGGTGATGTATATAGTTCTCTGGCAGTAAAAAATTGTTACGTCAGTGGAACAATCGAAACTACAGATGGAACGAATAAGATTGAAGCTGCAGGTGGCTTGATTGGACATGTAAGGGAAAACTATTCGGTAGAGATTCAGTCCTGCTATGCAGATGCTGAAATCAAAGGAACCACTGACAGGGGGTATGCAGGTGGTTTGGTCGGTTGGACCGGTGGAACTACAACCATTGAAAACAGCTATGCGGTTGTGGATATGGACGTTGATAAGGGATATTATATTGGCGGACTGGTAGGAAGCGGCAACGTAAAGATCTCCCACAGCTACGCGACAGGCGAAGCACTGACTACCGGATCAAATGTGGCAGGTATTTCCGACAACGGTTCGATTTCCTCCTGTGTCAGCATTTTCCCGGAGATGCGATCACTCAACCGGATTGGCGGAACGTCAGGAGAGTATACGAATAACTACGGCTTTGCCGGCACAGTCGCGAGAAAATCAGATGGAACGATTTTGACCCCGGCTGCGGATGCGATCGGAGCGGGCAAGCCATATGGAGCGGACGCAAGTGCAGCACAGTTGGAAAGCAAGACATTTTATGAAGAATTGGGCTGGAATTTCGGATCTGTCTGGACGATGGGGACGAGTAATGGTTATGCGTTCCCGGTTCTGAAAAATCAGACGTTACTTCCGAGTCTGCATTTGGATTTGACCCCGTCGGTTCGCAGCGTTACGCTGGACAAAACGAGTGCAAAGATTTATCCGAAAGGAAGCGTACAGCTGACAGCGACAGTTAATGCGGTAAATGGTGCATCCAGGGCGGTAACGTGGACAAGCAGTAATCCGCAAAAGGTCGCTGTAAAGGATGGATTGGTAGTGGCTTCTGAGGATGCAAAAGGAACCTATATGATTACAGCTGCCAGTGAGGATAATCCGGCGGTGTACGATAATTGCGAGGTTACAGTTGATACGGAAATGCACAAGGTTGAGGTGGAACGAAACAGTGGAAACTCTCCGGACGCAGAAGCAACCGCATATGGCTCTCTTGAAGATGCAGTCAGCGGAGCCAATCCGATTGACATACAGGGAGATCCAAAGGGAACCTTTACATTCTCACGGAAAGCTGGAAATGAGATTTATCTTGCATTTAAAAACCTGGCGCAGAGCGATAAGGTAAGCACGGTGTTATTTACAGATGAAAATGGTACGGGGGTAAATGCGAAACTGTGTCATCTAAATCCAACCGTATATTGTTTCACAATGCCGTGTTCAGATACTTCGGTAAAAGTTGCCTATGCGGAAAATATGAATGCATACCAGTACACCTGGTTTGTAGGACAGGAATGGAGCACTACGGGAAAAGATACGGTAGCCTATAAGACTACGGAGTGGCGTGCAAATAATATTGGCTCTTTAAAAGTAACCGGCATTATCAACGGAAAGAAATTTAAAGGGTTTAATATAAAATCAATGTCACGGTATCAGCAGGGAGTAATTGAACCGCATCAGGTAGAGAGCAGCTCGGCTCTAAACGCAAATGGTGATTATTGTATTAAAGATGATGAAACCGGTCTTCCAACTCTTTATATATACTTAGATGGTCCGGGCATGGTAGCTGTGGATATCGAGGTTGAGGACGATGAAAATGCGGAGTATACGCTTACGCAGAAATCGGGAAATAAGTCCTATTATACCTTGAACATGAATACAGCAGAAGCTGGGGAGACAATAACAGCGACGCTGACCCAGGCAGGTGTGGATCAGATGAAGAAGACGCCGAACCAGAACGCGATCTTTACCTATAGCGGTGGTTTGCATATTCTTTTATTCGCACCGAAATTTACCGAGTCAGATGGGGTGTGGACAGCTTCGTTTGAGATGCCGAAGACAGATATTGAGACGGATGTGATTTTTGGAGAAAAACAGAAGGTTGTGCTGAGCGGTGATGATCGGGAGGCTGATTATGATGGTACGCCGAAGTCTGTCAATGAATGGATCCGGGCAGAAGCAGGCGGCACAAATATTTCAGAAGTACTTCAGGATGAATATGAAGTGAAGTATGAAGGCTTGGGTGAAACCATCTATTCAAGCACAACACCGCCGACGAATGCGGGAACGTATTCTTGTATAGTCCAGATTCCGGAGAGTAACGTGAGCTACACCGCCGATCCGGTTACGGTGTGCCTGACAATCAAAAAATCAACGCCGAAGACACCGAAAGCGCCGCTGGCTGCTGCGCGGACCGAAGACAGTGTTACACTGGAAGCGCCGTCTGTATTTGCGGATGAGACAACGATTCCGGCAGGCTATCATCTGGAGTATTGTGTCGAACAGGAAGAATGGCAGGATTCGCCGGTATTTGACGGATTGACACCGGGAACGCCATATCATTTCTATGTGAGAATCAAGGCAGATGAAAATACAGAGGCATCTGTAGCGAGCGAGGCAGTTACGATTCGGACGAAGACGGCGGTAGCGTCAGAGGCGAGTGTCAGCTATGATTATAAGGCGGAAACGATCCAGTTTGCAGAGACGGCATATGAGATGAATACCGATCCTGCGTTTGGGGCATCGACGTCTCTTTCAGCGGGCGGCAGCATTACGGCGTGGATTGGAAAGACAGTTTACATCCGTGTGAAAGCGACAGCAGAGGATCCGGCGGGACCGGTGGTAGCGGTTACCGTTCCGGTACGCCCGCAGGCACCGGTATCTGCCGAAGCGGAGCAGATTACATCGGATTCCATTGCCCTGAAAGATGAGGGAAGTGCGTATGAATACCGCCTGGGCGAGCAGGGAAGCTGGCAGAGTGCGCCGTATTTTGGTGGACTGTCTGCAGATACAGAGTATCGGATTTACAGACGCCTGGCAGCGACGGACACGGCTTTCGCATCTGAGACGAGCGAGGTACTGGTTCTGCGGACGCTGGAGGCAGGTAAAACGGATCCGGTAAATCCGAATCCAGGCAATCCAGACTCGGTAAACCCGAATCCATCGACCCCAGGCAATCCGCAGGGAACGACCACTTCCGGCCGCGACAGAAGTACCAGCACATGGGTAAAAGAGAGCACCGGATGGCGTTACCGCCTGTCAAATGGTACATATCTGTCGGGAAGCCTGGTTCTGGATCCGGCGACCGGCAGGCAGGTTGAACAGGTTGTGTGGAAACAGCTCCGGGGCGCATGGTGGGCATTTGGAGCCGACGGATATATCCGGACGGGCTGGGTCTATGATTACAGCGCAGGCAAATGGTACTATGTGGACGAAAACACAGGCATGCGGACGGGCTGGTATCTGGATCCGCAGGACGGCAGATGGTATTATCTGGATCCGGCAACGGGAGAGATGCTGACGGAGTGGCAGCTGATTCCGGATTTAGGATATGTATACTTAAATCCGTATGCACCGCAGCCGACCTGGGCGTATGATGAAGCATTAAAAACCTGGGTTTACATGGAGGGCGCAGGGCGTCCATACGGCTCCCTTTATATGGCTGAGTGGACACCGGACGGCTATTATGTAAATGCAGACGGTGTCTGGGAACCGGCCAGATAATCATTCATAAACCTGAAAACCTCCCAATATATTTAACAATAGGCAGCTATAGGCTATAAGTTAGATAAATTGGGAGGTTTTTTGCATGGAAGAAAAATTGGATGCCAGACCTCACAAGCTGGAGCTTCTGAACCGGGAAAAGGGGAGTGTGACGGGGATCCAGGATGTGGTGTCATTTGATGAGAACCAGATGATTCTCGATACAAACATGGGGCTTCTGACGGTGCGTGGGAAGGCGCTGCATGTGAGCCGTCTGACGTTGGAAAAGGGCGAAGTGGATATAGAGGGCGAGTTTGAAAGCTTTTCGTATTCCTGCAACGAGTCCCACCGGAAATCGCAGGAGTCGTTCTTTGGACGGCTGTTCCGTTAGGCGGTGGCGGATGAACGGGACGGTGAGAGGGGAAATATGGCTGCTTGGCGGCAGTGTGTGTACGGGAATCGCGCTGATGATGATGTATGACGGGCTTAGGATTTTCCGGTGGCTGGTACGGCACAGCTCATTTTGGACAGGCATGGAGGATGCGGCGTATTGGCTTTTTGCCAGCTTTGCGACGTTCCGGCTTTTGTTCGGGCAGAATGACGGAGTCTTGCGCGGCTATGCGGTGGCGGGCGTGCTCGGCGGCATGGTGTTTTATGACCGGACGGGCAGCCGTCTTTTGTTTGCGGTATTGAAAAAATGCAGCGGATGGATTAAAATGAAAAGAAGAGGCAAAAAAAGCCAGAAGACCGGAAAGAAACGTACAACAAGGGGACAGGCAGAAAACATGGAAAGGAAGTGAGATGAGAATGCGTAGACAGATGTCGGAAGGCAGACCGGGTGGAAATGTGCGGAAAAAGAAAAAGGATAATTTAAACAACCGGATGGCGCTGGTGGGCGTTACGATGGTAGTGCTGAGTCTGGCGGTTGCCGTGCACATCAAGGGCATCGATCTCAAGGAAAAGGATAGGAGTTATTCAATTCGTGAGGAAAATCTGGAGGCGCAGGTTGCGAAAGAAGAAGAACGTGCCAAACAGCTTGAGGAATACCGCGTATACGTGCAGACCAAGCAGTATATCGAGAAGGTAGCGAAGGAGAAGCTGGGGCTTGTAAACCGCAATGAGATCCTGCTCAAGCCGTCGAATCCGAATTAGACTTGCAGCACATCATAGAATGCCTGGAGTATGGCACACGGGGGAGCAGTGTTCATAGATAGGTCGGAAAATGTCGAAGTTTTCCCTGGTTTTGCTCTGTCCGTTTGACAAATATTTCTCTCCAGCCTGTATATAATGGCGTTATACAGGTTAGGAGGGATTTTTTGTGCTTAAACGGAGAACTTTACATAGAGATATGGCGGATGTCAACGTCTACACGGCAAGACGTTTAAAGAGCATGGCACTGTCGCTGGGCGGTCTGGCGCAGGCGTTTGCGGATGAGATCGGCGGGCAGGGGCATCTGACGAAGGAGGACGGGCTGGCGGCAATGCAGACGGCGGCGTCGGCGGTATGCGGCGATTGTACACGGTGCAACCTGTATTATGGCAGC
>ENA-ORRZ01000559-ORRZ01000559.1-human-gut-metagenome-genome-assembly--contig:-NODE-559-length-33331-cov-4.050908_pt1 | contig 33331 bp, 29 predicted proteins | sample MGYA00242185_ERZ509152 | MGnify/ENA primary metagenome ERZ509152 (study PRJEB26280, sample SAMEA2338668) | human gut metagenome | biome: human gut; feature: human-associated habitat; material: faeces... | reverse complement strand
TGTTCTAACGGTATACTTTTTTTATTGAGGACAACCGCATGGCTGAACTGTTACGCAGTTACGGCTGTTTTCGCAAAAAAGGGCTTGCATTTCCTCTGGTCTGATGGTATAGTGTAAATGATAACAGATAGTTTTACTGATAATAAGAGTGGGCGACGGTCCACTCTTTCGTATTGTAAGGGAAAAGAAAGGTGGTGGAATGATGGCAAAGAAGGAAAGCTATGAGAGCAGAGTGGAAGCATTCCTCCTTCCGCTGATGGAAGAGAATCATTTTGAGCTGGTAGACGTGGAATATGTAAAGGAAGCGGGAACCTGGTATCTGCGGGCGTACATTGACAAGGAAGGCGGAATTTCCGTAGATGACTGTGAGGTCATCAGCAGACAGCTGGGGGACTGGCTGGACAAAGAGGATTTTATTTCCGAAAGCTACATTCTGGAAGTAAGTTCTCCCGGACTGGGACGTCCTTTAAAAAAGGAAAAGGACTATGTGCGCAGTATGGGCAAGGAAGTAGAGGTTCGTCTTTACAAGGCCATCGACCGGCAGAAGGAATTTACCGGTATTTTAAGCGCATATGATGATAAGACGGTGACTCTGTCCATGGAGGACGGAAGTACCCAGACATTTGAAAAGGCGGGGATCGCGCTGATCCGGCTGGCGTTTGATTTCTAAGGCATAGATAGGAGGATAATCATGAACAAGGAACTGTTAGAGGCGATGGAGATATTGGAGAAAGAGAAAAATATCTCTAAGGATACCATGATCGAGGCGATCGAGAATTCCCTTATTACCGCCTGTAAGAATCATTTCGGAAAAGCTGACAACGTAAGAGTGGCGATGAACCGGACCACAGGGGACTTTGCCGTATATGCGGAGAAGGAAGTTGTGGAAGAGGTAGAGGATTCCATTATGGAGATCAGTCTGGCAGATGCCCGTATGATCAGCCCCAAGTATGTGATCGGGGATACGGTACAGGTACCGCTTGATTCCAAGAAGTTTGGCCGTATTGCCACACAGAATGCAAAGAATGTAATCTTACAGAAAATCCGTGAGGAGGAGCGCAAGGCTCTTTACAATGACTATTACAGCATGGAAAAGGATGTTGCTACGGGTATTGTACAGCGTTACCTGGGCAGAAACATCAGCATCAATCTGGGCAAAGTAGATGCGATTTTAAATGAGAGCGAGCAGGTAAAGGGAGAAACCTTCCGTCCTACAGAGCGTATCAAGGTATATATCCTTGAGGTGAAGGACACCACCAAGGGTCCCAGGATCTCTGTATCCAGAACCCATCCGGATCTGGTAAAGCGTCTGTTTGAGGAGGAAGTATCCGAGGTTCATGACGGTACTGTAGAGATCAAGGCAATCGCCCGCGAGGCAGGCTCCCGTACAAAAATCGCCGTTAAGTCCAACGAGGCCGGGGTCGATCCTGTGGGCGCCTGCGTAGGTGTAAACGGAGCCAGAGTCAATGCCATTGTAAATGAGCTGAGGGGCGAAAAGATCGACATTATCAACTGGGACGAAAATCCGGCCTATTTGATCGAAAATGCCTTAAGCCCTGCAAAGGTTATCTGCGTAGTGGCAGATGAAGAGGCAAGAGAGGCTCAGGTGATCGTGCCTGACTATCAGCTGTCCTTAGCGATCGGTAAAGAGGGGCAGAACGCCAGACTGGCAGCCAGACTGACAGGCTTTAAGATTGATATCAAGAGCGAGACTCAGGCAAAGGAAATGGGACTCTTCGAGCAGATGGGCTTACAGTACGGCGACGGTCCGGCTCCTGTTTATGAGGAAGAAGGCTGCGGAAACGAAGAGGAGTACGAAGCTTCCGGGGAAGACGCCGCTCAGGATGACTACCGGGAAGAGAGCAGCGAACAGTAGGATTGGAGTGATAGAGAGTGAGTGGAAAGAAGATCCCTCTGAGGCAGTGTATCGGCTGCGGTGAGATGAAGAGCAAGAAAGAAATGATAAGAGTGATAAAAACCGCTGAGGACCAGATCCTGTTGGATGCCACAGGCCGCAAAAACGGCCGGGGCGCTTACCTGTGTCCATCCATGGAATGTCTGAAAAAGGCCGTAAAGGGCCGCGGGCTGGAACGCTCCTTTAAAATGGCGATCCCCAAAGAGGTATATGAAGCTCTGGAAAAGGAGATGGAAGAACTTGGTAAACAGTAAAAAGCTGCTGAGCCTGATCGGCCTTGCAACCAGGGCCAGAAAGGTGGTCAGCGGAGAGTTTTCAACGGAAAAGTCCGTTAAAAGCGGCAGATCCCGCATGGTGATCGTATCAGAGGAAGCTTCGGACAACACAAAGAAAATGTTCACAAATATGTGTGCTCACTATAAAGTCCCGATCTATCTGTTTGGTACAAAGGATGAACTCGGTCATGCCATGGGGCAGGAGTTTCGCGCTTCTCTCTCTGTGGAGGATGCAGGGTTCGCAAAGTCAATGGCAGCACTGATGAATGTAAATGGAGGTAGTTTGAATGAAAGTAAGTGAACTGGCAAATGAACTGGGCAAAACCAGTAAAGAGGTATTAGATATAGTGAAGCAGAAGGATCAGTCTGCCTCTCTGTTTGCTGCATCCAGCTTATCCGGCGACCAGGAAGCCATGGTGCGGGCGGCAGTGAGCCAGAAAAAGGAAGCTCCAAAGGCTTCTGAAAACGGTGCAAAGGCAGAACCTGCAAAGAAGAAGCTGACCGCTGTATTCCGTCCCCAGAACGCACAGCAGCAGATAAAGCGTCCTGTTCCAAAGCAGGCTCCGAAAAAGGAAGCTCCTGTCTCAGCAGCTTCCGAAGCAAAGGCTCCTGCAGCAGCGAGACCGGAGGCTCAGCCTGAGGAGAGAACCGGGACAAGAGAGAACCGCAGCCGTGATACAAGAGGCGAGATGCGCAGCCAGAATCGTGACGGACGCACTGGAGCCGGCAGAGGCGAAGGAAGAGTCCGCGATACAAGAGACGGCCGTCAGGGCGGTTTTGGAGGAAACAGAGAAGGAAGCCGTGATGGAAGAAGCGGCGGCTTCGGAAACAGAGAAGGGAACCGCGATGGAAGAAGCGGCGGTTTCGGAAACAGAGAAGGAAACCGTGACGGAAGAAGCGGCGGTTTTGGTCAGGATAAGGACAGAGATTCCAGAAGTACGGGAAACCGTGACAGCCGCAGAGGAAACGGAAGAGACGCAGGACGTTCTTCTTCCTTTGACAGCCCGATCCAGACAAAGCCAAGCAGTACCCGTCAGACCAATAAGAACGCTCATAAGAATGACCGTTTCGACAAGAGAGACCGGGAAGAGGACGGCAAGAAGGCACCAAAGACAGGAAAGGGAGCTTTCATTATGCCGCAGCCTAAGAAGGAAGAGGCCAAGGTGGAGGATATTAAGACGATCACTCTGCCTGAGCGCTTAACTATCAAGGAGCTGGCAGATAAGATGAAGCTTCAGCCGTCTGTTATCGTAAAGAAGCTGTTCTTAAAGGGCCAGATGGTTACCTTAAACCAGGAAATTGACTATGAGCAGGCTGAAGAGATTGCAATGGAGTTTGATGTACTCTGTGAGCAGGAAGAAAAGGTAGATGTGATCGCAGAACTCTTAAAGGAAGACGAGGAGAAGGTGGAAGATATGGTTCCCAGACCTCCGGTAGTCTGCGTTATGGGCCATGTTGACCATGGTAAAACATCTCTTCTGGATGCGATCCGCAAGACAAATGTAACTGCAAGAGAGGCAGGCGGCATCACCCAGCATATCGGTGCTTCCGTGATCGAGATTAATGACAGAAAGATCACCTTCCTTGATACACCGGGACATGAGGCGTTTACCGCCATGCGTATGAGAGGCGCTCAGTCTACGGATATCGCTATCCTGGTTGTAGCGGCGGACGACGGCGTGATGCCACAGACCGTAGAGGCCATTAACCATGCAAAGGCGGCAGGAGTTGAGATCATTGTTGCCATCAACAAGATCGATAAGCCAAGCGCCAATATTGATAAAGTAAAGCAGGAGCTGTCTGAATATGAGCTGATCCCTGAGGACTGGGGCGGCAGCACGATTTTCGTGCCGGTTTCCGCACATACCAGAGAGGGCGTAACGGATCTTCTGGAAATGGTGCTTCTGACAGCAGACGTTCTGGAGTTAAAGGCAAATCCAAACCGTAAGGGAAGAGGCCTTGTGATCGAGGCGGAGCTGGATAAGGGCAAGGGTCCTGTTGCTACGGTGCTGGTACAGAAGGGAACCCTTCGTGTAGGCGAGACCATTGCCGCCGGTTCCTGTTACGGAAAGATCCGTGCCATGATGGACGACAGAGGACGCCGTGTAAAGGAAGCAGGGCCTTCCACACCGGTTGAGATCCTCGGTTTAAATGACGTTCCTCAGGCCGGAGAAGTATTTGTTGCAACTGAAAATGAAAAAGAGGCAAGAAGCTTTGCAGAGACCTTCATTTCCGAGGGCAAGAACAAGCTCATCGAGGATACGAAGGCGAAGCTGTCTCTGGACGATCTGTTCAGCCAGATCAAGGCAGGAAACGTAAAGGAACTGCCTCTGATCATCAAGGCAGACGTACAGGGTTCCGTAGAAGCTGTAAAGCAGAGCCTTACGAGACTCTCAAACGAAGAGGTAGTGGTAAAGGTAATCCATGGCGGCGTAGGTGCGATCAACGAGTCCGACGTCAGTCTGGCAGCCGCATCCAACGCGATCATTATTGGTTTCAATGTGCGCCCGGACGCAACCGCGAAGTCCATCGCAGAGCGTGAGAAAGTAGACGTTCGTCTCTACCGCGTCATCTATCAGGCAATCGAGGATGTCGAGGCAGCGATGAAGGGTATGCTTGACCCGATTTACGAGGAGCAGGTAATCGGTCACGCCGTTGTACGTCAGACCTTCAAGGCTTCCGGCGTTGGTACTATCGCTGGTTCCTACGTCCTGGATGGTAAATTCCAGAGAGGCTGCAAGGCACGTATTACCCGTGACGGCGAGCAGATCTTCGATGGTCCGCTGGCATCCTTAAAGCGTTTCAAGGACGACGTGAAGGAAGTTGCTTCCGGATACGAGTGTGGTCTTGTATTTGAGAAGTTCAACGATCTGCAGGAAGACGATATGATCGAAGCATATGCGATGGTAGAGGTTCCGCGCTAGAAAGGCAGAGGGATTCATGCGTAAAAATAGCATTAAAAATACAAGAATTAACAGTGAAGTACAGAGAGAGCTGAGTTCCATCATCAGCCGTGAGCTGAAAGATCCGCGGATTCATCCGATGACAACGGTTGTCTCCGTGGAGGTAACTCCGGATCTCAAGTACTGCAAGGCGTATATCAGCGTGTTAGGCAACGAGGAAGCGGCGAAGGATACGATCCAGGGACTGAAAAGTGCTGTCGGATTTGTCCGCACCCAGCTTGCAAAACGCATTAATTTACGGAATACGCCGGAAATTACATTTATTCTCGATCAGTCGATTGAGTACGGTGTACACATGACCCGCCTGATCGATGAAGTAACTGAAAACCTCAGAGACTCAGAATCGGGAGATGAGGAAGAAAATGAGTAAAAATATCTTAGAGGCGTCACTGGAAGGGGCGGAGCACATCGTACTGCTTGGTCACATCCATCCGGACGGGGACTGTATCGGAACAACTCTGGGACTGCTTAACTATCTGCGGGAGAATTATCCGCAGATAGAGGCAGAACTGTTTCTCGACCATCCGGCTGCTAAATTTTCTTATATGAATGATTTTGAGAAAATTCATACCGAGATTGTGCCGGAAAAACAGTTTGATCTGTGCATTACGCTGGATGCCAGCGACAAAGAGCGTCTGGGCGCCTACGCGGTCTATTTTGACAGCGCCGCCAAGACACTCTGTATCGATCATCACAGAACCAATACAGGATTTGCAGAACAAAATTACATCATTCCGGACGCAAGCTCCTGCAGCGAAGTGTTATACACGCTTCTTGATGAGGCAAAGATCAGCAGGGAGGCGGCAGAGTGTCTCTATACCGGAATTGTGCATGACACAGGTGTATTTAAGTACAATTCAACGACCCGGAAAACGATGGAAATCGCGGGCGCGCTGATGGAAAAAGGCGTGAACGCGGCGAAGATCATCGACGACAGCTTTTACCGCAAGACCTACGCACAGAACCAGATTCTCGGAAAAGCGCTGCTTGGCAGTACACGGATTCTGGATGGAAGATGTATTTTCAGTGTGGTTTCCCAGAAAGAAATGGAGTTTTACGGTGTCGATACGAACGATCTGGATGGCATTATCGATCAGCTCCGGATTACCGAAGGAGTGGAATGTGCCATTTTCATCTATGAAAAGGCGTTCAACGAGTACAAGGTCAGCCTTCGTTCCAACGACTATGTCGATGTGAGCAAGGTGGCGGCGTATTTCGGCGGCGGCGGACACATCCACGCGGCGGGCTGCACGATGCAGGGACATCCGAGGGATGTGATCAACAACCTGACGGGACATATTGAGAAACAGATGGATGCCCGTAGGGAGGAATAGGAGGTTCTGTTGCTGATTGCGCTGCCTGCTTTCAGGTGCACAGCGCATGGACGGTAATAGTTCTGATTTTTTAGGAGATTTTATGTTTCACGGTGTGATAAACATTTATAAAGAACCGGGGTTTACGTCCCACGATGTGGTGGCGAAGCTCCGGGGCATTTTGAGACAGAAAAAGATCGGTCATACGGGTACGCTCGATCCGGCAGCGGAGGGCGTACTCCCTGTATGTCTGGGGAAGGGCACGAAGCTGTGCGACCTTTTGACGGATAAGAGAAAGACGTATCAGGCAGTTCTTTTGCTGGGAACCGAAACCGATACGCAGGATACGACAGGAACGATTCTTTCGGAGAAACCGACGGAACAGCTGACAGAACCGGCAGTCCGCGGGGCGGCGGAGAGCTTTGTTGGTCCGTATATGCAGGTACCGCCGATGTATTCGGCGCTTAAGGTCAACGGAAAGAAGCTCTACGAGCTGGCGAGAGCCGGAAAAGAGGTAGAGCGGGCAGCACGTCCGGTGGAAATCTATGATCTTCAGATAGATGCGATGGAACTGCCGCGTGTGACGATGACCGTGACCTGTTCCAAGGGAACATACATCCGTACCCTGTGCCATGACATCGGTGAAAAGCTGGGATGCGGCGGCTGTATGGAAAAACTGATCCGCACCCGCGTCGATCGATTTGTGATCGGGGACAGCCTGCGCCTGTCCGAGGTGGAAGCGCTGGCGAAAGCCGGTCAGATCGAGGATAGGATCGTGCCGGTGGATGGAATGTTTGAGGACTGCCCGGCGTATGTGTCGGAGAGCGAAGTTCTGGATAAGCTGCTGCAGAATGGAAATCCATTCCCGAAGGGGCTGGGACCGAGAGACGGCTGCTTAGTGCAGATCGGAAGCAGTTTGGCTGAACACCAGGTTTCTGCGGATGGAAACTCAGAGATGGTACTTCCAGATTCTGGAATCATCCGCGTCTATGACAGCGCAAACCAGTTTATCGGTCTCTATGCCTATCAGCCGGAGAAGAAACAATGGAAACCACGTAAGATCTTTCTGGGAGGAGAGTAAGATGCAGTATTTTGCCGGAACCAGAGAATTTCAGATAAAAGAGCCGACTGCGGTCACGATCGGTAAGTTTGACGGTCTTCACAGAGGACATCAGAAGCTGCTGCGGGAAGTGATGCGGTATCGGGAAAAAGAATATAAACCAGCGGTGTTTACCTTTGAGACGGCACCGGGAACCTTGATCCGGGGAAAGCTGCAGACGATGATCACGACCAACGAGGAGCGCGAGGAGAACCTGCGCGAGGCGGGGGTGGAGTATCTGGTGGAATATCCGTTCAACCAGGAAGTCGCACATATGGACCCGGAACAGTTTGTTGCCGAGATTCTGGTCGGCAAGATGGGCGCAAAGGCGATCGTGTCCGGTCCGGACTGCCATTTTGGCTACCAGCGGAAGGGCGATGCTGAACTGCTTCGGAAACTGGCACCGAAATATGGATATGAGGTATCGATCGTTGAAAAGGCGATGGATGGCGAACGCGAGATCAGCAGCACCTATATCCGGGAAGAGCTGGCGAAGGGAAATATCCGCAAGGCGAATGAACTGTTGGGATACGAGTACCGGATCAGCGGACAGGTGGTACACGGGGAGCATTTAGGCTCCACCCTAGGGTTTCCGACGGCGAATATCCTGCCGGGAATCCAGAAACATCTTCCGGCGTTCGGGGTATATCTCTCCCGGACGGTGATTGATGGTGCTTCTTATGGAAGTATCACGAATATTGGAAAAAAACCGACGATTGCCGGAGAACGACCGGCGGGGGCGGAGACATATATCTATGATCTGGATGAAAACCTGTATGGGAAAAAGATAGAGGTTCATTTTTTAGATTTTATGCGGCCGGAGATGAAATTTTCCGGGGTGGATGAGTTGAAGATGCAGGTTTTGAAGGATAAAGAGACCGGGAGAAAAATGCACGGAGCGGAACGATGAGAGTTCAGCTTCGTGCATTTTTTAAATATGATTCAGGTAGGCAGCTGCTTCCTCTGCCGCCAAATGGATATATTCATTCATTGGTAAATTCTGTGTTCCTACTAAAATATGGCGGCAATAGGAGCTTCCACTGACAGGAATCAGGATTTTCTGGGCGCGGCTTTGTCCGATGGCGGCTGCCATGGCGGGGGTGATTTCTCCTAAGAGGGAGTCTACAATGACGATGCCGATTGGTCCGATGATTAGGTCGGCATCGCGGCAGGCGACGAGAACGGGGTTTTCTCCGGTGGCGCCCATGGCAGCTCCGGCTTTCATCATCGCGGCAGTGGCAGTGGTGTTGGCACCGAGCGCGAGAAGCGGCTGTCCGGGACAGAGTTTCTGGATTTCTTCTACGAGAGCGCGCCCCATGCGTCCGCCCTGACCGTCGATGATGACAACTTTTTTCATAATGGATACCCCCTTTCCTTTTCGTAGGATTTTCGTAGGACAAGATAATAAAAAAGAATATGCCTTGGCACATTCTCGCGCAGGAACGAAAATAAGAGGGTCTAAATCTGCCTTTTGGACAAAATAAACACCCCAGTATATCTTTACTATAATATCATACATTTTGAAAAAAGAAAAGCAAAAAAGATCGATTTTTGTAAAATTTTTTGTTTACAAATAAAGCGCTTTCTATTATAATGCTGATAATGGCTAACTGGGGTCTGGCAGAGCTGCGATTGGCGGAGGCTGTCAGGGTGACGGAAGATCAGACAGACGCGCGTGAAGGCACCGCGGAGGTGCTTGATTTTTAGTTGATCCGGGAGGCCGCTTTTTTAAAGCCAAAAAACAGCAGACAATGAGAGGGAGAAAACATGAGGAGAAATGACATTCACAAAGTATTGATTATCGGTTCCGGTCCAATCATTATCGGACAGGCGTGTGAGTTCGATTATTCGGGAACACAGGCGTGCAAGGCACTGAGAAAACTCGGCTATGAGATTGTGCTGGTCAATTCCAATCCGGCTACGATTATGACGGATCCGGAGACAGCAGATGTGACTTATATTGAGCCGCTGAACGTAGACCGTCTGACTCAGATCATTGAAAAAGAGCGCCCGGATGCGCTGCTCCCGAACCTGGGTGGACAGTCCGGACTGAACCTCTGCTCCGAATTGGCAGCAGCAGGTGTTCTGGATAAATATGATGTTAAAGTAATCGGCGTTCAGGTTGATGCTATCGAGCGTGGTGAGGACCGTATCGAGTTTAAGCATACAATGGAAAGCCTGGGCATCGAGATGGCTAGAAGTGAGGTTGCCTACAGCGTTGAGGATGCACTGGCAATCGCAGATAAACTGGGTTATCCGGTTGTTCTTCGTCCGGCTTACACCATGGGTGGCGAAGGCGGCGGTCTTGTATATAACGTAGAAGAACTGAAGACCGTGTGTGCAAGAGGCCTGCAGGCCAGCATGGTTGGTCAGGTTCTGGTAGAGGAGTCTATCCTTGGATGGGAAGAGCTTGAGCTGGAAGTTGTCCGCGATGCGAAGAACAACATGATCACTGTCTGCTTTATTGAAAATATTGATCCGCTGGGCGTACACACCGGAGATTCCTTCTGTTCTGCTCCGATGTTAACCATTTCGGAAGAAGTACAGAAACGTCTGCAGGAGAAATCCTACAAGATCGTAGAAGCAATCCAGGTAATCGGCGGTACCAACGTACAGTGGGCACACGATCCGAAGACAGACCGTGATATTGTTATCGAGATCAACCCGAGAACCTCCCGTTCGTCCGCTCTGGCATCCAAGGCAACTGGTTTCCCGATTGCACTGGTATCAGCGATGCTGGCAACCGGTATGACTCTGGATGAGATTCCATGCGGCAAGAGCGGCACTCTGGATCAGTATGTTCCGTCCGGCGACTATATTGTTATCAAGTTTGCACGCTGGGCATTTGAGAAGTTCAAAGGCGCAGAGGACAAGCTGGGAACCCAGATGAAGGCAGTCGGCGAGGTTATGAGTATCGGAAAAACCTACAAAGAGGCATTCCAGAAGGCGATCCGAAGCCTGGAGAGAGGCCGCTACGGTCTTGGTCATGCGAAAGACTTCGATAAGAAGACAAAAAAAGAACTGCTTGCGATGTTGCATGTTCCGAGCAGCGAACGTCAGTTCATTATGTACGAGGCACTTCGTAAGGGCGCTACCGTAGACGAGCTGTTCGAATTAACCAAGATTAAACATTACTTCATCCAGCAGATGAAAGAACTGGTAGAAGAGGAAGAAAGCCTGATGCAGTATAAGGGCGAGGTTCCGCCGGTTGAGGTTCTCCGCCAGGCGAAGCTGGACGGTTTTGCAGATAAATATTTAAGCGAGCTGTTAGGCGTTACAGAGGAAGAGATCCGCGATGCAAGAACCAAAGAAGGTATCGTAGAAGGCTGGGAGGGCGTACACGTAAGTGCCACACCGGATTCTGCATACTACTTCTCCAGCTATCACATCAAGGATCAGAGTCCGTGCAGCGACAACAAGAAGATCATGATTCTGGGCGGCGGTCCGAACCGTATCGGTCAGGGTATTGAGTTCGACTACTGCTGCGTACATGCAGCTATCGCTCTGAAAGAGCTTGGATTTGAGACAATTATCGTTAACTGCAACCCAGAGACCGTATCTACAGACTATGATACCTCCGATAAACTGTATTTCGAGCCGCTGACTCTGGAAGATGTATTAAGCATCTATCATAAGGAGAAACCGCTGGGAGTTATCGCACAGTTTGGTGGCCAGACACCGCTGAACCTGGCAGCAGACCTGAAGAAATATGGTGTCAATATTCTGGGTACAACTCCGGAAACCATCGACATGGCAGAGGATCGTGACCTGTTCCGTGCGATGATGGATAAACTGCAGATTCCGATGCCGGAGTCAGGCATGGCAGTTACCGTTGATGACGCATTAGAGATTGCGAATAAGATCGGTTACCCGGTTATGGTTCGTCCGTCCTATGTACTTGGCGGCCGCGGCATGGAGGTTGTTCATGACGATGAAGCGATGACCTTCTATATGAGAGCAGCTGTCGGTGTAACCCCGGATCGTCCGATCCTGATTGACCGTTTCCTGCATCATGCAACCGAGTGTGAGGCAGATGCTATCAGCGATGGCGAGAACGTATTTGTTCCGGCTGTTATGGAGCATATCGAGCTGGCAGGTATCCACTCCGGTGACTCCGCTTGTATCCTTCCGTCCAGAAATCTGACCAAGGATCAGGTAGAGACAATCCGTGATTACACAAGCCGTATTGCAAAAGAGATGCACGTTGTAGGTCTGATGAACATGCAGTATGCAATCGAGGACGGCGAGGTATACGTGCTGGAGGCAAACCCGAGAGCATCCCGTACCGTGCCGCTGGTATCTAAAGTATGCAACATCAAGATGGTAAAACTGGCAACGGATATCATGACTTCCTACTTAACAGGCCGTCCGTCACCGGTTCCGGCACTGAAAGAGAAGAAGATTCCGCACTACGGTGTTAAGATGCCGGTATTCCCGTTCAAGATGTTCCCGGAGGTTGACCCGGTACTTGGACCGGAGATGCGTTCCACCGGTGAGGTTCTTGGTATGTCCACCAGCGTTGGTGAGGCTATCTACAAGGCACAGGAAGCAACCCAGACACGTCTTCCTTCCTCAGGAACTGTCCTCCTGAGTGTCAATGACAAGGATAAGATAGAGCTTATCGAGGTTGCAAGAGGCTTCTACGAGTGTGGCTTTACCCTGATGGGTACAGGCAGAACCTGTGATGTGATGGTAGCAGCAGGACTTCCGGCTGAGAAGGTATGCAAGATCAACGAAGGCCGTCCGAACATTTTAGATAAGATTACCAACGGAGAAGTGGCAATCATTATCAATACCCCGAACGATAAGAAGGGCAGAGGCGATGACAGCTACATCCGTAAGGCAGCTGTAAAGGCGAAGATTCCGTACTTCACCAACATGGCAGCAGCAAAGGCTACCGTACAGGCTCTGAGAAGTATCAAGAAGAACGGACATCTGGAGGTTAAGTCCCTGCAGGAGTTCCATAGCGAGATTCAGTAAATAAAAATAAAAGGGTAAAATCCATTGTTACAGAGTCGTTTCAGTGGATTTTACCGTGACAGTGAATTAATTGAGCTATTATAGAAAAGAGCGTCTGCCCGGCTGTGAATGCGGGGCTGGCGCTCTTTTAATTGCAGATAGAAATTTTCTGAACTGAAAATTCCGTATGATATCATATCGATAGCAGATTTTGCCGATTTGAAATGCGAAGCATCGGCACAATCCTGTTGCTGTGCACGGAATGAGTGAGCAGCAACGAATATATCAGCTTTGCTGACCAGAATCACGCACCAAGTCTCACGGACGTTTGACTTGAAATACGAGATGCAGCAGCCATGCTCCCAAAATGATTGAAAGCACATACACCGCGTTTCCGGCAAAAATTCCAAATTTAGCAGCGATCTGGGAGTACACAATCTGCGTGGTCGCGTAGTACGGCGTGATATAAAACATATCCGCGTTTCCATACGGATGCGAGGTAACATTGATGATAGTTGCGATGACGCATCCGACCGCAAATACAGCTGTAGACTGCCAGAATCCTTTGGCGATTGGCAGCACCATGCGGGAAAAGGCGATGAGCAGCCCGATGAAGATCAGAAGGATATGCCAGATAAATCCATGCAGGGTTAGCGTCCAGTACGGGTGCATCAGACCGGACGGATCGACGAACACCATGACGGCACCGAGCAGGTTGTAATTATACATAAAAGTGCAAAAAATACGTTGATATTTATGCGGAACAAAGGGCAGCAGCAGGCAGAGGTACATCGGCAGGCTACAGAGCTGGAATGGAAAATACCACCAGTCGTAGTGCCGGTTGTTTTCTATGTAATAGAGAAAAAGCTGTTTGTAGACCTCGGAAAATGCCAGAAAAACACCGCAGGCAAAGAGCAGATGCAGACGGAACGCTTCGGAGCGCGTCCGCAATTTCCATGCGGCAAAGGCGGCGAGCGGGATGCCGATCAGCATAAATACTAAATGAAAGGGAGACCAGACTGCGGGCGGTGTCATGGACCAGGCAGTTAAGGTAAGTAGACGGGAAATCATAAAAAGCCTTCTTTCGTAATAAAACCTAAGGAATGGTTCCGTATCTTGTGAATCATGCTGTAAGCGACCGCGCCCGGCGAGAGAATGTGACAAGGCACATTCTCTTTACGGAAGCAGATGCCCAGTACAGAGAAAACGGTACAGAATAGTTATAGTACGAAATATTAGATTTGCCAAGAATTAACAACAAGATCTGCCCATAATAAGACGATGGGAGATTTACATATTTGCAATTTTTTTCTTTCCAAAGCTGCAAGTTGACAAGCGCCGCCAATTTCCTATATTCTGTAGATATAAGAATCGAGTAAATGATACGGGAGATATACCATGAACCAAAATGAGACCCAATGGGATAGATTTCTGAAAATCCGAACAAGCGGCAGAGATGATTCGCATGCGGATCAATACCGATACCCATACGAACCGACGGCATACGTGGTTCTGGAACGGTTGGCGAACAGCGGATTAATTCGGAAGAATAATACCTTATTGGACTATGGAACCGGCAAGGGAAGAGTCTGTTTTTACTTGTCCTATCAGACAAGGAGTAAAACAATCGGAATCGAATACGATGAACGTATTTATCAGGGGGCAGCAGAAAATAAGGAGACGGCAGTGTCCGGAAACCGTACTTCCTTTATCTTAAGCAGTGCGGAGAACTATGAGCTTCCTCCAGAAGTGGACCGGTGTTATTTTTTCAATCCATTTTCGGTAGAGATATTGCACTCTGTTCTTGCCAGGATATATGAGTCCTATTACGAAAATCCGAGAGAGATACTGCTGTTTTTTTATTATCCATCGGAGGAATATATCAGTTGTCTGATGACGGAGGAACAGCTAATGTTTTATGATGAGATTGACACATCGGATTTGTTTCCGGGCGAGGACAAAAGAGAACGGATTATGATATTTGAGGTGATTTTATGAAGCTTTTATTTAAACAGCGGTTATTTTCGTGGTTTGACAGTTATGATATTTATGATGAGTTTGGCAATACAGTATATGTGGTAAAAGGCCAGTTGTCCTGGGGCCATAAGTTGGTGATATATGATGCAGACGGCAATGAAATTGGAATGGTTGTTCAGCGTGTACTGACATTTCTGCCAAAATTTGAGATATATAAAAAAGGCACCTATATCGGATGCTTGAGTAAAGAATTCTCTTTCCTGATGCCGCATTACAATATTGATTACAATGGCTGGCATATCGACGGTTCGATTATGGAATGGGATTATAATATCCTTGATCAAAGGGGATATTCGGTTGCCAGTGTCAGCAAAGAGCTGTTCCATATGACGGACACGTATGTGATTCAGGTAAATGAGCCGGAATATGCACTGGATGCATTAATGTTTGTGCTGGCGATCGATGCGGAAAAATGTTCGAGGACGTAAGAAAGGGTGCGTCTGCTTTTTGCTACAAGAGCACCGAGGCATTCTTGAATAATGACAGGACGATATGGTGAACACAAAAAAGAAACGAGCACCCCGCTTAAGCAATAGCTGTACGGTAACAAACCCATTTCTTGATTATATGATACATTGAACAGTATTAAATGTCAACGAAAAAAAGCATAAGAAATTTCAATGAAAAGCCAGCCAAGCTATTCATCGGAAAGACCATAAAAAAGCTAGGTTCAGATACACTGATTACTCTCCGTGCGTCCGGACCTGTTTTTTGTTGCTATCGTTTCTTTCAGTTGCCTTTGCCACGCCTGCTCTTGGGAGATTTCAGCATATCAGATTTACGAAGAATGCCCATGTTCGATATGGAGAATGTACAAGCCGCCTGGGAAGAGCGAGATAAGGAAATGTTGAAAGTTCTACTGCATGGGTATGTGTGGAACCATATAGAAGGTTAGTAAAAACATTCTTGAAATTGTTGATTCGTTACAGGTTGACAGTTACTGTCATCTTTGGTTTGTAATTGCATTTTTGTTAGATATAATTGATTTTATGAATTATCAATTGCATTGCAAAAAGAGTTCAGCATATATGGACGTGTATCTTGAAAGTGACATTTAGTTTTCTGAAGAAACAAATTATGTGAAACGCGTTTTGGTAATTTTTACGAAAATATAAAGATATTTTGTTGAAAAATCCTATTGAAAACAGAATAATAAAAGTGTATTTTATATATAAATCCTCTTGCTTAATACGAGAGGTAATTTTTAAAAGAATTAGTAAGTGCACTGAACTAATTAAGTGAGTAAGGGGTGTAATATGGAGAAGAATGGAAATTTAGGGCATTTAGAATTAATACGAAAAATTAATCGGACATTGATTCTGAATATGGTCAAGGAGAAACAGCCGATTAGCCGTGCACAGATATCAAAGGCATTAAATTTAAGTAAAACAACAGTTAGTGCGATTGTAGATGAATTAATTAAGAAAAAGCTCCTAGTTGAGTATGGAGACTGTATGTCTCCATCAGGGGTTGGACGCCCATCTACTATGTTGGGATTTAATCCAAAATCTGCGTATTGTATTGGCATGGATATTGGCGGAACAAAACTTTTGTTTTTGATAACAGATTTGGTGGGTAATATTGTGTACGAAAAAAAAATACCAACCAAAAATCAGTTTGAGGAATTAGTCCAGATTGTAGAGGAGTCATTAGAAGCAGCAGGAATTAAACGAGAAATGATATTTGGCATGGGAATTGGAGTCCCGGGAACGGTGGATTCAGATGGAACAGTGGTGCGTGCCAAAGCATTATCGTGGAATCAATTTCCTTTGCAAAGTTTAATGAATGAATATTTTTCATTTCCAGTGTATGTCGGAAATGATGTGAATCTGGCAGCATTAGGTGAACGTTGGATAGGTTCAGGTGAACAGACGGATGATATGTTGTTTATTGCATTGGGAACAGGTATTGGCGGAGCATTAGTATGTGGTGGACAGTTGGTATTGGGGGCTCAAGGAAGAGCAGGAGAATTAGGATATTATTTAGAAAGTTCTGATGTGGAAAAAGGGGAAATTAATAAATTAGGACAACAGGGAATTTTAGAAAAAAAATGTTCTGGCTCGGCACTGGATCAAATTGTTGGTTCGGCAGAAGCATTATTTACAGCATATAGCCGAGGAGATGCCTCAGTAATACCGGTAATAGACAAATTTGTTCGTGATTTTTCAGTTGCGATAGCCAATACGATTAGTCTTTTAAATCCAGAGAAGGTTGTAATAGGCGGTGGAGTTTCTGATTCTATGGGATCTGTGATTCAGCGGATTCGAGAGGAGGTTGGCAGGCTTACGCCAATTCAGGCGGATATTTGTTTGGCAAACTTGGGAGGAAAAGCAGGAGCTCTAGGAGCAATTAATTTTGCTTCAAAAAAAATCGAAGAGCAGGACATACAGGTAAAAAAATAAAATAGAGAAAAATACAAGAGTTGGGAGGCATACATAGAATGAAGCAAACCATGAAGAGCTGTATATTGGAACAGCCAGACACAATTAGAAGAGTTTGCCAAAATGCAGAAAAAGTGTGTGATAGTGTGTATTCTATAGTGGGAAAAGGTCCATTTGATAAAATCTATTTAATTGGTTCTGGAACCTCACTTCATACAGCAATTGCGGCTAAATATGCATTTACAAAATGGTTCAATGCAGAGGTTCAGGTGTTTACCCCATTTGATTTTTTGTATTACTATCCACATTATCGACTAGATGAGAAAACGCTGATTTTAGGAATTTCACAGACGGCACGTAGTATTGGGACGATACATTGTTTGGAAAAAGGAAGAGAGTATGGGGCTAGAACCGTTATGGTAACAGCCGAGCCTGATAATCCTGGCGGAAAAAGTGCTGAGGCGATTTTGGATACATGTACAGGAGAAGAACTGGTAGGGGCCAAAACGAAGGGATTTACTTCGACTATAGCAATGTTGTATTTATATGCTGCGGGATTAGCTGGTAAGGAATTAGACATTTCGTTAGTTCCAAAATGGATGGAGCAAAGTTTGAGATGTACATCTGAAGAAATTGAAGATTTTGCGGAGGAGTATAAATCTGCTCCATCTGTGACAATTATCGGAGGTGGTACTTTAACAGCTGCAGCTAAAGAAGGGGCTCTTAAGGTATTAGAAGGAGTGCGAATCCCGGTAGAGGTATATGATGTGGAAGAGTACATGCATGGTCCGTATCATTGTCTTGAAAAGTGGTCATATTTGATTTTTTTGGTAAACGAGGGACCTGGAGTAGAGCGAATAAAGAGAATGATTCAATTTGCTCAGGAGCATTCGGATCACGTGACAGTTATTGGTTACGAGGGCTTTGAAAAAGAGATTGAAATAAAAGGTCGTTTTATCTCGCTTCCAGGAGGAATGGATGAAATTTTAACTCCATTATTTTACATTATTCCATTACAATGGCTGGCTAATGATGTAACAGAAAAGAAAGGACGTCACCCGGAACAATCAAGATACCCAGAATTTCATAAGATGCTAGGAAGTAAATATATGCCGAAAGTAAATTATTACCAGGGATAGAGATAAAGGAGGATGAAAAATGGCTAAATTGAAATTAGGTGTAGATGTAGGAGGAACGTTTACCGATGTAGTCGGAATAAATGAAGATGGTAAGGTGTATTTTGCAAAAACGCCTTCTACACCTGAAGATCAAAGTATAGGTGTTCTGAACGGAATTAGAGCACTTTTAGAAGAGTTGGGAGTATCACCAGATTGTGTGACGGGTGTTGCACATGGAACGACAGTGGCTACAAATACACTTTTGGAACGAAACGGCGCTGTAACAGCATTAATAACAACAAAAGGATTTAGAGATGTTTTAGATATTGGTCGCCAGAGCAGACCAGAACTTTATGATTTACATGCTAGAAAACCAGCTTCATTAATTCCCCGATATCTTCGTCGGGAGGCAGACGAAAGAATGGATTATACGGGAACTGTATTGGTGCAGTTGGATATGGAGGAATTAAAGAAAACGATTCATGAATTAATGGAAGAGGGAGCGGAATCCATTGCAATCTGTTTTCTTCATTCTTATGCGAATGATGAAAATGAGAAAAAAGCGTTGGAAGTTATTCGTGAAATCGCACCAGATTTTCCAGTGTCTGTATCTAGTGAAATTTTGCCGGAGTTTCGTGAATTTGAACGAATGAATACAACCGTTATGAATGCATATGTTCAGCCAAGAATGCAGAAATATGTATCCCAGTTGCGTAGACGATTAGATGAAAATGGGATTAATTCTCCATTGACTATTATGCAATCTTCTGGAGGTATGATGACCGATCAGATTGCAGCTCAGAAGAGTGTGAATACGTTATTATCTGGTCCGGCTGGAGGTGTTTTGGCTGCCGAATTTCTTTCCAAGATTACGGATTATCATAATATTATTACTGGAGATCTTGGAGGAACGTCATTTGATGTAGGAATTGTGCAGAATGGTTCTATTGGTATCACAGGTGAAGGAGTGATTGAGGGATTTCCGGTAAAATTCCCACATATAGATATTACTACGATTGGAGCAGGAGGAGGCTCTATAGCATGGCTGGATGCTGGCGGAGCGCTTCGGGTTGGTCCTCGCAGTGCAGGAGCAGTACCGGGACCGGTTTGTTATAGCAAAGGAGGAACAGAACCAACAGTAACAGATGCTCATGCTGTGTTAGGTCGTGTGGGTGAAAAATTGCTAGGTGGAAAAATGCACCTGGATGTGGCGGCTGCACGGAAAGCGATAGAAGAAAAATTGGCCGTAAAATTAAATATGACAGTGGAGGAAGTAGCAGAGGGAATTCTTCGTGTAGCGAATTCCAACATGGTCAGAGCAATTAGAGTTATGACGGTAGAAAGAGGAATCGATCCGAGAAAGTTTGTGCTTCTGCCATATGGAGGAGCGGGAGCACTTCATGCGGTTGAACTGGCAAGAACTCTGGATATAGGAACGGTTGTTATTCCTATCGCACCTGGAAACTTTTCTGCTTTTGGATTATTAGTTGCACCAATTAGATATGATGAAGTATGCACGTATCATAAACATGAAAAAGATGTTTCTTTCGACCATATGGAAGAAAAATTTGAAAAATTAGAGGCTGAAGCAAGAAAAGAAATGGCTCGAGATGGCGTATCAGAGAGTAGCGTAAGTTTTGAGAGAAAAATAGATATCCGTTATTTTGGTCAGGCCTACGAATTAACGATTTCGGTACCCAATAGCCCGGTGAATCAGCTGGTTTGGGATAAGCTTGTGAATGATTTCAGTGATGCACATGAGCGTTCTTATGGATTTAAGAAGAATGATCCCATGGAGTTGGTTAGTTTGCGTCTTTCTGTAGTTGGGGAAATGGACAAAAGTAACTTGTATTCAAAAGGAGAAATTAGCAAGGAACTTCCAAAACCAGAAGAAATTCGAAAAGCTTATTTTATGGGAGAGTGGCTGGATACAGCCGTATATAAGCGAGATGCTTTAAAAGCAGGTAACAGCTTTATCGGTCCGGCAATCATAGAGGAAACAGGAGCTACGTCCGTAGTAGGGCCTGGCGATAAGGTGACAGTAGATGAGAGAATGAATTTGGTTGTGAAGATTGCAAATCGTGAGACTGGGAAGATGGAAGCATTAGAAGAGAACTAAAAGGAGGAATGAAAAGATGGATGCAATCACATTGGAAGTTATGCGAAATCGCTTTTTTGCAATTACAGAAGAGATGGGAGCAGCATTAATTCGGACAGCCTATTCCACAAATATTAAAGATAGAAGAGATTGTTCGTGTGCGTTATTTGATGTAAATGGAGAGACGATTGCACAGGCAGAGCATATACCTGTTCATTCAGGAGTGTTGCCTTGGGGAGTAAAGGGAGCTTTAAAGCATATTAACAAAAAAGAACTGAAACCTGGAGATGCTATCATGCACAATGATCCATTCATTGGTGGAACTCATTTGCCAGATATTATTATCTTTTCTCCGATCTTTTTTAAAGGAGAGCTAGTAGCTTTTGTAGGAAATCTGGCGCATCATGTAGATGTGGGAGGAAAGGTTCCGGGTTCGTTAACACCAGATGCAACGGAAATTTTCCATGAAGGGATTTGCTTCCCACCAGTAAAGATAAAAAAAGAAGGAAAAGTAGATCCTGAGATTTTTGCTATGTTTCGCTCTAATATCCGAACAAAATACGAAAGTAGCGGAGATTTGATGGCTCAGATTGCAGCAAATAATGTAGGAGAAAAGCGGTTTGAGGAATTATGTGATGAGATGGGCGTAGAAGTAGTTCTTGAGGCAATTGCAGAGTTAGAGAACTACTGTGACCGGCGAATGGGAGCAGAGTTAGAAAAACTTCCGAAAGGGACATTTGAATTTGAGGATTTCTTAGAGGGAGATGGAATTACTACAACAGAGCCATTAAAAATCAAGGTAACAATTACTACAGGAGGTCCACATATTAAAATTGATTTTACGGGAACATGCCCTCAGGTAAGAGGACCTTTGAATTGTGTTCGTCCGATGGCGTTGGCTTGCATTTATTATGTTGTTCGAGCAGTGACGGATCCCACGATTCCACCGAATTCTGGAACATATCGCCGCTTTGAGGTTATAACACCGGAAGGTTCCTTGGTAAATGCGGTATATCCAGCAGCTACCGGTTCTGGAAATTCTATTACGTGTCAGCGTTTGGTAGATGTACTGCTTGGTGCACTGGCTCAAGTGGTTCCAGAAAAAGTATGTGCGGCTGCTTGTGGATCTATGAATGGAATTCAGCTGGGTGGTTATAATCCAGAAACACATTCGTTCTTTGCTAATGGTGAAACTGTTGGAGGAGGATATGGTGGAATGTGCGATCAAGATGGAACCAGTGGAGTTAATACGCATATGACTAATACCAGAAATACACCAGTAGAAGTTCTTGAAAGAATCATGCCGGTTAAGGTAATACGATATGGTTTAGCTCCAAATTCTGAAGGACCTGGTAAGCACAGGGGTGGATTTGGAATTGAGCGAGTCCTGGAATTCCAGACAGATGAGGTGGACTGCTTTATTGCCTCTGATCGTGTTAATACGGCACCGTGGGGATTGAATGGTGGAAAAGCAGCATTAGGAGCTCGTTTTACAGTAAATAGAGCTGATGGAACGGAAGAACATTTGCCTTCGAAAGCAAGGGTGCGTTTTTATAAGAAAGATAGACTCTATATTCAGACAAGTGGCGGCGGAGGTTGGGGTAATCCGCTTGAGAGAGATAAAAAAGCATTAAAGTGTGATGTGAAAGATGGCTTGATCAGCCAGGAACGAGCAGAAAAAGAATATGGTGGATGTTGAAAAAGGAGGAGTACAATGAAAAAATTAATTGCAACGACAATGGCAGCAATGATGGCATTAACTATAGTTGGATGTGGAGGTAATAATACAGTTGCACTGCAGAGCGATAAAGCGGAAGAAACTACGAAAGCAGATTCAGATGCAACTCATCTTGTTTTGACAACATCAGCGTTAGATCCAGAGGTTGCCCCGGATTATAATCCCTGGGCTGATGGACTACTGAAATTTAAAGAAGAGGTGGAGAAAAATAGTAATGGCCGTTATGTAGTAGATATTTATTGGTATTCCAGTTATGCCAGCGATGCGGAATCCTTTCAGATGATTCAGGATGGGGAGACGGATTTTAACTTTGGTGCCGGAATGTCTAATGTAGATAAGAGATTTGCATGGCAAAGAATTCCATTTTTATTACCTGATTTAGACACAGTGAGGGAAAAGCTTGCTAATCCGAATGCAGAAGGATTTGCTATTAATACAAAGCTTTATGAAGAAAATGGAATTAAACTTTTGGCACAAAACAGTGGCTTACAGCGCCACATCTTTTCGACAGATAAATTGATTAAAGTGCCGAAGGATCTGGCGAATGAAACGTTTCGAACATATGAAGATGCTATTGTTAACGAATTTTATGGCGGTTTGGGAAATATCGCAATTATGCCATACGGAGAGTTATATACATCGCTGCAGAATGGTTTGATTACGGCTACGGATCAGCAGATACCTTCATATATTATTGAAAATTATTATGAAGTAGCACCATTTTATTCATATGTTGGAGCTCAGTGGACTTCGTATAGTTTGATGATGAATTTAGATAAGTTTAATCAGTATAGCGAAGAGGATCAAAAGATATTTGTAGATGCTGCCTGGGCGTGTTCAGAGGCTGAATATGAATCTTATAAAGATATGAAAGCAGACGCAGAAAAATTCTTTGATGAAAAAGGAATTACATATTATCAGCCAACAGATGAGGAATTGAATCAATGGAAAGAGTATGCGGCTTCTCTGTCGGATAAGTGGAGAGAACTGATTGGAGAAGAATTATACAATCAGGTATCTGAGCTGTTTAATTATTAATGGTATGGGGGATGCTGCAAGTGGATTGATATCTATGTTTGTAGTATCCCCTGCTTTTTTATTTACCGTTAAAGAGAGGAGGAACGTGGTGAAATTTTTAAAAAAATTAGATCATATAGTTGAATTTGTGGTTGGAAATTTAGCGGGTATTTTGTTGATTGTGATGATGATTATGGTTAATCTGACAATCTTCAGTCGTTGGGTATTTAATATTAATATGCACGGCTATGAGGAATTGCCAACAATTCTATTTATTGTATTTGTATGGCTTGGAGTAATACTGGTTGTGCGTGATGACAATATGCTAAAAGTCGATTTCTTCTTGAATCTGTGTAAGACGGAAAAGTCAAAAGAAGCACTTCATTTGTTTAGTTTGATTATTTCTACTATAATATGTGGATTATTTATGCCATTAACATTTAATTTAATGATGACACATATTGAACGTAATACGGTGTCTCCAGCTGTTGGATTTAGCATGTGGTGGGTATATGCTTCTGTATTTTTAGGAGCTTTGGGGATGATGGTTTATTATGTGGTGAATGTTTGTAAATCTATAAGGAGGTTACGCACATTATGATATTTGGAATAGCTGCAGTATTAATTTTACTCATGATTTTTTCCGGCGTTGCAGTTCCGTTAGCATTTTTGGGCGGCTCCTTTTTTGTGGCATATATGGGGCTTGGAAGTACAGGAACGTTTGCAACGAATGCGTTTTACATTTTGAACTCTATTTCTATGTTGGCGATTCCGCTTTTTATAGTAGGAGGTTCTTTGATTGAGCGAAGCGGAATTGCAAATGTGCTGATTCGGGTAGCGGATAAGATGCTACATAATGTAAAGGGAGGATTGACGGCCACAATTCCAGTAGTTTCCTGCTTTTTTGGAGCCCTTTGCGGTTCAGCATTGGCAACGGCTAATACACTGTCAACAGCTATGGTGCCAGAATTGGAAAAGAAAGGATATGATAAAGCATATTTAGCGGCATTAATTGCAGCTTCCAGTCCTTTTGGCTTTATGATTCCACCAAATGTAAATGCTATTATTTTTGCATCCGTGTCCTCGGCATCGGTTGGTGCTTTATTTATGGCTACGATTGTGCCGGGATTAATATGGGCAGGGCTCTATTTGATCATTAATCGGATTATTTATATAAAATATTATCATCCAGAATATGCGGGTAAAACAGTTGCATCCGTTTCTGCATGTACTGAAGATAATGAGCCTAAAGAAGAATCAGAAAAAAATGCGCGTGAGACTATAAGCCGGAATAGATTTTTTTTAGAGCTTGTTGTAGCAGTTTTAATGCCGGTAATTGTGTTAGGGGGTATCTATGGCGGCATTTTTACAGCGACAGAAGCAGGTGCAATTACCTGTTTATATGGAGCGATCATGGGAGTGGTAGTTTATAAAAAGCTTTCTCTGGTTCAATTGATGGGCGTTTTTTCTAAGGGAGTCAAGGATGTTTCGGCATTGGTTATAATGTTTCCAATGACTTTGATTTTCAGTCGCTTGATGACACTTAACCATATTCCTGAGTTGGTGGCAGAGTTAATGTTGGGAATTACCAATAATCGTATTGGTCTTATCCTGTTAATAGATCTTCTGCTGTTTTTTATAGGTTTTTTCTTGGATGGAAATGTTATTATTTTGACGCTGGTGCCGCTTCTTACACCGATTGCTACTGCATGTGGGATTGATACAATTCAGTTAGCAGTAATCGTTTTTGTTTCGATCGGTATTGGCTCAATTACACCGCCAATGGCTACTTGTCTGATGGCATGTTCCAGAGTTTGTGATGTTCCGATTCATAAACTTATTAAACCTATTCTTCCATTTTTGCTTTTTGGTGCATTACCTATTTTGCTGCTGGTATCGTTTGTTCCTGTCGTATCAACCTGGTTGCCGGGCTTGTTTTATAGTTTCTAGTCAACGCTATTATAACGAATGGATTGCTTTTATGCGTTTTTTTAGCTGAGGCGCTGAACTATCAAGGTGTTGTCAAGTGCTTGTTGAGTTATTGGTAGAAAAAAGAAAATTTTTTTCAAAGAAATTCTCTAAGTAAATGATATTGCCTGTGGAGAGAACGTGAAGTTTGAAAACAGGAAACACAGAAAAAACAAAAATTTGGATTATTGAAAAAAATATATATCCAGTCTTTGGCAGTTGAGTGAAAATAAAATCGCTGTAACCCTTGTATTTGCTGGGGTGCAGCGATTTTTGTTGCTGTTGCAGACTATAGTATTTTTTTCTTCCTTGTCCATTTTTGGAATTGTTCTCATTTTACTGTTCGTTATGAATTGATAATCCGTTCGGAAACCGGAAACATTCTTCGAGCTGTCATCTGCTTTCATTTACTTTCAAAATTTCACTAACCTGATTATGCAACTATTAAACTCCCGTGCCAAGAATTAACAACCAGATCTGTCCGTAACTGGAACCGTACAAATTGGAAAAGAATGCATAATCATACAAAACCCTGTAAAAAACAGGAATTCAGGCTTGATTATTTATAAAAATGCGGTATAATGTATTCCTAGATACAGTAATAAAAGTAAGAATATTCGTATTTACTGCATAAAAATACAAAAGCAGCGAATAGAAATGAGGAGGAATTTATTATGAAAAAGAAATTAGCAGCAATCGCTATGGCAACTGCTATGGCAGCATCGTTAGCAGCATGCTCTTCCAAACCGGCAGAGACAACCGCAGCCGCAGAGGAGAATGAGGAGACAACCGCAGAGGCAGCAGAGGGCAGCGAGGCAGCAGAGGCTGGCGACAGCGCATTTGCAGGAAAGACTCTGGTTATGTCCACCAACGCTGAGTTCGCACCGTATGAGTACCACGATGGAAATGATATCGTAGGTATCGACGTAGATATTGCAAACGCTATCTGCGAGGATATGGGAGCATCTCTGGAAATCACCGACGTAGCATTCGATTCTATCATCCCGGAGGTTCAGTCTGGCAAAGCTGATTTCGCAGCAGCAGGCATGACCGTTACCGAGGATCGTCAGACCCAGGTGGATTTCTCTGACACTTACGCAACCGGCGTTCAGTCTGTTATCGTAACCGAGGACAGCGACATCAAATCCCTGGATGATTTAAAGGGCAAACAGATCGGTGTTCAGCAGGGTACCACCGGTGACCTTTACTCCACCGATGATTTCGGCGAGGAGAGTGTACAGAGATTTTCCAAGGGCGCAGATGCAGTACAGGCACTGTCCACTGGCAAGATCGATGCAGTTATCATTGACAACAAACCGGCACAGGTATTTGTAGACGAGAACGAGGGCTTAAAGCTTCTGGAAACACCGTATGCAGAAGAAGAGTACGCAATTGCAGTTAAGAAGGGCAATACAGAGCTTCTGGACGCTATCAACGCATCCATCGCAAACCTGGAAGAGTCTGGAAAACTGGATGAGATCGTTGCAAAATACATTACCGCTGAGTAATATAAAAGAGAATTGAAATGAATCGTCAGACGGATGGATTCAGGTGATCCGGAAAACACCCGGAGTGTTTCCGGTATCTGACGGAACGGAAAAAGGTTGCTGCAGAATGGCGAAAACACGGTTCGGCGGCAGCCCTTTTTCAAGTCTATATCATCTTACAAGGAGGAAAACGGATTGGAGAAACTCAAGCAGGCCTTATATTTAAACCTGATCAAGGATGACAGGTGGCAGTATTTGACAGGGGGCCTAAAAAATACCCTGATCATCACGTTATTTGCGACCCTGATCGGCATTGCCCTTGGTCTGCTGATTGCGATTGTCCGTGCGACTCACGACAAAACCGGTAAAATGAAATTTTTAAATGGTGTCTGCCAGGTATATCTGACGGTCATCCGGGGAACGCCGGTTGTCATCCAGTTGATGATTTTCTACTACTGTATTTTTGTATCGCGTGTATTTGCCGGCGTCTTTGTCGGTGTGATCGCGTTTGGTCTTAACTCGGCGGCATATGTAGCGGAGATCTTCCGTTCCGGTATCATGTCGATCGACGAGGGACAGATGGAGGCAGGTCGAAGCCTTGGTTTTAACTATGTCCAGACGATGCGTTATATCATTATGCCGCAGGCGTTTAAAAACGTACTTCCGGCGCTCTGCAATGAGTTTGTTGTTCTTCTGAAAGAGACTTCGGTAGCCGGTTACGTGGCGGTGCAGGATTTGACAAAGGGCGGCGATATCATCCGTTCCAGAACGTATGACGCGTGGACACCGCTTCTGATCGTGGCTGCTGTTTATCTGGCGCTGACGATGATCTTCAACCACTTTGCACAGAATCTGGAAAGGAGCTTGAGAAAGAATGAACGATAACGTACAAAACGGAGAAGTGATAATTGACATCAATGACCTTTCCAAGGCGTTCGGTGATTTAAAGGTCCTGACCAATATTTCCACCCAGATACGCAAGGGGGATGTTGTCTGCGTGATCGGACCATCCGGTTCCGGTAAATCCACATTTCTGCGCTGCATGAACCTGCTGGAAACACCGACCGGCGGACACATCTATTTTGAGGGAACGGATATCACGGATCCGAAGACAAACATTGACAAACTCCGTCAGAAAATGGGAATGGTATTCCAGCAGTTCAACCTGTTCCCGCATATGACGATTCTTGATAATATGACGCTGGCACCGATGAAACTGCTCGGACGCCCGAAGGACGAGGCGGAGACGGAGGCATTGAAACTTCTGGAGCGTGTCGGATTAAAGGAAAAGGCATCCGCCTATCCGGGACAGCTCTCCGGCGGTCAGAAACAGCGTGTGGCGATCGTCCGCGCTCTGGCAATGCATCCGGATGTGATGCTCTTTGACGAGCCAACCTCTGCACTTGACCCGGAGATGGTAGGCGAGGTATTAAACGTAATGCGCCAGCTTGCCGAGGAACACATGACGATGGTCGTGGTTACCCATGAGATGGGCTTCGCCCGCGAGGTAGCAACCCGTGTCATGTTCATGGAGGGCGGCAACTTCATCGAAGAAAACGAACCGAAGGAGTTCTTTGAGCATCCAAAGAGCGAAAGATTGAAGGCATTTTTGAGTAAGGTGCTGTAAGGAAATTTAATATTAGGAAAAGTCCGGTAGGGAGAGAATGTCATAGAACATTTTCTTTCTGCCGGGCTTTTTTTATGCCTGTAATATCTTTATGCGTTTTCTATTATCCATCTGGTTCTTCTAATTTCCGTTTTGAAAAAATGTTTATTTGGAAAGAAAAGTTGTTAAAAAAATTGCAAATATATAAAACCAAATGAAATCTCCCATCGTCTTATTAGTAGAACAGCAGAAAAGGAGGAAGATTCTGAAAAGAAGGCGGAACAGAATGTTGAGACAAAGCTGGACAGTGGGAAGCAGGAGAAAAAAGAGAATGCGGTAGAACGGTCGGTTGAAAACATTAGAACCGATAGCGCTGAGGAAGCACTTCCATATGAGCTCGTGATTGTGGAGGCAGAGAAAAAATAAATCTATAATAAAGGGGAAAGAATTGTGGAAAATGGCAGTTCTTTCCCCTTTTATGGTTTTCACACGCCTGTGCCTACCACGTCACCACCCGGTCAATCACCGTCTGCTGTTCCTGACTCGATTTCATCAGGTAAATCCGGGTTGTTTCGATGCTGTCGTGTCCTAACAGATCCGCCAGCAGGGAAATGTCATTGAACCGTTTCAAAAAATTGATGGCGTAGCGGTGCCGGAAAGAATGCGGGTACATTGTTGCCGGATTGATGCGGTAGCGCTTTGCGATGTTTTTTAACTGCATCTCGATGGCGCGTGCGGAGATGCAGGTGCGGCGGCGGGTCAGGAAGAGAAAGCCGCTGTCGATGCCGTGGGAGGCAAAGTAGGGGATTGCTTCCCCGCAGAGGGAGCGGGGGAAGAACAATCGCCGTATCTTGCCGCCTTTGGAGTAGAGATCGAGATAGCCAAGCTGCAGATCCTCCATTTTGATCTGGCGCAGTTCACTGACGCGAGCGCCGGTGGAGGCGAGAAATCGCACGATGAAATACCAGAAATAATTTTCATCCTTTTTTAGCCGCCGTTTGAGCCGGTCGTAATCTTTCTGGGAGATCACTGTATCAAGGTAGGTGTGCTTCTGCTCCCGGATGGGGCGCAGGCGGTAGTGACCTGTGGGAGTGATGCGGAGTGAATCTGTGGGGGCGGATATGGGTGATTGAAAATTCGCCTTTTCATTATCCAACAATCCACTGTTTTGCATAAAATCCAGAAACCGGTTCATCCCCAGAATCCGCGTATTCACTGTCGATGGCTTATAACATTCCAGCAGCCAGCGCCGGTACGACTGCAGGTGCTCGACCGAAAGGCTGTTATAATGCGCAAAAAACAGCCGGACGGAACAGCTGTAGACCCGGATGGTGCTGGCGGCGTGCCCCTGTTTTTCAAGGTAAATGCCAAAGTCGGAAATAAGTGTTTCAAAATTCATATGTGCTTCATTTCCTCCTCTCTACCAGGTGACTACCCGGTTGACAATCTCATATTGCTCGCTGCTGGAACGACGCAGGTAAATCCGGGTTGTTTCGAGATTTTTGTGTCCAAGCAGATCGGAGAGCAGGGAAATATCGCCGCATTTTTCGATAAAACTCTTGGCAAACCGGTGGCGGAATGCATGCGGATGTACCATTTCCGGTGTCATGTGGTAGGAGAGGGCGATGGTTTTGAGCTGGCTGCGGATGCCGCCTGGAGAGATGGGGGAACCGAAGCGGTTGAGGAAGATGGGACCGTGGGATTTGTGGAGAAAGGAAAGCCATTTGAGGGTATCGGTTCGGAGTGACTGTGGAATGTAGATGCGCCGGACTTTATTTCCTTTGGAATAGATGTCCTTATAGCCGGAGAAAATATCTTCTGCCTGGAACTGAATCACCTCGCTGACCCGGACGCCGGTTGCCGCCATGAAACGGATGAGAAAATAGTAAGTGTACCGTTCATCCCGAAGCAGGCAGCGTTTCAGGTATTCATAATCCGCCTCGCTGATCATGTGATCCAGATATGTTTTCTGCTGGATTTTTACCATGGGAAGATGCCCGGGATAGAGCTTTTTAAAATCCAGGTAGGCATTCAAAGCCCGGATCCGCTGGTTGATGGTCTGCGGCTTGTAGTGCTCGAGCAGAAAGATTTTGTATAGCTTTAAATTGGGGTAAGTAATGTCACGGTAATAGGTAAAATACTGCCGTACAGCATAAGTGTAAGCGCGGAGTGTCTCATCGGCAAGGTTGCGCGTGAGCAGGTAGCGGGCAAATTCGTCCGCGGCCTTTTGGGCTCTTGCAGGTGCGGCAGCACGCGTTTGACCGGAAAGGCGTGGAATGGCAGCAGAAGTTTGCCTGGATGAGAGGGGGAGAGTGTGTTTGCTATGAGCAGCGTGTGGAAAAATATGATTTTCTATCATTTGTGGCATAATATGTAGGAACCTTCTTTCTGTATCATTGAGAAACGTCCATTGGCACAGAAAGAAAACTCTGCCGAGGCGTGGAACACACCGGAACGGATGAAAGGATGAAATGGCAGAGAAATCAATCCGGAATGCTGCTGGACGTTACAAAAGTCAATTATACAGGATTTAAAAGAAAGCGGAGAAAAAAGTGTCTCCGGTGTCTTTATCATACGGATACATTCTTTACAGGTTCATCGGTTTCACAGTTGAATTTCTTCATTAATTCCATCAGGCGGCACAGGCACTCGTCCATCGATGCCAGTTCTTCCGGGGTGTAAGCGCGCAGCCCAAACAGGGTGGAAGACAGCATTTCCTGCTTCATCTGGTTCATCATCTCACGACCGGAATCGCAGATGCGGATGTAGACGCGGCGGCGGTTGGCTGTATCGTGGATCCGCTCGACCAGACCGCGTTCCTCAAGAACCTTGATCATATGGGAGAGCTGCTGCTTTGTGATACTCAGCTTGTCCGCCAGCTCAGACATGGTATAGTCCTGATCTGCCCAGCTGTCGAGCGCGATCAGGGCAAAAAATGGAAGCGAGTTGACTTTCATATCATGGCTTGGCTGGTAGTGGCATTTCGCCAGGGAGAGAAAGCCGAGTGCAAACTCCAGGAAGTGGATACCGGGGTTTTTTAAAAGATTTGAATTTTTTTTGCCTGGATTCATAGGAAAACCTCCAAATTTAAATATCAAAGTAATAAAATGCGGTCCATTTCACAAACATAAATTGCAAACAAGGAAACATCAATTTACTTGTACTCTAGCACATCCAGACAAAAAGATCAACAAATATAAAAAGTAAATAAATATTTACTATTGTGGATTGACAAATAACAAAGAATGCGGTATATGTTAATGTATCACGAAACGATGTGACGGAAACACAGAAACCATCTGTCACAGACTCACAATAAGGAGAACAATCTATGGTAGAGAACACGAACGGCGGCGGAAAGCAGCCGCCCAGAAAATCATTTTTATATTATTATGGATTGGTTATGTTGATTGTCATGCTGTTAAATATTTTCCTCTTTCCATCTATGATGGATCGGACGCAGCAGGTGCGGTTTGACCAGTTCAGCGATCAGTTGAAGGAAGATAATGTCGATGAAGTGTATGTGACGACGAACAATGAGATCGTTTATACGCTGAAAAATGACAATAAAAACACAGCGTGGAATGTCACCTACAAAACCGGCGAGATTCCGGGTGTCAACCTGTATGACCTGCTGGATGGTAAGGACGTGAAATACAGTGCGGAGATCAACACACAGGCGTCACCGCTGCTGAATTTCCTGCTGACCTGGATCCTGCCGCTGATTCTCTTTGTGGGAATCGGACAGCTCATGGGACGTTCGTTGATGAAACGGATGGGTGGCGGACCTGGCAACGCAATGACGTTTGGCAAGTCGAATGCGAAGATTTATGCAGAATCCGAGACGGGTATCACATTTGCAGATGTGGCTGGCGAGGAAGAGGCGAAGGATGCATTAAAAGAGATTGTCGATTTCCTGCATAAGCCGGAAAAATACTCGGAGATCGGTGCGGTGCTGCCGAAGGGCGCCCTGTTAGTCGGACCTCCAGGAACCGGTAAAACGATGCTGGCGAAGGCTGTTGCCGGGGAAGCACACGTTCCGTTCTTCTCGATCTCCGGTTCGGAATTTGTTGAGATGTTTGTCGGCATGGGTGCGGCGAAGGTGCGTGATTTATTTAAACAGGCCAATGAAAAAGCGCCGTGTATCGTATTTATCGACGAGATCGATACCATCGGCAAAAAGCGTGACGGCAGCGGCATGGGCGGAAACGATGAGAGAGAGCAGACCTTAAACCAGCTCTTAACAGAGATGGACGGTTTTGACGGAAAGAAGGGCGTTGTGATCCTGGCGGCCACTAACCGGCCCGAATCCCTGGACCAGGCGCTGTTAAGACCGGGCCGTTTTGACCGCCGGATCCCGGTGGAGCTGCCGGATCTTAAGGGCCGTGAGGCGATCCTTAAGGTCCATGGCCGCAGTGTGAAAATGGATGATACCGTGGACTTCAACGCCATTGCCAGGGCAACCTCCGGCGCCAGCGGTGCAGAGCTTGCCAACATCATCAACGAGGCGGCTTTAAGGGCCGTGCGTCTGGGCCGCAGAGTCGTCTGCCAGGCGGATCTGGAGGAGAGCATCGAGGTGGTCATCGCCGGGTATCAGAAGAAGAACGCCATCATGACCGACCACGAGAAGAAAATCGTCTCCTACCATGAGATCGGCCATGCGCTGGTGGCGGCCATGCAGACCCACTCCGCTCCGGTGCAGAAGATCACCATCGTACCCCGCACCTCCGGGGCCTTGGGCTATACCATGCAGGTGGAGGAGGGCAACCACTACCTCATGACCAAGGAGGAGATGGAGAACAAGATCGCTACCCTTACCGGCGGCCGGGCTGCCGAGGAGGTGGCGTTCGGCTCCGTTACCACCGGGGCCTCCAACGACATCAGCCGTGCCACGCAGCTGGCCCGGAAGATGGTGGGCACCTACGGAATGTCGGAGCAGCTGGGCAACGTGGCCTTCGACGCCGGACACGACGAGGTGTTCATCGGCAAGTCCATGGCCCAGACCCGGCCCTACTCCGAGAAAACGGCGGCGGAGATGGACGGCGAGATCCGCCGCATCATGGACGACGCCTACGCCCGCTGCACCGCCATTCTGGAGCAGTACCGGCCCCAGCTGGTGGAGGTGGCGGAGTATCTGCTGGCCAACGAGACCATGACGGCAGAGGAGTTCGAGAAGGTATTCCGGACGGAGTGAGGCATTGACAGCGCCTTGCTTATGGGGTAAAATAACGGGGTATCCGCCTCCGTAGCTCAGCTGTATAGAGCGACCGCCTCCTAAGGTTGCGTTACAACGGCCACCTCAAAAAAAACTAAATAAGGGATTGCAGTTCGACTTTGGTCGGGCTATAATCATATAT
>ENA-ORRZ01000553-ORRZ01000553.1-human-gut-metagenome-genome-assembly--contig:-NODE-553-length-33571-cov-5.193012_pt1 | contig 33571 bp, 33 predicted proteins | sample MGYA00242185_ERZ509152 | MGnify/ENA primary metagenome ERZ509152 (study PRJEB26280, sample SAMEA2338668) | human gut metagenome | biome: human gut; feature: human-associated habitat; material: faeces... | reverse complement strand
GAGGCCTGCCCCGGAGAGAACAAAGAGGCCCGCATGAGTTTTCTTCATTCCTTTTACTGCTGGGGCCACATGGGCGTGGTACTGCTCTCCACTCTGTATTTTGCCCTGGCGGGCATTGAAAACTGGCGATTTCTGCCGCCTCTTTGGGCTCTGGTGCCTCTGGGAACTTTCCTGCTTTTTACCAGAGTCCCCATTTATGCCGTACACGGCGATGACGAAGAAACAAAACTGCCTAAAAGCATTTTCCGCTATAAAGTTTTCTGGGTGCTGTTTCTCCTCATGGTGTGCGCCGGTGCCTCCGAGCAGGCGGTCAGCCAGTGGTCCTCCCTCTTTGCTGAAGAAGGATTAAAAGTTTCCAAGACTATGGGGGACTTGCTTGGCCCCTGTGCCTTTGCATTCTGTATGGGACTGAGCCGCCTGTTCTATGGACGAAAGGGAGAAAAGCTGAATATTCTGCTGTCCCTGAAAGCCACCTCCGTGCTCTGTGTGGCCGGATATCTGATTACCGCCCTCTCGCCTCTGCCCCTGCTTTCTCTGGCAGGATGCGCCCTCTGCGGATTTTCTGTGGGACTGATGTGGCCGGGAGTCTTTTCCCTTGGGGCCTCCTATCTGAAGGGCGGCGGTACTTTCATGTTCGCCATGTTTGCCCTGGCCGGAGACGTGGGCTGCTCTGCCGGCCCTGCGGTGGTAGGAATCCTGTCTGATATGACAGGGAAATTAAATCTGGGTATCCTGGCTGCCGTGGTCTTTCCCATAGGGCTTTGGGGGCTTAGCTGGGGACTGGGAAAACGGAGAGGATAAGTTTTCTGTCTGCATATACTGCAGGCCCCGGATTCTTCGGGGCCTGCAAGACTTTTGGGTATATCAATAAAAAGGGGATTGCATGATTACTTAATTTCCTGAATTCCACCAAATTCATTGCTAATGTATTCAGGAATTTCAAACTGTGTCTGTCCCAGGGTAATTTTATGCACATCTTTTGCAATATTCATCATAACCTGGTATATTTTTTCTTCCTCTGTATCGTTTGCGATGGTTGTCTGAATATCTGTTTTTTTAGAAGCATTGAACTGAATGCTCTCTTCCTTGGTATTCGAATTTAAACTTGTAAGCGCAAATCCAATGGCGCCCTTTACAGAGGCCGTCAGATCCGAAGTACATCCCTGTCCCGGACCAGCTCCTCCCTCCAACGAAATAGAAGTATTCGTACCTATCTGCGAAACCACCGTTTCGCTCAGAGAATATCCTACCGCTACTTCTAATTGCTCCTTATATTCCACTTTTCCATGTGGCTGAACATAAATTTTTTTACCGCTGGGTACACATACCACTTCTGCCCTTTTATGATCTTCATACTTCAAGCCTGAAGTCACCCTGTATTTTCTCACTTTACGGTCTTCAATCCACTCTCTGCAGGAAAAATGTGCGGTCGGCGCATTATTTTCCTGACGCCGCACTTCAAAATAATCCAGATACCAGCCGGCACCGCCCCATCGGCAGTCACTCCGCAGTTCCACTTTGTACACGTCACCAATGGACTGCGGCAACTCTAATGTCAACTTATCTGTCTGATTTCTCTCAAACGCATTTCCGCGGATACGCTCGCTGACCTCATACTCATCCGACTGCCCCAGTGTACCGAAAAGTGTCACAAAAATACAGGAATCTGTTCCCGCATAGCATTCATCTCCTGTGTGAAATTTCAGTTCGTATTTTGTTTTTCCCATCCTCATTCTCCTCACATTTTGTATATATTTTGAAAGAAACAGCTATGTAAAATTTCCGTACAGTCTGGTTCCCAGTAATGGAAGTTCCAGTTCGTCCAGAACCTCATTAATCTGCCAGACCAGCGAAATATTTTTATTCCATTCTGACGGATGTTCCAGAAAATACAAAACAATCATATCTGTCGGCAGGGATTTGGATAACACATACCCCGCTGTCCTCAATACCTGCTGAATTTCCTCTGTTTCCATTCCCATGGATATGACAAGGGCAAGCAGACTTTCCTTGGACGGCTTTCTGTCCGCCTTTATGTAATAAAGCATACGTTCCGTCACATTGGCCTCTATAAACAGTTTTTTCTGCTTGTCTGTGTATTGCTTAAAAAGTTTCTGAACACCTGTATTTTCTTCCTGTTCCCCCTGTAAAGACAAACCTGCCTTATTAGCCAGAAGTTCTGCTGCTTCGTCAGACAAACAAAACAGTTCCGCTGCCTTTAACACGGTAAAATACCTTTTTTTTTGTTTGTGTACTGCATGGATTAGCCTTCCAGTAAGTCACCTGCTGTCTGCTGATTCCCAGAAGCCTATATACTTCGTTCAACGTTCCATAGCCATACCGGGTCTTATACTCTTCCGCAATGCTTCTCAAACTGTCGCAAAACCCTTCCTCTAAAACCAGCGCATGCTGCTTCAGCCAATCTCTTATTTTTCCATTGTTCATTTGCTATTCCTTTCTTTTATCCTTTGCGTTTGCTTTTATCTTTCACAGTTCTTTCTTCTGTTCGCTTTTTCTTCATCACCTTCTCTGTTCCAAGCATTCCCGGGAGGTTTGCATCAACCTTTGTTTTGCAACAATTTTGTTACTGTCTGAAATATAACACAGACAACATGGAAAACTATGAACTTAATTTTGCTCTCAAAAAAACTGTTTATCTATTATCCGTATTTCCCATTAAAAAAATTGTCGGATAAAGAAACGAAAGAAAAAAGCCTTTATGGATGTTCTTTCAATCTCCATAAAGGCTTTTTCCTCTACTTTTCTGTTTTTTCTATATTTGTCTCACTGCAAATATAAATGGGCCTTTTCTTCGTCTCCAAATACGTTTTGGAAAGATACATTCCCAAAATCCCCATACACAAAAGCTGCATACCTCCCAACATAAGAACAATGCAGGCCATGGAAGGCCATCCTGCCACCGGGTCACCAAAACACAGCGTCCGGATCAAAATGATAACAAGAAACAAAAATGCTATACCGCACACGCCTACACCCAGCATAGAAACCATGGCAAGAGGGGCTGTAGAAAATCCAACAATTCCCTCCAGACTATATTTAAACAGTTTCCAGAAAGACCATTTGGATTCCCCTGCCTTTCTCTCTACATTTTCAAACTCTATCCACTTCGTCTTAAATCCAACCCATCCAAAAATTCCTTTGGAAAAACGATTGTACTCAGAAATTTCCAAAATCGCATCTTTAAACTGTCTGGTCATCATACGGTAATCCCTGGCTCCATCCATAATTTCCGCTGTGGAAATCTTATGCATCAACTTATAAAATCCCCGTGCGAAAAAGGAACGAATGGGCGGCTCGCCCCTTCTGCTGACCCTTCGAGTTGCCACAGAATCATATCCCTCTTCGCGAATACCTTGAAGCATTTCCGGCAATAAAGCAGGCGGATCCTGCAAATCTGCATCCAGCATGGCCACATAGTCGCCGTCTGCATGCTGGAATCCGGCATAAATCGCTGCTTCCTTGCCGAAATTTCTGGAAAAAGAAAGATATTTGACCCTGCTGTCTTTTTTTGCCATTTCCTTCACTACTTCCAATGTTCTATCTTTAGAACCATCATTTACAAAAATGACTTCTATCTGGTATCCGGAAAGCATTTTTGACACTCTGCAGAATTCCTCGTAAAAATATGGTAAAACTTCTTCTTCGTTATAGCATGGAACGACCAATGATATTTTTTCTGTCATTTTCACGATTTCTCCTTTCGAAAGACCCAAAACTTGCTCAGGACATAGTTCAAAATTATCACAATTACCTGATTCATCAATTTTACAATATTATCATCTATCTGGCAAATTTTTACGAAAAAAAACATACTTAGAATTTCTGCCAAAAGTGAAGCAAGCCTGCTGGATACAAAACTGGTCCATTCTTTAGCTGTTGCCCGAAAACCTGTATACGGAGATTTAAATACATATTTTTTATTCGTAACATAGGCAAAGGCCACTGCCAAAATCCAACTGAGGATATTCGCGGTTTGATAATATATATGTACCAAATTTGCCAAAATAAAATAGGATATCAAAGAAATAGCCATGGTACAAATACCCATGACAACGTACCAAATGAGCTCCTCATGCTTTTTCATTTGTTTTTTTAACATGCTGATTTTCCCTTTCTCATAAACCATTTTATGGATTTATTGTAACAAATTTGTTGTCTAATTGTACAGATTACACCTTGTTTTTTTGCAAAACTTTCTATTGCTTTCATTTGTACCATGTCACCATTATCTTCATATAGGACTTGCCACAGACCCACTTATTACTTTACATGTTTTTCGGAATAATTCCAATATATATTTGACATTATTCCGAAACAACGTTACTATATAACTATATTTATCTGAAATGGGAGGTACTGATCTTGACAAACACAATTTCCGTAAAAGAAGCTGCCAGACAGTGGAATCTGACAGAAAGAAGGGTCTCCGCTCTTTGCAAAGACGGAACCATAAAAGGCGCATTCAAAAAAGGGCGTTCCTGGCAAATTCCCTCTGATACGAAAAAACCCCAGGACCGCCGCATAAAGTCCGGGGCCTACAGAAAAAACGCCCATCTTCAACGCTTACCACTGCCTATCGGTATTTCCGATTACTGTCTCGCATCTTCTGAATATTACTACATCGATAAGACCATGATGGTGAAAGATTTTATAGATGAACGCCCAATGGTTTCCCTCTTCACACGACCAAGGCGTTTCGGAAAAACCCTGAATATGGATATGCTCCGAACATTTTTTGAAAAAACGGATGAGGACACCTCTATCTATTTCCGGGACAAAAAAATCTGGTCCTGCGGCCAGAAATATCGAGATTATCAGGGAAAATATCCTGTTATTTTTATTACTTTTAAAGATATCAAATTCAATACATGGGAAGAAACTTTTGAAGCTATCAAAGAACTCTTTGTCAAAGAAGCCTATCGCCATATGGAACTGGAATCCAGTGAAAAATGCGATGGATACGATAAAAAAATCTTTTGTCAGCTTCTATCCGGAGAAATGAACGAAGTGGAACTGTCCTCTGTTCTGTTAAATTTGTCACGCATGCTTCATAAGCACTATGGGATTGCCCCCATCATCATTATTGACGAATACGATATTCCGATTCAGCAGGGACATACACAGGGATTTTATGATAAAGTCATCCTTTTTATGAGGAATCTCTTCTCCGGTGGTTTCAAAGACAATAAACACCTGTCTTTTGGATTCCTGACCGGTATTCTCCGCATTGCCAAAGAAAGTATTTTCAGCGGCATGAACAATCTTGTTATCCATTCTGTTCTGGACAACAAATATAGCAGCTACTTTGGCTTTACTGCGGAAGAAGTTTTTGAAATGGCACAATACTACGGTGCAGAAGAAAAATTCCAGGAAATCCGCACCTGGTATGACGGCTACCGATTTGGAAAAACCGAAATTTTTAACCCGTGGTCTGTTATCAACTATTTTAATAACGACTGTGAACCCCGGGCCTTCTGGCTATCCACAGGAAGTAATGATATCATCGGTGAAATCATTGCAGAAGCAGACAGCGAAATTTATGAGAGGCTCACTTCCTTAGTGAACGGCGGTTCTTTTGTCACTTATGTGGATACCAGTGTAATTTACCCTCAAATCCAAAACAATCCTTCTACCATCTATAGTTTTCTGCTGGTGGCCGGATATCTTAAAATTGTAAAGACAGAACCTGCGTTTAATGGGGATTTCATGTGTGAAGTCTCCTTGCCAAATAAAGAAATTTCTTATGTATATGATAAAGAAATATTACGACAGTTAGATTATATGATTCCACAGGCAACCGCTATCTCCATACAGGAAGCCATTTATTCCGGTGACAGTGCAAAATTAAAATCATCTATTCAAACCTTGCTGATGCAGTCCGTCAGTTCTTTTGATACAGCAGGGGAAAACTTTTATCACGGCTTCATGCTGGGCCTGTGCGCGATACTAGGAGGTTCCTATACCACTTCTAACAGAGAATCCGGCACCGGAAGGTACGACATTCAGCTTTTCCCAAAAAGCAACCGTCTTCCGGGAATTTTAATTGAACTGAAAGCAGAAAAAAACGCCACCAAAGACGAGTTAAAAAAACTGTCTGAAACAGCCTTAAATCAAATTCTCGAAAAAAAATATGATACGGAAATGATTACAAAGGGAATGAAAACCATCTACAAATACGGGGTTGCTTTCAGCGGCAAACATGTTGAAATCACAGTACTTTCCTGAGTGTTACAAATTTTTCATCTAGACAACAAGACCACCGGCTCGCCCGTGAACGGGTCGTAAGTAAGTAATAAAACAAGGGCAGAAAGCGCGCACTGTATCGGCGGAAGTTATGCACTAAAACGCCGTGCAGTGTGCTCTATCGGAGTTTTGGCATAAACGTCAAATAGGCGTTTACCAATTTGATGCCAACGATAGCTTTTTTACAATATACAACCTATTCCTTATGAGCAGTCCTTCATAAATTTAGACTTAAATGCTCACTCTATCATTTCTAGCAACAGAAAATGAAATGTAAATACCCGAAATACTAGATGCCAAAAGTCAATGTTTATAAAAAAACGGGACTTTGCGGAAGAACCGCGCTCTCTCTACACTTTGAATTATACAGGAAACTATTTATTCCGAAAGACAATCAATCTCTGTCCCAGGTAATTCAGCACAAGAAATAGTCCCATTCCTACCAGCATAGAAACATTTCCCTGAATCTTTTCCCCTGCACCCGACAGAATATATTCTACAACAGGTTTTGCTGCCCCATAAGCCAACAAATAGCAACAAGTGATATTTAAGGCAAACACCAAAACCTGTTTCCATGATTTTTCCTTATTCTGAAATGTAAAGTATTTATTCAGGAAATAACTTACAATACTTCCCACTATATAATTCGACGCTGATGAAATCCAATAGCTTACAGAAAAAACATTATATAACAAAAACATTAATCCAGTTCCAACTACTGTATTCACTACACCCACTAAAAGAAATTTAAGCGTTGTTATATCCAAATATTTTTTTAATAAATTCATTTTTTTCAGCTCCAAACCTTATCATTCGCTCCAATCCTAAACAAGCAAGAAAAATATAGAGAGGTATGTAACAATACAAATATCTTGCTCTTGATTCAAAAATCCATTCAAAAATCGTAAGCCCCACTAAGGATAATATCATTACAATTTCAAGTGGGCTCTGTGGTTCTTTTTTCTTTCGGAAAATAAATGCTAAAGCACACCCCAATAGCACTAAAAGCCACATTGTCTGTGCATAGCCACTATAATATTGATAATTTTCCCCTGAACAATAATACAAAGACTTCAAAAATGGGGAGAGTGTATTATTCTTATTTTCCATATATTCCAGAAAAAATTCACCTTCTGCCCCCCATGACCATGTACCATCTGCGTAATTATTTAAAGTTTTCTTTACTAAATGTTCAAGGATGCCAGGAACACCGTATTGTTCCAACCGGTTCTGGATTACCTTCAGGTTAGCTGCCGTTCGTTTTTCGCTTGTCTGCTCTGCCGTATATAGAACATCATCATAGAAAAAGCCACCGTCCATTTCTCTATTCAGCCCCATCATAACAAAATGAGCCGGACCAAACTCTTTCTTACTGTCAATAGCGATTGGCAGGGAATCTACTGCTACATGAACTATCAGCAGTGACGCAATCATTCCACCCAAAGTAAGGGAAAATCCTTTTACTCTTCTTTTCCAGCCAATTTGCAGCTTGGAGATTATGTCATTCAAAAACTGTATTCCTTTCACAACGCAAACAGCCAGAACAACAATAAAAAGCTGCGGCTTAATTTTATATGCAACAATTCCAACCATTCCAAATAGAAACCACCATTTTACCTTTTTCTGATACTCCGCCTGTAAATAGATATACAAAAGACAAACCGGGAAGAAAATTCCTATAGAATCTGAATATGGTATAGACACCCAGGGGCATACCCCCAGAATCATCACATACAATATCCATGTATTCCATGCAGATTTATAACTTCTTCTCACCTGGTAAACAATTTTGAAAAGTAAGTATCCTGTAACCGCAAGAAGCACACACTGAACGACCAGAATTCCGCTTCTTCCTGCTACTTTCATGATAATAGAAAACAAAAACACCAGAAAAAGATTGTTTGGATACATTGAAAAATAACTGCTCTCATAGGAATCCAACGTAAAAATATTCCCTGCTGCAATTCCATCTGCCACAGATACTAAAAGCCCTGCATCCCATCCAGTTATAAAATAATAATTATACACTAAATATACTAACATGCCGGCAAAAATTATTGTGGCACAAAAAATACCTTTTTCACTAGATATTTTGGGATGAATTTTCACTATAATACTTTCTTCCAATCCTCTTAATGCCAGCCATGTAAATATTCCTACAAATAAATATATAAAATTAGGCAACGCAAATCTGGCTTTATATGCATACTCCGCTTTTTCTCCCAAGCATAAGACCAATGCTAAAATCAAAAGAAATAATATGCCAAAAATCCAGTATAGCAATGCAAATACTTTATCATCTATTGTTTTTTTCATTTTGTCTGCCTTTTAATTCTTCTTCTGTCCTCTCGCTAATAATATATCTTGGCCTTGCTTTTGTTTCCATATAAATCTTTCCTATATACTCACCAATAATACCAAGGGACAACAACTGAATACCTCCCAGGAAACAAACAATACATACCATACTTGCCCATCCTGTTACCGTATTACCTATGATTTCCATAGTAATTGCCCATATCATTGCAATAAATCCCAGAATAGAAATTCCTGCCCCAAAACCAGTAATAAGACGGATAGGCTTCACACTCAAACTGGTAATCCCATCAAAAGCCAGTGCAAGCATTTTTTTCAATGGATAATGACTTTCCCCAGCAATTCTTTCATGTCGTTCATAATATACTGATGTACTATTGAAACCCACAAGCGGCACCATACCCCTGAGAAAAATATTAACTTCCTTAAACCCTGCAAACTCCTGAAGCACTCTGGATGAAATAAGGCGGTAATCTGCATGATTAAACACAACTTCTGCCCCCATCCAGTTCATCAATCGGTAAAAAGACTCTGCTGTAAAACGCTTAAAAAAAGTATCCGTATCTCTTTTGCTCCTCACTCCATATACTACTTCTGCACCATTCTTATATGCCTGTATCATTTCGTCCATAGCATTAATATCATCCTGCCCGTCGCAATCAATGGAAATTGTAATGTCGGCCACATCCTTTGCTTCCATAAGTCCTGCCAAAACTGCATTTTGATGTCCACGGTTTCTGCTCTGTGAAATCCCTATATAATGACAATCTTCCACAGATAATTTTTTTATCAAACTCCATGTATCATCTTTGCTTCCATCATTTACAAACAAAATTCTGCTGTCTTCACTTATTTCTCTCATTTCTGTTAATTGCTCAATCTTTTTCAAAAACATAGGAGCTGTAATTGGAAGTACCTTTTCCTCATTATAGCAAGGAATTATAATATAAAGTCTTGGCTGCATTCTATTCCCTTGTTCCATCTTCTTTTGCCTCCGTTTATCACTTAATATGCACATAAATGTAATGTATCACCTATAATAATCATCTGCTCTTCTTCCATATGTAACCAGTCTTTTCCCTTAAAATACTGTTCATATACTTCCTGAGATGGCTCTGTCTGTTGAAGAACATGTCCATCTAAACACTGTAAAGCCAGTGGAGCAGCCCAGTCATTAGACATAACCCTCTCATTCACAGCTCCATACCCAGAAATATCAGGCGCCAGTCCCGTTACATTCTCGTCCCAATATAAAGCCATTTTCGTCACTTTCGTTCCGTGCTCCTCTTCATAGAACCACAACTTTTCACCTATAAACTGAGCCTCATAACGATCCAGCAAATTTGCTTTATAATGATCCGTTGTAATATTCAACACGCCTCTATACTGTACAAATAAAAAAGCAACAATCAATACAGGAAGTACCACACTGTTTTCTGGAGAAATATCAAGATGTAGCAGAAGAACTGTCATAATAACAGGTATCAACCCTCCCATAATATAAACAGTTCTTGGCACTACATCAATAAAAGAAACATCTGTAACCATGAGCGGTGCATAGATGCCAAGACTTATAATCACAGAATAGTAAACTGTCTGTAATATCGTAAACAAACTTTTTTTCTTTATAATTACATAAAGCAAATACATTCCAACAGCACATAAAAAGCAGACATAAAATCCATACGGCATATAATTAGCTGTTGTCATAAAAAGCTGTTTTATTCCTTCTGTTGCTTTTTCAAAAGAAGCTACAAGGTCTATCTTACCGCTTGCTGCCCTTCCTGCTCCTCCAATACGTGTCTCAAACACATTGACCAATGCAGGAATAACATATGCACTTCCTATCACCAGATTATTTATAATAAAGGATTTCAGATTCTTCCATAGTGTTGGACTACAGAGAACAGAAATCACTACCAGAATTGCAAAATTTCCCTGATGCCCATTCATCCCCAGGATTCCACACAGAATTCCCAGCAGATAATAGCTGACTTTCTTTTGGTTAATAGCTTTTAACACATATCTGGCAGCAAGTGTATCAAAGAAAATGCCAAGACAAATCATTCCTGTATATTCTGCAAAAATGAAATCCTCCAAAAGAAACACATTAGAAATCATCATAAAAGAAATTAAAATAATCCATATCTTTTTCTTAATACTGCAGTTATCACCTACATACTCATGTAAAATAGAATAAACCACTGTGGCAGCTAAGGTGATACTAATAATAGCAATTCCCCATGACATAAGCTGCTCTAGCGTATAACCAATATGAAAAATCCCACAAAATTTTGAAAAGGCTGTCATCAGCCATCGTCCATTCTGCCAATATTGTCCGGCTGTCACATCCCATCCTAACGCCTCTGTAAAATAAGTGTCAGGTGCATAATGCTTAATCATAAAATTACCGTAAAAGCATAAATTCAGTATTGTAAATATAAAAATTTCTATATGATTCAAAAATAATTCCTTAATCTTTTTGTACATCTCAATCTCCTTCTATATCTGGCAACTCACCTAAAAAAACAAATCTTCAAAGAAGATTTCGTGCATATTCTTCAAACTCTTCTTCTGTATATGTATGAATATCTTTAAAATACAACTTTTTATAACGTTCCAGATCATATAAAATAAACTCTTGTTTTCCTTTTTGTGCCAATATCTTCGAGATAGCAGTGCGTGATGGTGCCTCTTGCACGATACCCTTGGTTAGCTGATTTGGCAAAGGATTCTTTTCTTCATTATAAACCAAAACAAATTCCGCATTTTCACGAGTATAAGAAATAGTTTTTTCCACAATGTCACCGAAAAGTAAAACACTATCTCTCAGCTTCTCTTTTACCTTCCTTATTTCGCTTTTCATTTTCCCGTTCTTAAACTCTATAAATATAATTTTACCCTGTGTCTGAGATATCGCATCCACAGAACTTGCATGATCCCCCTTCAGTCCAAGATTATCTTCGTAGATGCTTTTTACCCTGTCGAAATCGATTGCCTGCACCTCCGAAGTTGTCATATATTGGATATTAGCAGGTACACTATTATCTTTTGAAAGTTCCTTCAAAGACCTTTTATTTTTTCTGAAAATATCGTACTTATCAAGTTCAATCATCCCCATACCTCTCATTCTCCAACTTCTGCAAAGGACGGGCCAGTTTTGCATATATTTTTTCAATATTAGCTGTAACATCTTCGACATAAGCTACATTGTCTCTGTTTTCTGTTAGATAGTACCTACATTTATCATCCACACCATGTTTTGCTGCATACACCTCAATGGCATTCAGAAAATATGGACTATGCGTATTCAATAATACATGAAGGCCAAATTCTTTATGAAGCAATACAATCAATTCGGCAAACAGTAATTGCCATTCTGGATGCAGATGAATTTCTGGTTCGTCTAAAATAATGGTTCCATTCGGTTCAATCTGACCATGTACTAATAACATTTTCAAAATAGCAAAGGTTTTCAAACCCGTTGACAAATTTCGAATATCAAACACTTTTTCTGTTCCTGGAATTCTATAAGTCAAATCGGAACGTTTCCCCTTTATTATTTCTCCATCACAAACAGACGATATCTTACCGTAAATTGTTTCTAATTTACTATTTGCCACAATCTCTTCTATGATATTCCCCTCTGCCTGATTAGAATATAATTTTTCCTTTAGATGTATTCTATGCCCTATAGTATTCCTGTTCATGCGTCTAATTGAGCTTGGAAATTCATCTAAAACAAATGGGTCATCAATATAAATTGCCTCTGTTCCTAAACTCACTCTTTTATCTACTTCGACAACTTTGTCTCTATCGATAGAAACATTTATCTGCTTGTTTCGGATTTCAAGACAAATACTACTGATTTCATCAGAAACATACACATTACTAATCTGTTTATTAAACTCTAAATCTAAATGCCTTTGTACAACTGCTTTAAATATTTCCATATCATCTATACTTAAAATAGTTGCGATACGTTCAGAGATTTCATTGAGATCTTCATCATTAAGACTCTCCAAAACTATTTCATAATAATATTGCTGGATGATTTTAGCAATTGACTGTTTTTTCTCTTCATAGGACTGTTGAATCTCTACATGATTCATAATCTCTTTTACAAGTTCATCTATATCCAGTTCAAAAAATAATCTATCAGGTGCATTTCTAAAGATGATTTGAATTGAATTTTTAATACTATTTTTGCGCTCTATAACAATTTTCTCTTCGCTTTTATATAAACTATTAAATACCGCAAACAAAACCTTTCCTAATGTACTTTTCCCAGTATCATTTTCTCCCGCTATTACGGTGATACCATTTATTTCAATTGCAGCACTGCTAATTTTCCCGATATTATTCAAGCTTAATTTCATATTGTCACCTGTTCCTTCCTACCACAATTTCATTTCTCTAACCTTTTAATAATATTATCCAAATATTCAAGCAAGGCATCTTTTGCAAGGGGTTTATTGATTCCCGCAAAAGTAATCTGACTAACTTTCTCACGGATATGTTTTATTGTCTCCAAATCATTTTTGTAAAAATCACTGATATTAGAAAATCCATACACTTTCTTGAATATATCCTTAGTTAACCGCAGTTGTTTTGTAGAAGCATTCTGTAAGTTTTTTAGCAACAATTCTGTATCTAACAGGTCGATAAATCCATATCTCATTGTAAATTCGTGGTTGTGATTGCCACAATACCCAAATAGCTTTTCTGCCCATTCTTCAGAACTCATAAATTCAGATATTTCACTTGCTTTCACCCTGCGGTTTACTTCCCCTGCCTTTAATTTAAGTTTGTCCACGTACTGTTCATATTTTTCTCTTAATTCAGCATTATCTTTAAATGAGTAACTATATCTTTCAATGTTCACTGCTTCATCTGACCTTGCAATATTTTCATTCATAATATCAATTAAAGCATCCATATCTCCAATATCATATTTCCAATGTTCTAAAACCATTAATTGTCCGATAATTTCCTGATATCACCGCCATTTTTATAATGGATAGTAAGCAAAACAATATACTGTTGAAATGACTCCATAATTTTATCAAAACATTCTTTTTCATTATCATAATGGTAGGCAACCATTTCATGATAAACCTTCTGTATGCTGCCTATAGAGCTAATAAGTGTTCTGAGGTTGCAGCATTCTTTTTTCTCAAAAATTCCTAAAATTTTTCTCTTGTTTTCCGCTAAATACGCTTTGAACTTTTCACTATATCCGTATTTTGATATGATAGAATCGTATGCTTTATCCATCTGAGGTTCGTATTTTATTGTTAATCCTATTACTTTTTCTCTTACTGTTTTATACAAGATATCTTCATCAAAAAGGTTCTTTGTTTCCTGCTTCGGCTCGGAAATACTCATATCCTCTTCTGAATTACTTGTTTTTGAATTCTCCGCATTATTCGGTGCTAATCTTCTTCCTGATATTTTTCTTCTAACCGCTGATGCAAAGTTACTGTTCCTATTTCTTCTTCATTTGCCAAAATAATTACTTTACACATATTATGTTCTACCAGACTATTTATATATCCCAATATCTCATTTATGGGTAGACCGCACCGCTCTAAATCATCAAAACAAATAAGCCAATCACTGATTTCTATGTAAACGCCAAATTTTGCGTTTACGAAATTACTAACATCTTCTTTACAAACACAAAAAATTTCCGAAAGATATCCTAGATTCCATGCTGTCATGATATCCTCTCCCTCGTATTAGAGCATTACCCTGTGTTTACTTTAAAATCTGCTTTTCTGTATTTTTCTTCAACTCCTGAAGCATCATTTTATTCTCTTTTATTCTATAAATTCTATACTTTATAGTTTTCAAGTTTTTATATGACTTCCACAATTGAAAAAAGTAAAATATCTCTAGAAATCCAAAATTTATTGTAAACATATTCCAGTCAACCGTTACTTTTTTATTCTCAAGTACATATCCCACAATAAGCGGAATTAATGTAGATGGAAAAAGAGTTTTTAGAATATCAATTTTTGTTTTTTGTACTTCTGCAAAATCCTCTAAACGTTCCATTTGCAATTGAAGAATATTCTCAGATGATAAATATGAGTATTTATGTTCTAAAACATTATCAAGAAATTTTGAAAAATCCAAATTCTGATGTCGTTTTTTCATTTGGCAGAATACATATATCAAATATACACCAATTATCAGTTTTCCATATCTTTCAAAAAAATCCATCTTATGAATGTTTATGCCAAATATCCCCTTCCCCAATAACCAAACCAGCATAATAAGAGTAAACATTACCAGATTTTCCTGCCAAATCCTTTGTATTTGTATACTGAATAATCCGGACTGAAATCCATCGCCTGTCCGGTGTATGGAAATCACCATTCTGATTTATTGGAAATCACGATTCCGCTAAAAAGGAAATCACTTTGTGTTCAAAACCTTATAATGAATATATGCACCTAATGGTGTAAATTCATTACAAGGAGGTCACAATTATGACCAAGTATCGAGAAATCATCCGACTTACAGGATTAGGCTTCTCTCAACGTAACATCATGGCAAGTTGTGGTGTTGCACAGAAAACTGTAGTCAAAGTTCAAAAGCGTGCCAGAGAATTAAACCTTTCCTGGCCTCTTGATGAATCCATGACGGATGCTGAACTTCAAAGGCTTATGTTTTCGAAGGAAAGTACGATATCGAAAAACAAGCGTATGCCGGACTATGACTACATCCGCAAAGAACTGCTCCGTAACGGAGTAAGTAAAAAACTCCTGTGGACAGAATACATGGAGGACTGCCGTGCCAACGGTGATGAACCACTCATGTATTCTCAATTCTGCTATCATATACAACAGGATGAGCAGAAACGACGTGCTACCATGCATATCAACCGTAAACCGGGTGAACAGGTTGAAGTTGACTGGGCAGGGGATTCTGCGACAATCATTGACCCGGATACCGGTGAAATCTTAAAGGCTTACATATTCGTTGGTGTAATGACTTACAGTCAGTATGCATATGTAGAAGCCTTTCTGGATATGAAGCAGAAATCATGGATCACTGCTCATGTCCATATGTACGAGTTTTTTGGCGGTGTTGCCAGAATACTTGTACCAGATAACTGCAAAACTGCAGTAGTCCATAATGGTGGTTGGAAAGACCAGCAGATTAATGAAACTTATCAGGAACTGGCTGAATACTATGGTACTGCTATCATTCCTGCTCGTGTCAGAGCACCCAAGGATAAGCCAAATGCTGAAGGAGCGGTAGGAAATATTTCTACTTGGATAACAGCAGCACTTCGCGATGAACAGTTCTTTTCTCTTGCCGAATTAAATCATGCAATCAGAGAAAAACTGGAACAGTTCAATCGAAGGCTCTTTCAAAAGAAAGAGGGCAGCCGGTTGGACTTATTCCTTGAAGATGAAAAACCATTACTTGCGCCATTACCTGCTACCCGCTTTGAACTGAGTGACTGGAAGACAGCCACCGTCCAGTTCAATTATCACATATCTGTGGATGGAATGCTATACTCAGTTCCATATGAATACATCAAAAAGAAAGTTGATGTAAAGGTAACAGATACCACCATTGAAATTTTTTGCAACCATAACCGCATTGCTTCCCATCATCGCCTGAAAGGACGCTCTGGGAAGTACAGCACCATTACAGAACATATGCCGGAAGACCACCAGAAGTATTTGGAGTGGAATGGCGACCGTTTCCGCAAATGGGCTGAACGGATTGGCATAAACACGTACACTGTGGTCAATGCAATACTGACCTCCAAACGTGTGGAACAACAGACTTATAGGAGTTGTATGGGACTTCTAAAGCTTACTGATAAATACTCAGAAGCTTTGCTTGAAGCTGCCTGCAAAAAGGCATTATCTTATACAGCATCGCCCAGTTACAAAAGTATCAAGAACATTCTTGTAACAGGTTCTGTAAATCAGGAATCAGAAATATCTGATTCTAAGACCACACATAAAGCACACGGCATTACAAGAGGTGCCGACTACTATCGGAGGTAATTACATATGACAAATCAGAGTACCATAGATAAACTTATTGAAATGCGTCTTACCACAATGGCAGATGCATTCCGTAACCAGCTTAACGATCCTAAATTTAAGGAGGTTCCTTTTGAAGACCGTTTTGGAATGCTGGTAGATATCGAATACAGTAATCGCAAGAATAATCGCCAGAAGCGTCTTATCCGCAATGCCGGATTCGACCAGCCGGAAGCAAATATCATGGATATCAACTATACTTCCGGGCGCAAGTTGAACAGGAATCTGATAAACAGACTTGCCACCTGCGAATATATATCTGAACACCGGAATCTTTTTATTACCGGTGCAACAGGCTGCGGTAAAACATACATGGCATGTGCATTTGGTATGGAAGCGTGTAAGCAGTATTACAATACCAGGTATGTCCGGATGCCGGATTTGCTCATGGATCTGGACATTGCTCGCTCAGAGGGAACTTATCGTAAGGTAATGGCTAAGTATGCCAACCCGGTGCTTCTCATTCTTGATGAATGGATGCTTCTGAAACCAACCGATACAGAGCAGAAAGATATCTTTGAACTTCTTCACAGGAGACGCAGAAAATCATCTACTATCTTCTGCTCACAGTATGTATTCGGAGAATGGTATGATCAACTTGGTGGAGAAGCCAGTCCACTTGCTGATGCAATCATTGATCGTATTGCACATGACAGCTATCAGATCAATATCACAAGCATTGATGCTGAACATGACAAATCCATGCGCGAGATATACGGTCTAGATAAAACATTACGCGAGTAAACTCGCAGAGATGATTTCCGCTTCCGGACATCTGATTTCCAAATTTCCGGAAGTGCGATTTCATCGCACAAGAATATTCAAAAGGTATGAACCAAAAGAAGAGGGGTGGGGAAGATGGGCAATGCCGGTCATCAAACCAGGAAATCTGACAAAATCAGAAGGGTTTTAATCATACTTTTATTTTTTAGTATTCTGGGTTTATGTGTGCGCTATTTTTATTTAAGCAGCGCAGGGAGAGAACATTCCCAAGTGGTTGTGCCCGAAAAAAGGCAGGATAACGGTCCGTCTGCAGCAGGGCAAGAGATAGTAAAAGCATCGCAGTTGGAGTTATATAAAGGAAAACCCAGTGATAGTGAGAAGTTTTCAGTAGAGGATATGTTACCTGGAGATATCATTACAAAATACTTTTGTATAAAAGTGAATCATAAAATGGATGTGAATGTTTACTTTGAAACAAAGGTTACGGATGAAACAAAAGACTGGAGCAATGTATTGAAAATTAAGGTCACAAATTTATCGGATGGGAACGTGTTATGTGACGATGTATTTAAAAATGTAAACGAAAAACAGTATCTGAATCGTATTTTGCAAAATGAAGACGGTTATACCATGCAGTACTATAAGATGGACGTGTATATGGATACATCCGTAGGAAATGAATACCAGTCTTCACAATTAGGCTGTGACTTTCAATGGTATGTGACAGACCAGGAGGAGCATGCATTGACAAAACCGGATACAGACAGCGTTCATGGTGTTTTGACCGGAGATACGGTACATGCCGCGCTATGGTTTGTATTGACAGGTTGCGCAGTACTGTTAATGATTATGGGTATATCATCTAAGAGAAGAAGGTGAGGGGGATACCTGTGGCACACAAGACGAAGAAAAAGTTGAAGAAAAAGGGAGTTGCAATCGCTGCTCTTTGTATCATGCTGACAGTCACAACATTAGCCTTGATTTTATCTTTTGTTGGTGTTGAAGATAACAAATTTTTATCGGGAAATGTAGTGATTGAAGTGAACGATGGGAAAACGATTTTTGGTGAGCAGGATAGTTTGTTGGAACCAGAGAGAACGCTCATAAAGAAATTCACGATTGAAAATAAGGGATCGGCTGATGTCTATTATCGTTTATATTTAGAAAATATACAGGGTGATTTAAGAAAAGCATTGAATTTCAAGATTTATGATGGTGACGAGTTATTATTTGACGGAAGCGCAATTGACCTTTCTAAAGAAAATCCATGCATCAGTGATAAAAAATTATTAAAGGGAGAAATCAGGACCCTGGTTACGCTCGTAAAGATGAACGGAGACATAAACAGCAACAACTATAAAACAAAGAATATGAAGTTTGATATTACAGTTGATGCAGTTCAGTCTAAAAACAATCCAAACAGAGCGTTTGAATAGAAATTTGATGGAGGAACGGACATGAAAGAGACAAGAAGGGCCTTATGGGTTAGTGGATTTTCCCTGATGGTTAGCTTGGCGCTGCTGTTAGGAAATACATATGCATGGTTTACTGATAATATAGCCAATCAGGGAAATCACATTGTCAGTGGTTCATTAGCAGTAGATTTGCTGATGAGTGAAGATGGTACGACTTATACATCAATAGCAAACAAAAACGAAAGTATATTTAATGAACAAAACGGTACAGACTGGGAGCCAAATACCACAGAAATTGTGTATCTGGCAGTAAGAAATAACGGGAGCCTGCCTGTTAAATATAGCCTGACTTTGAATTTTAAGGGGGAGTTGTCTGAGTTTTTGGAGTATGCTGTGATACCTGATGTGAAAAAAGAGAATATGAAAGAGGTCAGGACCTGGGAGGATGTACAAAAGACAGAAAATGTCCAGGTTGGAAATGCAGAAGAAGGAGTAAAAGTGTTTGAAGATGGCAAAGAACTTGTGGATGAAAATGAAACAAGTTATTTTGCAATGGTAGTCCATATGAGAGAAGATGCCGTCCGGTATGAAGAGAAGCAAGTTCAAATGGATTTGACAGTAGATGCCACTCAGTTGGAAAACAAATAAATGGAACAGATGGATAACAGGAAAGGGGGAAACAAGGAAAAGATAAAAGGAAATAGAGTTAAATCAATATTAGAAAGGCGGTGGAGAAATCGTAAACACAGACGACAAAATACGAACAGAAAAGTGGAGGGAAGAAGAAAAATGAAGAAAAATCATACAAAACAATCATTAAAGATGAGTGCGTTAACGCTGGTATTGTGTATAGCAATGTTAATTGGGACAACCTTTGCCTGGTTTACAGACAGTGTAACAAATAAAGGAAATGTAATTCAGTCGGGAAATCTTTCTATTGATGCGATGGCTTATGGTATAGGAACTGGTGGAATGACAGTGGAAATTCCCAATGTCAATGGAAACCATAAATTTACCTTTGCAAAGAACGGACAGAATTTAAAAGAAAATACAGCACCGATTATTAATGATAAGGTGTTTGAGCCAGGAAAGTCAAATGCGAAGTTGTTAAAGGTTTCAAACAGCGGTTCATTAGCAGCAAAAATCAATTTGGATTTTCAGGTGACAGACGGCGGCTTGCAGGAAGGATTATGGTTTGATTTTGTAAAAGTTGCTGAAGATGGATCAGTGACAGGTGAATTTCAAAAGCGTCCTATGAGTCAATTACAAGACTTTACAGGAAAAGTGGAAGTAAGCCTGAAAGCAAAGGAAAATGTGCAATTCGTATTGGTTTACGGTATGTATGAAGAGGCCGGCAATGATTATCAGGGAAAATCATTTAGTGCAAATGTAAGTGTTTTAGCAAAACAGGATACGGTGGAAGAAGACGGATTTGGTAACAATAAGTATGATAGTAATGCGTCTTATCCGGTAGCAAACGGAGCAGAATTTGAGGAGGCAATGAAAGATGCAGCGGATGGAGATGTCATTCAGCTGACAAGTGATGTACAGCTGACATCAGATTTAACGATTGATAAAGACCTCACAATTGAGGGCTTAGGGAATGCTATTATCTCTGATAAACCGGTATATATTGGAGCCGCCAATGATGTAGTTATTAACAACGTTGAATTTACGCAGCCGACGAATAAAGGCAATAATGCAACTTCGTTATATGCACATGATTTTAGTGGGAATTTAACTCTGAAAAACTGTAGATTCGTAGAGTTCCAGTGGGAAGGTGTACAAATTACCCCGAAGGCAGATGCAAAAATTGTAATTGACAATTGTTATTTCTCTAACAGCAAGACTATGAAAGAATCCGGAATTACAACAAATAGATATCTGCATATAGAAGTAACAGACAAGAAATCAGATATTTCTAAAATCAATCTTCAAATCACAAACAATACGTTTAACAATGTTGTGCAATCAGCAGCTGGTGGAGATGGATATTTCAAAGATTCTGCAGTGACATCATATGGTATTCCTCTGACAAATGTTAAATGTGAAGGCAATACATTTACCGGAAAAGTACAAGAGGATGCTTTAACAAGCAGTTCGGTAATTTGGATTGCAAATGGATTTAATGCAGCTGATTTGAGCTATGCTGGATTTGCAATAAAAAAATAAGGCAAGTCAAGATGGACAAAAGGGAGATATGGGATGAAAGAAAATCAAAGTACGAAAAAGTCATTAAAAGCCAGTGCGTTGTCATTAGTGCTATGTGCTGCAATGTTAATTGGGACAACCTTTGCGTGGTTTACAGACAGTGTAACAAATAAAGGAAATGTGATTCAATCCGGTAACCTTAAAATTCAGGCAGAGGCTTATGATACAGGTGAAGATGGATTATCGGTTACGATTCAGGGTGTAAATGATGATAATAAAATTACCTTTGCAGCAGAGGGGCGAGATTTAAATGACAATATAGCACCAATTATTGGTGACAAATTGTTTGAGCCGGGAAAATCAAATGCAAAATTATTACAGATTTCAAACAATGGAACCTTAGCAACCAAAATTAAGCTGGAGTTCAATGTGACAGACAGCGGATTACAGGATGCATTGTGGTTTGATTTTATCGGAGTAAAAGATGGAGCGGTTGTAGGCGAGTTTACAAAACGTCCTATGAGTGAATTGGAAAATTTAGCCAGTTCAATAGAAATTCCTCTTAAGGAAGCAGAGTCAGTACAGTATGTTCTTGTCTATGGTATGAATGAAGAAGCAGGTAATGAATATCAGGACAAACAATTTACGGCTGATGTGGAGATCCTTGCAACACAATTAAATTCAGAAACAGATGGATTCGGTAATCCGAATTACGATGAGGATGCGGAATATCCGGTTGATAGTTGGGATGGGACAACGCAAACACCGGTTACACCTGATGAAAATGGGGATTATGGGATTTCAGAAGCATCTGAGTTAGCATGGCTTGCCAGTCAAATTAATGGTAATGCAGAGCCGTTTGCGGGTAAGACGATTACTTTAAAGAGTGATATTGATTTCGGCAATCAGGAGTGGACACCACTTGTATTTGATGGGGCGGATTCAGGCGTTACGATTGATGGAAATGGATGTACAATCAAAAATGTTCAGGTAAATGCACAGGCAACTGGACAAGGTATTGCGGAAGGTTTTGGAGGCGGATTTATCAGACAAGCTACGGGAGATATCACAATTAAAAATTTGACATTTGATAATGTTGCGGTAGCAGTGATAAAACCATCTACTGGCCAGCCAAATTGTAATATTGTAGGTATTGTTATGGGATATGCGTATGGAACAACCGTATTTGAAAATGTGCAGGTGATAAACAGTTCTGTTACAGGCGGTGGAAAAGTAGGCGTTATGCTGGGTATGGGTGCAGATCCTGGAATTCATGTTACGTTTAAGGACTGTGTGTCAACCAACAATAAAATCACCGCTGGCTATAATGCAGGTGGATTGGCAGGAAACATTCAGAGAAAAGATGGTGTAGATTATACTACGATTGAAAACTGTACGGTTGAAGGCAATGAATTTATTCATTATAATTCTACACATAAATATGTAGAATTAGAGAATCAGACTGCAAACTTCAAAAGCAATGATACTGCATCCGGGACAGATAAAGATGTTTCTTTAAATGGGACATATTGGGATAATGGAGAATATTATTGGGGAGCATACGGAAAATATTATGTTTCTTATGGTTCCAGCAGCTATGATGCACCAATTACGACAGAGGGAGAGCATAGCGGAAGAAAAGTTGCAAACAGTGAAATCTGCATTAATGACATCTCAGACATTCCAGTACAGGAATAAAAAGGAGTAATCGCTATGAAAAAGGTAACAAGTATAATAGGTAAAATAATAACCGCCTTAATTGTACTTTTTACAGTATTTGTCATGATATTTACCGTCATATCAGTGAATACAGTGGGGAAGGAACAAGGAATATTTGGATATCGGCCTTATATTGTTTTGTCAAACTCTATGAGTGGTGTATTTGATGTGGGGGATATTGTGGTAAGTAAAGAAACGGATACTTCTAAGCTGAAAGTTGGAGATATTATTTCATTTAAATCCATTGACCCCAATAATTACGATACGATTGTGACTCATAAGATTAAAGAAATTACAACTTACGAGGGAAAAACTGCATTTGTAACGTATGGAGTAAATACTGGTATAGATGATACATATCCGGTACCACAAGACAGAGTTATTGGAGTGTACCAGTTGAGGCTTCCTAAGCTGGGATATTTCTTTCAATTTTTAAAAACTCCTTTAGGATATTTTGTATTGATTTTCATTCCATTTATGATATTAATTTTTATGGAAGGAAGAAGATTTTTTAAGTTATTTAAGCAGTATAGGCTTGAACAAGTATCTGAACTGGAACAGCAAAAGGCAATCGTAGAATCGCAACGTGCAGAAAAACAAGAGATGAAAGCTGAAATTGAAAGATTGAAGTCACAGCTTGCCCAGCAAAATGAAGAAGGCAAGACGGAACAAACAGAGTAGCAGCAAGGTTTTAAAATAGTATTTAGAACACAGGGAGGTCGTATTAAGTGCGTATCAGGGAATAGTCCTGACAGGTGTTTGATGCGACCAATCTGTTTATTTTTGTGTCATGCGTATTGTGTAATTGGAGAGATGATGACAGAAATTAGTTTTTATGTGTGCGGTTATATTCTTTTATAAAATCTTCCTGAGCTGAATCAGATACCTGCTTGTCCCGGGGAGTTGGTTTGCAGAGGAGAGAAAGTATTCGGAACAGAAAGGATATACCAACAATGAATAAAACGGGAATTAAAAAATTCATGGGAACCTCCTTGGAAATCATAGTAAAAAGATGGATTGTCTAATAGAAAGAATATGCAGAAAAAAGGAAAATATGCATGAAAAGAGAAAATGGGGGATTCGTAACGCAAGATGAGAAAGGAGATTGCCATCATGAACGAATTTGACAGATTGAAGCAAATAATAGCCCGTCTGCGTGGGGAAGATGGCTGCCCCTGGGACAGGGAGCAGACTCATGTGAGTTTAAAGCCGGCTTGTATGGAAGAAGCAGCGGAGGTTGTCTGTGGGATTAATATTCTGGAGGACACGGGCAATGGCGATAATTTGAAAGAGGAATTGGGAGATTTGCTTCTGCAGGTGGTTCTCCATGCGCAGATTGCAGAGGAGGAAGGGATTTTTACTCTGGAAGATGTGTGCCGCGGTATCAGTGAGAAGATGGTGCGCAGACATCCTCATGTATTTGGGCGGGAGACAGTGAACCAATCCGGTGAAGTGGTGACCCGGTGGAATGATATTAAGAAGGCGGAGAAGGCAGGAAAAGAATGGACAGACGATTATTTGCCGGAGGCTTTTGAAGAGGCAAAGGCATTGATTGACGCAGCAAAGAGGCGGAAGGGATTTGAATAATTTATGAGGAGTCCTTTTAAGCGCATCCGTAGTCTTAAAAGGACTGCCTCATGGATATTTTTAGCCGGATTTACGGCAAAATTTCCAGCCAGTATCCATCCGGGTCAGAAATGAAATAGATACCCATATCCGGATTCTCAAAGCAGATACAGCCCATTTCTTCGTGAAGCTTGTGTGCAGCTTCAAAGTCGTCGGCACGGAAAGCCAGGTGGAATTCGCAGTCACCCAGGTTATAAGCTCTGTCAAAATCTCTCAGCCAGGTCAGTTCCAGTTCAAAATCTGTGGTTTCATTTCCAAGATAGACAATGATAAAAGAACCGTCTGCAGCATTTTTGCGGCGTTTTTCGGTGAGTCCCAAAGCCTTTTCATAAAAAGCCATAGATTTTTCCAGGTCTCTTACATTGTAGTTTTCGTGAATCATTTGAAATTTCATAATAGGTATCCTCCTTAAAATATAATTGAGAGTGGGAAGGGTTACAGGGAAAATTCCTGTCCTTCCTGCTCTATGTTTACAACTGTTTTCTGATATTTGCTGCCCTCTGAAGAAGACAGGAATCTGGAAATAACGGAATAGTCTTTCCAGAAATGCATGGGAAATGCATATTTTACATGAGCATGCTCAAGGATATGAAGAAATCCTTTGCTGTACCACTCTTCCTGCCGGGGGTCCAGGGGAAGAAAAGCAGCCCATATGTCCAGATTTTCCAGGGGCTTTGTATAGTGCAGGAAGTTGGCAGTCATGTTGCTGTTATACTGCTTGGTTTCCCCCTGCCATACCCACCAGTTTAAATCTCCTGCATGATAAAGATATTTTCTGCGGTAATAAATTAGAAAAGCGACACCGCAGTCTGTGGATTTCAGTGTTTCTACGGTAAAATGTTCATTCCCGTCCTCCAGAGTAAAATCCAGTTTTTCTTCCGGTTTCATAAAACAGAGGTTTTCCGGAGAGATGCCTGCAGGCAGGTGTTTCCTGGTGTCATGAGAGAGAATGTAATGTACTTTTTCATGACGGATAGAGAAGATTTCCGGGTTAAAATGGTCACTGTGCCAGTGAGAAACAAAGATAAAAAGCGGTTTCTCCTGAGACAGCGGAGGAATCTTTCCCTCATAATAATCAAAAAGGAACAGACAGTTTTCTGTTTCAATCAGAAAACCGCTGTGGCTGATATAGGTTACCTTCATTGGTTTTTCCTTTCTCTTTGTTTACGAAGTTTTCTGCGTTTGCGTCTCCGGATAGAGCGTTTTATCTTTATAACCAAGGTTACGATATAGAAGATAAAGGCAGCAGCTAACAGAAACAGTGCAGGATATTTCCAGCTGGGGAGCTGGTGGAATTTACCTCCGATTTCACCCCAAAAGCCGTTCAGAGAATCTTCTTTTCCCTGGGAGGCAGTGGTCTGGGAATCTTCGGCACTGGCGGATTGCTGGGACTGGCGTTCCTGAAGCTGAAAGGTCTCCGCAGCCTGCAGGAGTTCCGGGGAGGCTTCCTGGGTGGAACTGCCCAGAGCGGTTTTTCCATAATAGTAATCTATTTTCAGGGAATTCTCTTCCAGGCTGACCTCATAGGTCAGGGATTCTTTGGCGTCAGTGGGAACATCTATGGCAGAGTTTTCTACCACAGCATCCAAAAGTCCGTTTTCTTTCAGATAAGCGCCAAGGGTATTCTCTTTTGCAGGCGCCAGGGCTTCGTTGTCTGGTGTGAGTTTGCGGAAATTGGTAAAGCCGTAGTCAAAAATTGCTTTGGTATCATCGTAGTGGGACACATTATCCGCCAAAACCACACATACTAAGGTTGTGCCGTTTCTTTCTGCATAGGTGACCAGTGTATTGCCTGCTTTAACGGTGTATCCGGTTTTGCCGCCCAGACAGCCCTCATAGTGCTGGGCGCCGTCCAGTACCATTTTGTGGTGGTTATTCAGCCACCGTTCTTCATTGGTAATATTGGTTTTCGGCACAATGTAATAGGGTGTTTTGATGATTTCCCGGAAGGTTTCGTTCTGGAAAGCTGCCTGGGCAATCAGAGCCAAATCCCTGGCCGTGGTGTAGTGGTTTTCATCGTACAGTCCGTTTGCATTGACGAAATGTGTATTTTTACAGCCAAGTTCTTTGGCGCGCTGATTCATTTCGTCCACAAATTTGGGAACTGTGCCGCCGATATACTCCGCAACCCCGGAAGAAACTTCGTTGGCGGAAGCCAGGAGAATGGCATAGGCACAGTCTTTCATAGTCAGGGTTTCGCCGGGTTTGATACCGATATGGGTACTTCCCGGTTCAATGTTGTTTACCTCATCCGTAAAGGTTATCTGGGTGTCAAAAGGCACTTTTTCCAGCGCAAGCATGGCTGTCATAATCTTTGTAGTGCTGGCAGGGGCGCGCTTTTCGTCGATCCCTTTGGCATAAAGGATTTCCCCGGAATCCACATCCATTAAAATAGCTGTTTCTGCCACAACCTTTGGACCTTCAGGCCAGCCGGAAATTTTGTTGGACTGAATTTCCCAGTTATAGCTTTCCGGTACCTCCGGCGTGTCTGTCTGCTGATTGGCTGTGTCCTCAGGATTTTGGGAGGTGTTTTGGGCCGGAGCAGAGGCTGAAGAATCAGCTGCGGCAGCCATTGCGTCAACTCTGCCGGTATGGATACAAAGGCTTACAGCCATGCAGAGAATACCGGGCAGAAGAAGTCTTTTCTTTTTCATAGGAATCTCCATTCTGCCGCCGGAAAATCAACAGATCGTTCCGGGCGGCATAAAATTTACTCAAACTAATGTACATTATAAGCGGTTTGGAGAATTATATCAATAAAATTAGGCAGAGACAGCGGAGAAAATGTTTTAATTGTTGCAAAAATTATGCAAGATAAACATTGTCAAAGTGGGCAACAACCGCTATACTGTAAGTATAAAACACACAGGAACAAACAGAAAAGGCAGAATGATTTTATCATTTTGCCTTTTTACGAATGTGCTCTGCGGGAAATAGAAAAGCACTGGTTATAACAGATAAAATAGGGGATACACAAGGAGGAACGAATGAAAAGTTTATTGATTTTAGGAGCCGGAGGATTCGGTCATATGATTCAGGAAATGGCAGGAATCCTGGGCTATGAGAAAGCTGTATTTTTAGATGACGCAGTGAAGGGAGCAGATGTAGTAGGAAAGTGCTGCGATTACAGGGCTTTTGTGAAAAACTATGATACGGCAGTGGCGGCTCTTGGCGACAACGGGATGCGCCTGTACTGGACAGAAAAACTCATGGAAGCGGGTTATCACGTTCCGCCTATGATTCATCCGTCAGCAGTGGTAAGCCCAAGCGCAGTGATTGGAAATGGAACATTTGTTATGCAGGGGGCAGTGGTGAATACACATACCGTTGTAGAACACGGTGTGCTGATTAACAGCGGCGCAGTGGTTGACCACGATTCCTATGTGGGCTGCGGCGCGCATATTGGGCTGAACAGTGTGGTAAAGGCCAATTGTAAGATTGATTCCAAGAGGAAAGTGGAAGCAGGGGAAGTGGTATTTTCTACCAGAAGAAAGATTGACGGCGTGAGCAGCCGTGATTTGGAAGACGCGCTGTATGCTTTTGGATTTGGTCTGCAGTGCAGCTATGTGAAACCTTTCGGAGAAGGGCATATCAATGAAACATATGCGGTTTATATGCCTACAGAGGATGGAGACGAATTTGCCTATATTCTGCAGAGGGTAAACAATAATGTATTTAAAGACCCGGCGGGAGTTATGGAGAATATTTTTGGTGTGACAGAGTATCTGAGAAATGTTATCCGGGAAGAGGGCGGAGATCCGGACAGAGAAACGTTGTCCTGCATTAAGACAAAGACGGGTTGTACGTATTTTGAAGACAGTGAGGGGCAGCCCTGGAGATGTTATAATTACATACCGAACTCCGTGTGTTATCAGCTGGTGGAGGAGCCGGAGCAGTTTTATCAGTCGGGTAACAGCTTCGGGCATTTCCTGAAACAGTTGGGCAATTATCCGGCTTCCAGCTTAAAAGAAACCATTCCGGATTTCCACAATACGGTAAAACGGTTTGGAAATTTCCAGAGAGCCCTGCACAGAGACATTAAAAACAGAGCCGTTACCTGCCGGGGGGAAATTTCTTTTGTATTGGAAAGAGAGCAGGACTGCGGCGTACTGGTACAGCAGCAGGAGGAGGGGATTCTGCCCCTTCGCGTCACCCACAATGACACGAAGCTGAACAATATTCTCTTTGACGCAGATACGGGAAAAGGGCTGTGCATTATTGACCTGGATACGATTATGCCGGGGCTGGCTGCCAATGATTTTGGAGATTCTATCCGCTTCGGAGCAGCCACAGCAGAGGAAGATGAGCAGAATCTGGATTTGGTACATTTTGATATTTCTTTGTATGAACTGTATGTAAAGGGGTATCTGGAGGCAACGAAAGATGTGCTGACTCCCGAAGAGGTGGAAAGTCTTCCATGGGGCGCCCGCCTGATGACTCTGGAATGCGGCATGCGTTTTCTGACGGATTATCTGGAGGGAGATACTTATTTTAAGACTGCTTATCCCGAGCACAATCTGGTGCGCGCCCGGACCCAGTTCCGTCTGGTGGACGAGATGGAGCAGCAGTTTGACTGGATGAAAGAAATCGTGAAGAAATATTGTTAGAATTGAAGAAGGTGTAATACAATTTGAACGTGAAAAAGATGAAAAACAGTTTGCGCGTCCTGGCAGTTGTAGGGAGTATGCTGGCTTTGGTTTTCATTACTATGGTGAATTTTTACCATAAAATTCAAGAGAGGGAATTTACCATACAGCTGAATTCGCTGAAGGACCTTTCCAATCAGGGAAATGTTATTCTGGAAAATAAATTGGAGGGATTTGTAAGTACGCTGTATGGACTGGCAGAAATATTTCATGACGGAGATGTCCATGACCCGGAAAAGACGGAGAGAATAAAAAAACTGGTTGCGCAGGGAAGCCTGGAGTTTCAGAGAGTCGGAATTACAGACAGTGAGGGAAATTCCTTGATTTCCAATGAGGCAGAACTGAATATCCGCGATAAGGATTACTTTCAGGGATGCATGAACGGAGAGAAATTTGTCATTACAGAGAGCAGGGAATCTATGATTCTCAATGCAGATATCTTTATTGTGGCAGTACCGATTCTGGACGCAGAAGATAAGCCCAAAGGTGTGCTTTACGGCGTTATGGAGACACAAAAGTTTCGCATTTAGGAGGATACCAGTTGGGATAAAGATTCGGAATATATGCAGATTATAGATCGCAGCGGGAATTATATTATGAGACAGTACAAGGCGGACTTCCTGACAAATACGGACAACCTGTTTGAAGCTATGGCGGAAGTGAAGACCGATGTGAGCAGAGAAGAATTGCAGAGGCAGATTCAGGCAGGCAAGCAGGTGATAACGGAAGTGAAACGGGGAAAAGACGAGAGGGTGGCATATTTTTCGCCTCTTCAGATAAATGACTGGTATGTGGTTATGGTCATGAAAAAGTCTGATGTTATGGAATCGATACAGTATCTCCTGGACAATGATATCTATATTCTGATTGGCGAAGTACTGAGCGCGGCTTTTGTCCTTGCAGCTGTTCTTCTGTATTCTTCTGCCCGGGAGAAGAAAAAGGTAGAGGAATTTAATCAGCAGCTGAAATTTGATGAAATGGTATTTCAGATTACATCGGCGCAGTCCAATTCTATGATTATGGCCTATGATGTGAAGTCTAAACGGCTGAGATTTCTCAATAAAAACAGTTTTGCGCTGGATTTTCCGGATGTAATTGAGAACGCTCCCGAAGAACTTCTGCATTATCTGTCTCAGACCCGGGAAACCGAGGAACAGGTTAGCAGAATTTTCCGGAGTATGGGAAAAAACCGAGAAAATGAGGATTTTTATCTTACTGTGATGGTGGAAGGTATGGAACGGGCTTTTCAGATTCAGGTGAGCAATCTGTTTGATGCAAAGGATGAAATCGTACAATGTGTGGGTATGATGAAGGATGTTACAGAGGAAATCCAGCTTCGGAGGAAGGCAGATACAGATCAGCTTACCGGTCTTTTCAACAGAACCAGTGGGGTGGAACGTATCGAGGCAGAGATGAAATATCTGAGTCTGCCGGAGGGAGCAGAACATGCCTTCATAATTTTAGACCTGGACAACTTTAAGGCGTTAAATGACACCATGGGGCACCAGGCTGGTGATAAGGCGTTAAAAGATGTGGCGCAGATTCTGCAGCAGCATTTCCGTGCCTATGATATTGTCTGCCGTCTTGGCGGTGACGAGTTTGTTGTTTTTCTGAAGAATATTCCGGATGAGGCAATAGAAAGAAATATCAGAAGTCTGTTGAAAAAGCTGAATTTAAAGTATTACAGCGAAGGGAATTGTGTGGAAATCAGTGCGTCTTTGGGAATTGCCCTGGCACCCCTGCATGGCAGAACGTTTGCAGATTTGTACAGTAAGGCCGACAGGGCGCTGTATAAGGTCAAACAGGAAGGAAAAAATGGATTTAAAATCTACGAAGAGAGGGATGAAAAATAAAATGAAAGCTGCAGAGAATGAGATGGAGTATTCTTCAGAGCGCTTGTATGATGCGCTGGTCCAGAGTACAGATGATTTTATCTATATATGTAATCCCAAAACAGATATGTTTCGATATCCCCCGGCACTGGTAGCGTTGTTTGCCCTGCCCGGTGAAATCGTAGAAAATCCGCTGCCTTTTTGGAAGGCAATTATACATCCGGAGGATTGGGAGCGGTTCTATAAGTCTAATATGGAGATTATCAACAGGGAAACAGACGGTCATTCTGTGGAATTTCGCGCAAAGAAGCGAAACGGGGAATATGTCTGGCTGAGATGCCGGGGGCATATGATGTACGACAAAGAAGGAAAACAGGAGCTTTTTGCGGGAATTATGTCTCTTATGGGAAAGCAGAACAAAATAGACCCGCTGACACAGCTTTTAAACTATGCCGAATTTTACAAAGCTTTGAAAAAGCGTATCAGGGGAAAGGTAGTGGAGCGTCTGGCTGTGATTGTGATTGATATCGATGAGTTTCGTCAGGTTAATGAGCTTTACAACCGTTCTTTCGGGGATAAGGTGCTGAAAGAAATGGGGCAGGCTATACAGGCGGTGCTTCCGGACAATGCTTTTCTTTATAGAATGGAGAAGGACAAGATGGGAATTCTCATGGATAATGCGGCCGGACATGATGTGGAGAGCCTTTATCGTGCAATTCAGGATTATTTGTTGAGAATACGGGAATGGAACTCCCAGAAACTGAACATCGAAATATCGGCGGGCTGTGCCATGTACCCGAAAAATGGAAAAAGTGTGGATGAACTTTGTCGCCATGCGGATTATGCACTTCAGTATGCCAAGGTACAGGGGAAAAACCGTCTGGTCTTTTTTACAGAGGAGATTCTGCAGGAAAAAAACCGTTCGCTGGAACTGCTCTGTCAGTTGAGGGATGCTGCGGAGCAGAACTACAGGGGATTTTATCTGAATTATCAGCCTCAGGTAAATCCGGTTACAGGAGAAATGAAGGGCGTGGAAGTCCTGATGCGCTGGAGAGATGAGGAAGGCAGGGTGGTTTCCCCGGCGGAGTTTATTCCTCTTATGGAAGAGCACAGAATGATTTACCGGGCCGGACTCTGGATGCTGCGTCAGGCATTTAGGGAAAGCCGGGAATGGATTAAGAAGAAACCGGACTTTAGCGTCAGTGTGAATGTTTCTGCGCTGCAGTTTCTGGAAGACCATTTTCTGGAGGATTTATACAGAATCATTGAGGAAGAAGCGTTTAGCTGCGAAAATCTTATTGTGGAGCTGACAGAAAGCTATGCGGTTAAGAACATGGAAATTTTCAGGGAAAAGTTCAATGATATGCGCAGCAGAAATATACGCACTGCTTTAGATGATTTTGGGACAGGCTATTGTTCTCTTGCATCATTGAAGAACACGCCTGTGGATGTTGTTAAAATTGACCGGGCGTTTGTGAAGGATATTTTGCACAGTGAGTTTGATGCCGCATTTATCAGTTTGGTGGTTCAAATGTGCCACACCATTGAGATTCAGGTTTGCCTGGAGGGAGTGGAGAAAAAAGAAGAACAGGAATTTTTGAAAACAATACCTTTGGACTACATGCAGGGATATTATTTTGGCAGGCCCATGGCAAAGGAAGATATTACGAAAAAGCTGGAGAAAGGATAAGGAGGAATCAGTGAATCGTCAGGACAACATACAAAGAGAAATGGAGCAGTATCTGAACACGATACAATTATGGGATGAAAGCATGGATGACCATCTTTTTCTGTGGGATTTACAGGAAGATAGGGTATATTTTGCAGACAGCATTTATGAGAAATATCCTATAGTAAAATCGGAGAACGGGACAACTAGTATAGAATAAATTAAATCTCTACTATATATTTTGAGGATAATGTATGGTAAAATAGTGTTATCTAAGAAAGGATGAACACTATGAGAAAAACATATCTTCCTCTGTCAGATGAAGACAGAGATTACCTTAAAGCATTATCCAAAAAGAGAACCATTCAGGCACAAGTTGTGGACCGTGCCAGAATCCTTTTATATAAAGCCGATGGAATGACATTCCAGCAAATTGCTGATAAACTTGCCATTAGTACCGCAACGGTACGCCTTTGTATTTCGAAGTTTCAGAAAGGCGGTTTAGATGCTGCACTGTTTGATGTTCAGCGTCCTGGACGTCCATCGGAAATCACTGATGATGCAAAAGCATGGATGATTCATATTGCGTGTCAGAGACCGACAGAACTCGGTTATGCACAGGAATTGTGGACGTTGACCTCTCTCCACAAATACATTCAGAAACATGCAGAAGAAGCGGGATATCCAAGGCTTTCAACCGTTACCAAACCGTATATCCAGAAATTTCTTAAGGAACAGGATATGAAACCCTTTAAAATCAAATATTACTGTGAAAAACGGGATCCTGATTTTGAATCAAAAATGCATGAGGTTCTGTTGGTTTATAAGCAGATTGAAATGCAGTTTGATGAAAATGGTGATCTCATTGTTCCAGACGATTATAAACTGACGATTACGGTATCGTATGATGAGAAGCCGGGCATTCAGGCAATCTCCAATACGGCACCGGATTTACGCCCGACATCAGAACATGGGGAAGTATATCGTGATGCAGAATACAAACGTCTGGGAACGCTCTCTTTACTGGCTGGCATTGATTTACTCACTGGAGAAGCAATTCCGTTAGTAAGTGAGACCCATAAGAGTTCTGATTTTATTGAGTTTTTAAAGATACTGGACAAAAAATATCCATCAC
>ENA-ORRZ01000545-ORRZ01000545.1-human-gut-metagenome-genome-assembly--contig:-NODE-545-length-33873-cov-3.996866_pt1 | contig 33873 bp, 28 predicted proteins | sample MGYA00242185_ERZ509152 | MGnify/ENA primary metagenome ERZ509152 (study PRJEB26280, sample SAMEA2338668) | human gut metagenome | biome: human gut; feature: human-associated habitat; material: faeces... | reverse complement strand
CGTCCTTGGAGTCGTAATACTATTGGCAGGGGCTGTACTGCTTTACACTCTTGGGATTCTTGCATTTAACAAAAAAGACCTGTATCTCTAAATCCAAAGAGGAGACTGCTCCATGAAATGGCAGGCAGCCTCCTCTTCGCTTTTCCTCCGTATTCCTTTATTGCACACCAAGATTTTTCTGAAATTCTTGAATTTGTCTGGCTTCTTCCTCACTGCTGTAGGTTCCCTTCAGAAATTGCTTCAATATTTCCGGAAATGCTTCCCAGGATTCTCTCTCCTGATACACCAGCACAGGATAAAAAAGCGCTCCGGCTTCTTTTGCAGCCTTCAAATCTGCCGGTGAGTCGCCTATCATCAGCACATGTCCCGGCTCATATCCTTTCTGCACCAGTTTCTTTAAACACTCTGCTTTTCTTCCGGTTTCCTGGGATACCAATAAGTCTGTATACTGAATCAGCGACTGAGCCTCCCATTCTTTTCGGATTTCTGCCCCATTGGCAGCCGTCACGACCACTACGTCCGCATAACTTCTGATGGATTCCAGCGCTTCCCTCGCACCGTCAAAAGGCTGTTTCTTTTTATCGGAAATCATGGCCATGGACTGATTAACAAGATTCGACCACTCCATAGCTTTTCTGATGCAACTGCTTCCCGTACGCTCAAAAGCCTCTTCCAGACTCTCGTCAGAATGTTCTCTGGTCGTCTGCACCCAGTAAATATATTCCGAAAGCCCTTCCACCCGGACATAGTTTTCATGAATCTCTGCAAGCACCTTGGCCAATCCCCGGAAACGATTCAGCCCCCTTGCCGGGCTAAACAGATTCACCTTTCTCCACAACCGGATAATTTCATCTCTGTACTCCTCCAGATTCCATACATGTACCAGACATGGCCCCAGGCAGCGCATGTGCTTCACGTCCATGGTATCCAGCACACAGCCGTCAGAATCCACACAGATTAAAAAATCTTTTGTTTTTTCAAATTCTTTAATTGCTTCTTTCACTTCTTATCCCCCTGTTGCTCATGGTATTTCTTTGCTTTCTATTATACCCGCTTGCCCGGTCTGCCGCAAGAAAGAATCTTTTAAAATTCCGGGAATTCAGGAAACAGACTATTGGAAATCTGCCTTTCCGTGCTATAATAAGTGTGCTTTTATTTTACTGACAGAAAGGGGTTTTTATACTTATGACAACGTACAATTTTGACACTTGCATTGACCGTACGAATACTACATCAATCAAGCATGCTTTCAAAGAAAAATACCATGTTCCTCAGGATGTTCTGCCTCTTTGGGTAGCAGATATGGATTTCCGCTCTCCCGACGAAGTTTGCCAGGCAGTGGAAAAGGCCGGGGCTTTCGGTATTTTCGGATATTCCAGTCCAAAGGAGGACTACTACCATGCCGTAATAGACTGGATGACGAAAAGGCACCACTGGACGCCAAAAAAAGAATGGCTCGTGTGCACACCCGGAGTTGTCTGCGCTATTTCCATTGCTATCAAAGCTCTGACCAAGCCAGAGGATTCTGTTATGATTATGCAGCCGGTTTACCACCCTTTCAAAAATGCGGTAGTCCGCAACGGACGAAAACTGGTCGAAAATCCGCTGGCACTGGGGGAAGACCACCGTTTTTATATGGATTTTGACAAAATCGAAGAACAGTTTGCAAAAGAACAGGTGAAGCTGTTGATTCTCTGCACTCCACACAATCCAGGCGGACGCGTCTGGACAAAGGACGAACTGGAGCGTCTCATTGCTCTTTGTCTGAAATACAAGGTAAAAGTTGTGGCAGATGAAATTCACCATGATTTTGTATTTCCGGGACACGAACATACAGAATTTGCGCCTTTAAATAAAGAAATGCAGGAAAATTGTATTGTCTGCACAGCTCCCAGCAAGACCTTCAACATTGCCGGACTGGGATTGTCCAATATCTTTATTCCCAATTCAGGCTTGCGGACAGCTTTCCAGGAAGAAATGGACAGCGCCGGACTGGACATCATCAATCTGGTGTCCATGGAAGCCTGCAAGGCAGCCTATGCTTACGGCGCAGACTGGCTGGAGCAGCTTTTAGTTTACATAAAGGAAAACGCGGACTATGTACAGAACTTTCTTGCCGTCAACCTTCCCCAGATTGCCATGATGCCTCTGGACGGCACTTACCTGGCCTGGTTGGATTTCTCCGCGCTTGGCATGACACAGGAAGAACTGAACGATTTCCTTCTGAACAAAGCCAAAATCTGGCTGAACAGCGGCGAAATTTTCGGCATAAACGGCGAGGGGCATATGCGGCTGAATATCGGCTGTCCAAGAAGTGTGCTGAAACAGGCAATGGAACAGTTGAAAGCTGCACTGGATAACCGCTGATATCTTTTTCATGCAGACAGGGATGTGACAGAAAACAAACAGCTTAACTTTTTCTGATATGCTGGTTCCATCACATCCCTGCTTTATTTATTTGTTTCTTTTCATTTCTACTTATACGCCTTCATATATTCCCCATGCGCTTCTATGAGTTCGTCGCACATACGGATAATATCCTGAATATTCAGTTCCGCCCCTGTATGCGGGTCCATCATGGCCGCCTGATAGATTTTCTGCCTGTCCTTTGTCACCGCTGCTTCGATGGTCAGAAGCTGTGGACTGATATTGGAGCTGTTCATAGCTGCCAGCTGGGTAGGAAGTTTCCCTACCTTCACCGGGTGCACGCCTGTGCCGTCAATATAGCATGGAACTTCCACACAGGCGTCTGCCGGAAGATTGTCAATATATCCGTTGTTCAGTACATTTCCGCCAATTTTATATGGCTTGTCTGTGACAACTGCCTCCATAATATAAGAAGCATATTCATGGCTTCTCTCATGGGTAATCTTACCGTCTCTTAAAATATCTTCGCGTTCCTTTTCCCAGCCTTCAATCTGATTCACGCAGCGCCTTGGATACTCGTCCAGAGGAATATTAAATTCTTCAATCATTTCCGGATATTTGGACTTAATAAAGAACGGATTGTACTCTGCATTATGCTCGCTGGACTCTGTACAGTAATATCCCAGATGACGGATATATTCATAACGCACCATATCCTCATGCTTTTCACTGCTGTTCTTTTGGGCCGCGCGTTTTTTTATTTCAGGATACAAATCATTTCCGTCTTTGTCCCGGATTTCCAACAGCCATGCCATGTGGTTAATACCTGCAATCAATTCCTGCCGGCCCTCCAGCTTATCCTTCATATCCAGCCCTTCCAACAGCTTTTCTGAGCACACCTGCACACTATGACAGAGCCCTACCGTTCTGATTTTTGTGTATCTCTGCATATAACCTGTAAGCATAGCCATAGGATTGGAATAGTTCAAAAACAGGGTGTCGGGGCAAACCTCCTCCATATCTCTTGCAAATTCTTCCAACACAGGAATGGTGCGGAGAGCCCGCATAATGCCTCCGATTCCCAGTGTATCGGCAATAGTCTGTCTCAAACCGTATTTCTTGGGAATTTCAAAATCCGTAATAGTACAGGGGTCGTATCCGCCCACCTGAATGGCATTTACCACAAAATCCGCATTCCGCAGAGCCTCTTTTCTGTTTTCCGCGCCCAAATACGTCTTAATCACTGCCCGGTCTTCGTTTACATTGTGATTAATGGCGCTCAAAATAATCCGGGAATCCTCCAGCCTCTTTTCATCAATGTCATACAAAGCAATTTCGCTCTCCCGAAGCGCCGGCGTACACATACAATCCCCCAGTACATTTCTTGCAAAAACCGTGCTCCCTGCACCCATAAATGTAATTTTTACCATAATACCCATCTCCTTTTCTCGTTATAACTTTTCTGTGATAGAATAACCTTTGTCTTTCAAAATTACCAGTTCGCTTTTCTCTTCCCGGTACATGCGGGGGCTTTTCCCACAATGTTTTTTGAAAACCTTGGAAAATGCAAGCTGGTCTGTATACCCCACTGCACCGGCTACTGCATTAATGGACAAATCCGTCTTTTTCAGCAAAGATTTGGCCTTATCCATACGCAGGTTTACCAGAAATTCCTGAGGAGAGCAGCCTGTCGTTTTCTTAAAACTGCTGGTGAGATAACTTCTGTTGACCCCGATAAAATCTGCTAAATCTCCGATTTTTACCGACTCATTGTAATGATGCTTGATGTACTCCATAGCGTGCTTGACGTATACAGAACCAGGGTATGGATGATTTGCAGAAATACCCCCTCCCGCGAAATTCTGCCGGTAGTCGTCCATCAGTACGGAAAAGCATAAAAACAGCATGGCATTCCTTTTTAACTCATCTCCGTAAGTAAGCTGATGCGCTTCCAACATCTGGTCAATATACCCACCTACCTCTTTGACACAGTGAACTTTTCTGACAGGACTTCTCTGAGAAAACCCAGCGCCGCTCATGCACTCATCTGCTTTAATCCCTACAAACCCCACCCACATATAACACCAGGGGTCCTCCCGGTCTGCCTCATACCACGCTTCCACCCCCTGCGGAATAAAGAACGCATCTCCAGCCTGCAGTTCATATACCCTCTTATTCATTTCCAGTTTTCCCTTGCCCTTCTTTATAATATGAAGAACATACGCTTCTCTTTTATTTGGTCCAAAACGATAACCCGGGTTACAGTATTCCCATCCGCAGTATGTCACACACAAATCTACAGAATCTTTCTGCAAATCCTCCAGACATTTATACCTGGCATGACTGGTAAATCCCACTGTACGGCTCAAATCCTCCACTCCTTTACCTCAGGCTCTACCGCTCTGCCTCCTGCAGAACAAACAGCAGTGACGCAAAGTCTCCGCCGTTTTTATTCAGACGTTCTCTGTCTATTGGAATTCCCGCATACATCAATTCGTCTCCGTAAGCCTGATATACTTTTTCTTCACATTTTATCTCATATAGCATATCTTTGTCCAATCCCTGAAGCCTGAACCGCAGCCAGGAAGCGTTGACCTTATTTAATCTCTGATAAAATGCGGCAATTGCCTGCTTTTTATCCTGGGAAACCACCATCCATGCCGTTTCATTTCCTTTAAACGGGCTTAACAGCCGATAAAAATCTCCATCCACCTGTATCAGTTTCCGGTACTTCTTCATAAAAGCTACCTGCTCTTTTACCTGCTTCAATTCTTCTTCACTTAGAAGGTTTAAGTCCAATTCATAGCCAAAGGTTCCAAAATATGCCATATTAGCCCTGGTAGACAATGGTGTGCTGCGGAACATCTGGTGATTGGGCACTGCAGATACATGAGAACCCATGCTGACCAGAGGATACACATAAGAAGTTCCATACTGAATTTTGGCCCTTTCCGAAGCGTCTGTGTCATCACTGGTCCAGGTCTGGGGCGCAAAAAACAGCATAGCCGGGTCAAAACGGGCGCCGCCGCTTGCACAGGATTCAAAGAGAATCTCCGGAAATTCCTGTGTCAGTCTGGTGTACAAATCATACACACCCAAAATATACCGATGCATGACTTTTCCCTGCTCATCTGCCGCCGCACCTCTGCTGTACGGTTCGGTCATATAACGGTTCATATCCCATTTTATATAGGAAATACGAGATTCCCGAATCACTTTTGAAATCATTTCATAAATGTAATCCACTACCTCTTTCCTGGAAAAGTCCAGTACATGCTGGTGTCTTCCATGAGACTCAAACCTGCCCGGCACTCCAATAATCCAATCGGGATGTGCCCGGTATAAATCACTGTCCTTATTCACCATTTCAAGTTCTACCCAAAGACCAAACTTTAATCCCAGAGCCTCCACTTTTCGGGACAATCCTGCAATGCCGTCCGGCAGTTTTTCCAGATTCACCACCCAGTCTCCCAGACCTCTGTAATCATCATTTCTGGTTCCAAACCAGCCATCATCCAGAACAAACAGTTCCACGCCTGCTTCCTTTGCCTTTGCAGCAATATCCAGAATTTTCTCCTCTGTAAAATCAAAATAAGTTGCCTCCCAGTTGTTCAACAAAATGGGACGGGGCTGTTCTTTCCAGTTTCCTCTCATAAGATTTCTTCTGTACAATCTGTGGTATACCTGGCTCATTTTATTCAGACCTTTGTCACTGTATACCAGCACGGCCTCCGGCGTCTGGAAGGTTTCGCCTTTTTCCAGCTTCCAGCTAAAGCCTTCCGGATGGATTCCCAGCATTACCCTGGTCATATCAAAGGTGGAAACCTCGGTCTGAGCCAGGAAGTTGCCGCTGTATACCAGACTGAAGCCATAGACTTCTCCCTGCTGCTCTGTGGCATCCGGCCTTTTCAGTGCCAGAAACGGATTGTGCTCTGCGCCGCAGCCGGTTCCGTTAATCCCCTGTATCGCCTGGATTCCCATTTCCAGCTTCCGCTCTTTCACATAACGCTCTCTCGCCCACGCTCCGGAAAGCTGCACCATCTCAAAATCCATATCCTGAAATTCCACACTCATACTCATGACTTTTTCCAGAGTAATCGGTTCTTCTCCCTTATGGCAAACTGCTGCATGTCTGGTAATTACCGGATATTCCTCAAAAATTGTATAGGTCAGTACCAAATCTGTATGCATCATCTGGTCATGCAGGTGAAGTTCCAGCGTACATGCTTCCTCATCACTGTTTGTATAAACCGCAGGAAGAGGAGTAATTGCTTTTTTACCATGATACATCTCATGAGATACATAAGTGAAATTTACCACCTTGCTGCCGCTTTCCTGTTTCACCGTAAAAGCAGGACTTCTGTAATCCCCTGTGCCGTATACCGGATATTCCTGCTTCGTGCACTGCATGTTCAACACACCCGGTTCCGGAATGCACACCGAAGTCAGCGGACGGGACATTTCTTCATGAAGATGCGTGAAATCCTCCCGGTCCCGGATGGCCTTTCCGTAATACAGATTTTCCAGCTGCCCGTTCTCCATAATACGGATTATATAGCTGACTTCTTTATTATAAAGATGAAATGTTTTTGTTTCCTGTTGAAATAAAATCCCCATATTTGAAATCCTCCTTTTAAAAAGGCCGGCGCTTACTTTTTTGCGCCAGCCCATTCTGTGTTTGCTGTGTTTTTATAATTTACCACCGCTGGTAGCAATACCTTCGATAAATTGTTTCTGGAAAATCACATAAATAATAATCATAGGAACGCAGGCAATCAGAGAAGCTGCCATTAATTCCGGGAACTTGGAACTATACTGTCCCTGCATTTTCGCAAGTGCGGAGGACAATACCAGCATATCCTTATCTGTATTGACAATCATAGGCCACATCAAATCTTTAAACGCAAACACTGCTGTGAAGATTCCCAGCGCCACCATACTGGAACGTGTCAGAGGCGCCATAATGTACAGGAATGTCTGACCGATATTACAGCCGTCCAGTCTGGCCGCTTCCTCCAAATCATTTGGAAGTCCCATATATCCCTGGCGAAGAAGGAACGTACCAAATGCAGTAACCATACCCGGAAATACCAGGGCAAAAATTGTGTTCAGCATACCCATTTTGCTGACCATCAAATACTGAGGAATAATGAAAATCTGTACCGGAACCATCATCTGAATCAATACCAGTGAAAAGCAGAAATTCTTCCCCTTAAAGTTCAGCCGTCCGAAAGCATATCCCGCCATAGTCGCTGTCACAACCGCGCATACTACACGGAAGAAAATCAACAGCAGTGTATTTTTATACAAAAGCAGGAAATTCATGTTATTGACAACCGCCTTAAACGCATCTGTTCTCCACACCTTCGGAAAAATTACAAAGGGGTCTACAGAGGTTGCTTCCGTAACAGACTTAAATGCCGTCAGTATCATCCACAAAAACGGAACCAGCATCGTGATTGACACCAGAATCAGGACAATATGTATGACAGCCGTAACGACTTTCTTTTTTGTTTCCATGCTATCCATTCTGCTCCCCCCTTAATTATAAAATACCCATTTTTTCTGTCCAATCATCTGGAATGCAGTAATAATCATCGTAATTACAAGAAGCACCACAACAATCGTTGCCCCGTATCCCATGTTCTTATTGATAAATGCATATTTATAGAACAGGTATACCAAAGACTGCGTTTTTTCCAGAGCCGGGTTACTCTTATCCATAACCATATAAATCAGGTCAAATACCTGCAGAGAACCAATGACACGGGTCACCAGTACAAAGAAAATGGTGGGGGACAGCAGCGGCACGGTAATGTGGAAAAAGCTCTTAATTCCCGTTGCTCCGTCCAGTTCCGCCGCTTCATAATAGTCATGAGGAATTTCCTGCAGTCCTGACAGGAACAGCACCATATTATAGCCCAGAATAGACCAGACACCGATAACTGCAATAGAATACACTGCTATCTTCGGGTCTGAAACCCATTTTACGTTCAAATGAAAAATGTTGTTTAAAAGTCCGAAATCGGAGTTAAACAGCCATCTCCATACCATAGCAACTGCTGCCGGAGCTGCAACCATGGGAAGAAAGATAATGGTTCTGTATACGGAACGACCCTTCATCTTGCGGTTGAGAAGCACAGCCAGCACCAGTGCAAGAATAATCGAAAACGGTACTTCTATAATTGCATACTTAAAGGTATTCAGCAGAGCCTGCCATATTTCTGCATCTCCAAAAACCTTTGTATAATTTTCAAATCCAATAAAAATATTTCCCTTACCAAAATCTCCCGTCTTGAAAAAGCTCTGGTACACGGTCTGGAAGATAGGGATAATATTCAGAATAATCAATCCAATTATGGTCGGGAGAATAAACAGCCACCCCCACAAAAATTCACTTCTGCGTCTGCCCGTGTGTGCGGATTTTCCTTTTTTTGCCACGCAAATCACTCCTTTTTAACATAGGGCTGCCGCATATGAGTGCGACAGCCCTGGTTTGTCTATCATCTGCTTAAAATTTTACGCCGAAGCTTAATTTCCTTCTTCTGCCAGTTTTTCGTTCATCTGGTCAGCCATTTCCTTACAAGCCTCTTCCATGGTCTTTTCACCTGTATAAACGCTCTTTAAGATTTCATTGTCTTCGTTTTCCCAGGTTACTGTTGTCTTGGAATACGGTCTGATTTCCATATCATCCATCATGTTTAAGTATGCCTGAAGATTAAAGTCAGCAGATTTTGCCCATGCATCAGAAGTTCCTTTGTATGCAGACATGGTAACACCAAGCTCTGCCTGTTTTTTCTGTGCCTCTTCAGAACCCAGATATTCCAACAGCTTCCATGCTTCTTCTGTATGCTCACCATTTGCAGCTGCTGCCCATCCAAGTCCGTTGTATACAGAAGCTCTTCTGCCTGTTTCCGCATTTTTCGGAAGTTCTACCAGGTCACAGTTTGCAGCTGTATATTCATTATCTCTGTAAGCGGCAACCATCCAGGAACCCTGGAATACCATAGCAACTTTGCCTGACTGGAACAGAACATCTTCGCCGTTCTCAGACATTGTTTCAATAGAAGGCATTACACCGTCTTTAATCCAGCCTTCCAGAGTCTTCATAGCTTCAATCGTTTTCGGGTCATCCCAGCCTGATTTTGTCTTATCCTCGTTGATAATATATCCGCCGTTATCATATACCAGATTGTAATATCCGGCCTGGTTGTTATCGTTTCTCACCGCAAGACCGTATTGGCTGCCGTCATCTTTGTCAGCTTCTTGGCTGCTTCGGATACGTCATCCCATGTCCAGTCAGCTGTCGGATAGGCCAGACCCGCTTCGTCAAACATGGTTTTGTTATACCACAATGCAATAGTATCTACATCCTTAGGCACTGCATAATATTTGTCATCATAGGTATACAGTCCCCAGATATCTTCCGGATAGTTTTCCGGGTCAATTTTATCGCTTTCTGCAATCTTATCAGTCAAATCCAGAAGCATGTCATTAGACATATATCTTTCACTTTCATTGGAGTGCATCCAGAATACGTCCGGAAGAGAACCGCCCTGTGCACCTGCTTCCAGCATGGTCCAATACTCGTCCCATTTTACAACAGTAAGTTTTGTCTTAATGCCTGTCTCTTCTGTAAAATCTGCCAGAATCTCCTTCAGGCCCGGCTCCTGATTTGTATCCCAGATAGAAACAGATAATTCACCGCCGTCGGATTCACCGCTGTCACCGGAATCTTCTTTCTTTGTCTCCCCGGATGAGCCGCTGTCACCGCCGCAGGCTGCCATGGAGAATACCATTGCACTTGCCAACACCAATGCCATCACTTTCTTAAACTTCATACTTTCTTCCTCCTTTAATGATTTTTCGTCATATTACCAACTTTTTATCTCTTGTTGGCTGATATGGTTATTATAATTGCACATGGAATTATGTTAAATGGATATATGTTCTGCATATATGGAAAAATGTTATTTATTTGTGCATATTGCGTAATTTTTTGTCATTTTTTTCTTTTTCATGCGTCTTTTTCCCAGTATATTTTCTTTTTTCCTTTTTTTAATAACCATTTTTCTTTATCTCCTTCATCATTTTCCCCTATACTTTTGTATTCATTGCAACTTTTCTTCCATTTTTCCATAAATACCTTCTCATTTTTCCATATTTTTCTTTCTGCCCGCTCTTCCTTTTACTTTTACAGGAGATTTTCTTTGCATTTCCCACGGATTAATGCTAGAATACCTCATAGAATTTATGGCTTTTGCCGGAAAGGACCGCTTATGAATTTACTGAACGAAGAAAATCCCGTCCATATTTTTCTCAACAAAATCGGAGATATTATCATTGCCAATCTGCTGTTTATCCTGTGTTGTATTCCCGTTATCACCATAGGGCCTGCTCTCACAGCCCTTTACCACTGCATGCTCCGCACAGTAAAAGGAAACAACAACGGGACGGTCAAAACGTTTTTTCGGGCTTTTAAGGAAAACTTTATCCAGTCCCTGGTTGTCTGGCTCTGTCTTCTGGCAGGCGCGCTGATATTGGTTTTAAATATAAACTTTCTGCAAAGCAGCGCCAGCCCGGCAGCAAACGTACTTTTTTATGTTTCACTGGGAATTGCAGGACTTCTCATTCTCTTTTTCCTGTACATTTTTCCGGTCATCGCCGCCTTTGCCAACACAACTCTGAATCTGGTGAAAAATGCTTTCGTCTTTGCCTTTATGCATTTTCCCTCCACTCTGGCCATTGCGGTGCTTTCCATTTTGCCTATGTATATGACTTATCAGGATTTGAAACTAATGCCCCTGTATGCCTGCTGCTGGTTTTTCTTCGGATTTGGGCTGACTGCTTACATCAATTCCCTTTTGTTTTACCGAATGTTTAAGCCATTTCTGGAAAAGGAGGATTCTCATGGAGTTTGAAAAAATCAGTTCTCCCTCTCTTCGGGAACTTTTTGTACAACAATTAGAACAGATGATTTTATCGGGAAAACTGCCTGTAGGAGAAAAGCTGCCCCCGGAACGGCAGCTGGCCCAGGAAATGCAGGTCAGCCGCGCTGTAGTAAACGGCGGCATTTCTGATTTGGAAAAGAAAGGATTTCTGGTGGTGAAGCCGCGAAGCGGCACTTATGTGGCAGATTACAGGAGAAACGGCACAGTAGAAACCCTGCTGGCTATTATGAACTATAACGGCGGGCGCCTGCGGGAAGAAGAGGTACGCTCAATTCTGGAAGTCCGCATTGCCCTGGACACCCTGGCTGCAACCTTGTGCGCAGAGCGTATCACAGACGAAGAAATTGCCTCTCTGGGGGAAATCGTAGAACGTCTGGGCGCTGCTCAGACCATCGACCAGGCCGTGCGCGCTGCCTATGACTTCCAGCACGAATTTGCCCTGCTCTCCGGAAACACCCTGATTCCCCTGATTTTCTGCTCCTTCAAAGTAGCGGTGACTTCCCTGTGGGAACGCTTCTGTATTCTGTACGGCATACCTGCTCTATACGAAAACACCTATAAACTCTGGACTTTTCTAAAAAACCGGGACCTAAACGGCGCCGTTTCCTGGATAGACAAATCCGTAAGAGAAAGCATTGACGGAAACAGAAAGATTTACTACGAATAACAAAATCGAACTTAACGCAACAGGCTATCACATGCAGAAGCAATGCGACAGCCTGTTGTTTTGTATTTTTTATCAGCACCCGCTGATTTCCTTTATTAAAAATTCATTTCCCTGCTGCAGGTATGTGTGCTCGCTGCCGCAGAAAGGGCAAATCTTGCCGTGCTCTACCGTGGGATACGTTTTTTCACAATCCTCACAGTAAGTCACTGCCGGAATCTGTTCTACCACAAGAGCACTGTCTTTTAATATTTCGCTCCTCTTCTCCACGGCCCATTTCCAGCAGTTCCGGAGATAGGATTCCACCACACCGGAAACCTCTCCAATCTGAAGAGTGACCGCCTCTATTTCTGTAAGCCGGTTCTCTTTCGCCGCTTCCTCCACAGTTTTTATTACATGGAAAACAACTCCAAGTTCATGCATGATTTCTTCCTCTGTCTTATTTCTTTTTGGAGAACTTAATCTTAATAGCCTGCTTTGCCCCGTATGGAAGAATGTATTTCAGCTTATCTTCACTCTTTCTCATAGTGCTGCACTCCGGATTTTCCCGGTACAGGTGAATAGCGTCAAATTCGCACTTTGTAGTACAGATGCCGCAGCCGATACATTTGTTTTCATCTACTACGGAAGCGCCGCAGCCCAGACATCTGGCCGTCTCTTTTTTCACCTGTTCTTCGGTAAAGCTCTGCCTTGCTTCCCGGAAAGAAGTTTTCCGGTCAATATTCTTATCATATCCCGGAGTCTGACGGCTGGAATTGTCGTACTCTTCCACCAGAACATCCTGCTTATCAAGTTCCACAAACTGTCTGCGGTTTCGTCCGATAGTCAGACTGCTGTGAGGCTGCACAAAGCGGTGAATGGACACGGCGCCTTCCTTTCCTGCTGCAATGGCATCAATGGCAAATTTCGGTCCTGTATACACATCTCCGCCCACAAAAACATCCGGCTGCGCGGTCTGATACGTCACAGCGTCTGCCACTGCACCGTTTCCTCTTCCCAGTTCCACTTTCTCATTTTTTAACAAATCGCCCCAGAGAATACTCTGGCCTACGCTCATAAACACATGGTCACATTCCACGGTCATGGTTTCACTTTCGTCATACCTGGGGTTAAAGCGGCCGTCCGGATCTTTTACGGATACACATTTTTTGAACACAATACCCTTCACTTTGCCGTTCTCTGTGAGAATTTCCTTTGGTCCCCATCCACAGTGAATGGATACCTTTTCTTCCTCTGCTTCCTGAATTTCTTCTTCGGATGCAGGCATCATCTCCCGACTCTCCAGACAGTACATGGAAACGCCGTCTGCACCGCAGCGCATACTGGTTCTTGCCACATCAATGGCTACGTTTCCGCCGCCTACAACTACCGTTTTGCCGGAAACCGCATAGGTATTATCTTCGCCTGCAGCCCGCAGGAAATCCACCGCTGTCATCACTCCGTCTGCGTTCTGTCCCGGTATACCCGGCAGCCTTCCGCCCTGACAGCCAATAGCAATGTAAAATGCCTGATACCCCTGTGCGCGAAGTTCGTCCAGAGTAATATCCCTTCCCACTTCTACACCGGTTCTGATTTCTACGCCCATTTCTTTGATAATATCAATTTCTGCCTGCACCACGTCTTTTTCCAGCTTGAAAGAAGGAATTCCATAGACCAGCATGCCGCCGGCTTTCTGATTCTTCTCAAAAACGGTAGGCTTATAACCTTTTTCAGCCAAATAGAACGCACAGGATAATCCTGCCGGACCGCCTCCGATAATAGCGATTTTTTCCGAAAATTCTCCTTTCAAAGAAGGCACGACTTTCTTCGGTATGTATCTGGTCTCTGCCTTTAAATCCTGTTCCGCAATAAAACGCTTCACTTCATCAATAGCAACAGCCTCGTCAATGGTTCCTCTGGTACATGCGTCTTCACATCTGCGGTTGCAGATACGTCCGCACACTGCCGGGAATGGATTTTCCTTCTTAATCAGTGCCAGCGCGTCTGTATATCTTCCCTGTGCCGCCATTTTCAGATATCCCTGAATGGCAATATGCGCAGGACAGGCGGTTTTGCACGGCGCGGTTCCGGTGTCATAGCAGTTGATACGGTTTTTGTCCCGATAGTCTTCTGTCCACATATGGGGTCCCCAGGGAACCTGGGAAGGAAGTGGCTGCTTTGGATATTCTACTTTACTGCCGTCCTTTTTACACAACTTCTGCCCCAGTTTCACTGCGCCTGCCGGACAGTATTCCACACAACGTCCGCAGGCCACGCAGTTTTCTGTTTTCACATGGGCCACATAAGCGGAACGAGACATATTCGGCGTATTGAAAAGCTGGGAAGTACGCAGAGCATAACACACGTTTACATTACAGTTGCAGATAGCGAAAATCTTATTTTCTCCGTCAATGTTGGTAATCTGGTGTACAAATCCGTTTTCCTCTGCCACTTTCAGAATGTCCATAACTTCCTCTCTGGTAATGTAGCGTCCTCCTTTATTGGTTTCCACCACATAATCTGCCATATCTCCCACAGCAATGCACCAGCCTTCCGGGTCGTCTGCACAGCCCTCGTCAAAGGTTTTGCGGGAACGGCGGCAGGAACAGGGACTTGCCGCATATTTACCCTCGTATTTGTCCAGCCAGTGAGAAATATGTTCCACAGACACAGACTGGTTTTCCATCTGAATTGCTTTTTCCACAGGAATAACGTGCATGCCGATACCCGCTCCGCCGGGAGGCACCATATGGGTGATTTTTTCCAGAGGCACACGGCTCATACGCTCAAAGAACCGTCCCATCTCCGGATGTTCCCGCAAAATATCCTCGTTCATGTTTGCAAATTCTGCACTGCCCGGCACAAACATAGGAAGCACATACTGCTTTTCGTGCCTGGGATTTTCCCAGTTGTATTCAATGACACCGTTAACTGCCAGTTTCTGCAGCATATCTTCCAGATATGTCTTATCTTTTCCGGTGATTTTTACCATATCTTCAAGAGTTCTGGGTTTGCGTTTTCCCATTTTTAAGGCAATTTCTGCCATTTCGTCCGTACACAAAGCGGAAAGCCCGATATATTCCGGGGATTCCTTTGTGATTTTCTCAATACCAAGTACAACAGGGGCTCTGTCTGTAATCATTTTTGCCAGTTTGGCAACAGGCTCCCGAAACGGTTCTTCCGGGTGCGGATTAGGAAACAGGGAATCTGCCATAGTTCAATCTCCTTCTTCATATCGTTTTTATTCTTTCTCTGCTCTTGCCATAGCAAGTTTGAAATCTCTCTGGTCTGTAAAAATTTCGTTTGTGTAAGGGTTCTTTTTCTGCTCTTTGGCCCGTTTGATAACCACAGCAAGACAAATCACATTTGCCGCCAGCGCCAGAATCGCAATGACCCCCTGCATAGTTGGATTCACTGCTGTCGGGCGGACCGCTGCGTCCATAACGCCATCCTTATACAGCACCGGAAGCACCGCAAATTTCCCCTGCTCCTGGAACAATGGGAACACCTGGGCAAACATACACCACAGCGCCAGTGTGTTGGCACGATTCTGAATCCAGCCCCCCTTATTCCACAGCATAGCCGCAAAAGTCGGCGCCAAAAGCAGGGCTACACCGCAATACCAGGTGTGTGTGGGCAGATTGTTATAGGTATAGGCAAAATTCCAGATGTCATAAGCAACAATAAAGCACCAGGTCATATCCGGCCACAGCATATCGTGTTTCTTTTTGGAAACGTAAATTCCCATCCAGCCAGTCATACAGAAAATATTGAGAATTCCCGCAATACCATTGACCCAGTTCCACCAGCCGCCGTAAAGCCATACATTTTCAGAGGAAAGCCACCAGCGGTCCCCCTGAGAAGCCAAAGCCATGGCGCCGCGGACACCGGATTCAAAATCACTGCCTACAGCAATGAGAATATTAATTGCTACAATTGCAAAAGGGAACACCTTAAACCATTCTTTTTTTCCGATTCCCCAGCGATACTTTAACATCATAAAACCAATACAGACTGCCGTTGCCGCATAGAGTTTGGCATAGTGGAACCAGCCGTTCATATGTACATAAGTGTCATTGTTCAGTGCCCATTCGGCGCCGTTTGCTGCGCCAACCTGAATAGCAATAAAATAAACCGTCAGCGCTGCCGGAAGAATCAGGAAACAGAAAATTCCTCCCACCTTGGAACGGCGCGCGATTTCATTGACTAAAATCAGACATACAAATACCATGAGCCAGCCAAAAAGCTGCCAGCCCGCATTTTCTCCGTAAATTTGAAACAACATTTGTCTTACCCTCTTTCTTTTTCTATTACTTCTTTATCCTTTTGCTTTTTACTGTCCCTTTGTCCAGTCCGCTGTTTCCCGGCGCAGCCAGTCTGTCCATTCGTCAAAGCCTTCCCCGGTCTTTGCCGAAATCGGAATTACCCTTGCCTTTGGATTTCGCTTCTGAATATACGCCCTGCATTTTTCCATATCAAAATCAAAATAGGGCAGCACATCTGTTTTGTTAATCAAAACTACATCACACACGGAAAACATCAGGGGATATTTCAGTGGTTTATCATGTCCCTCCGGCACAGACAGAATCATGGCATTTTTACATGCGCCTGTATCGAATTCTGCCGGACATACCAGGTTGCCCACATTCTCCAGCACCACCAAATCCAAATCTTGTGTACCGAATTCCAGAAGTCCCTGCCGGGTCATATCCGCGTCCAGATGGCACATACCCCCGGTATGAATCTGGATAGCCTTTGCCCCGGTTTCCAAAATGCTCTGCGCATCCACATCTGAATCAATATCTGCCTCCATAACACCGATTTGCATTTCCTCCTTCAGCATGGAAATCGTTCGCTTTAGCGTACTGGTTTTCCCTGCCCCCGGAGACGACATCAGATTCAGCAGAAAAGTTTTCTGCTCTCTGAGCGTTTCCCGAAGTCTGGCCGCGTCTGCAGCATTGTCCTCAAAGATACTTCTCTTGACTTCAATTACCTTAAACTCTTTCATTCTTTCACCTCACCTTCCAATCTGGTTATACCAGAAGATTGTTATTATTTTATCATTATATATTCTGCTTGTGTTTTTGTCAATCTTTCCGCTTATTTTGGGTGATTTAATCGGTATTTAAGCGTATTTATAAAAAATTTGGGATTTCTTTGACATTTGGTATCTGGTATATCCAATTCCAAAACAGAAGATGTACAAAAAACAGCCCCTTCCGGGAAACAAGCATTTCTCCTTCGCCTGTTCACCCGGAAAGGGCCTTTACATGAAGTGTCTTTTCAGTTTTATAAAACGATAAATGCACAGGAACCTGGCGCTACTTCCAGCATTCCCTCTGCCTTTACCGGGTCCATAGCCGGAACTTCATTGTTCTCGCCCAGTACCAGCGGAGTTCCGTTTAAGGTCATAACGGAAGCTCTCATATTGCCGCCTTCCCCGGCCAGCATGTAAACTTCCGCTTCTTTTGGAAGTTCTACCTGTGTTGCTTCTTCCAGACTGTTGTTGATAACCAGATATACCAGCCCTTCTTTTCCGTCCTTGCGGCTGTGCGCATATACATGAGCACCGTAGCGTACCGGTTCTTTTGTATCAAATACAGTCGCTCCCATCAGACGATTCCAAAGGAGTACGGCAAAGTAATTTGGTCTTGGATCAAAAACTTCTCTTGCAAGAAAACCGTAGTCACTGCTTGCCAGTGTATTGTGGAAAATCACACCGTTTGTAATGGTGGAAAATCCAGCCAGTTCGTTCAGAGTTCTCATAACATCCAGGTAAGTAGATGCCCAGGTATCCCCGCCGCCGCCAGCGTCTCCGGATTCTGTTACCCACATCTCAGCGTCCGGTACATACTTGTCACGCAGAGGTACATAAGTGCGGGCAAATTCCATAGCGGTTGCCAGATACTCCTCACTGTTGGCCTCAGATGCGTCCCAGTGTGCGCTTGGCATTACGGATGCAAGGCGCTCAGATACTCCGTTGTAATAATGGTAGCTGAATACGTCCAGTGGTACTTTTGTACCTTCCATTAAATCTGCACAGTCACAGGTTTCTTCTGCAATCTGCTCTACGCCGCCTGCGGTTTTGTCACTGCTGCCTTTTCCGAACTGAATGTTATCTCCGCCAGTGGTGCTTGGTCCCACACAAATACATTCCGGATAATTTTCTTTCAGCCATGCAAAGAATAAATCCTGGTCTCTTCTGTAATCTGCCGGTGTGTATCCCTTCGGGAATCCTGTATCCGCCATCATGTTCGGCTCATTTGCAAACTCTGCCGCGTCAATAGGCACACCATATTCTTTACTCAGTCCAAACAGTTTCTCTGCTTCCACCGGTGTCCATGGCTCGTCTGCACTGTGCAGTCCCGGACAGTTGGCAACAGACACAATCAGTTTTGCACCGATTTCTTTTACAAAATCCAGAACACCAATCCACTGTTCTTTTGTCAGCACATTTAAGTATCCTTCCGGAACTTTTCCGTTGGTGGTTCCGTCAAAATCATAATATGTTTTTGTTGCCCAGGTGCCGGACACACGCACCCATACCGGTCCCAGTTCCTTTGCCAGTTTGCGCAGTTTTTCGTCATACAGATTGATCGGCGCATATACCTGCATCAAATCCCGGTACATCGCTGCAATTCCCTCTGTGGTAGGTTCTACATAAAACTCCTCTGTACCTGCAATCTGTCCCGGTGTGTAGGCTTTCCAGAAGGTTCCTCCTGTTACCTCTGCAAATTCTACATTATAGCTCATTAACATGGGGTTCATCTGGCGAAGTGCCTGCAGTCCGCCAACTTCCAATTTGATTCTTTCTGCCATTTTACATACTCCTTTCGCAAATTCTCTTCCATATAAAATTTCACATCTATGTTCTTTATTCTAAGTACTTTTCCATTTTTCTGTTAGGATTTTTTTTATTTATTTCCATACAATTTTTATATACTCTTGCATTTTGTTAAAAATCATACCATAATATAAAAAAATTTTCCTATGGAGGAGTCTTATGTTCTACGAAGCAGAATTCACTTTTTTGAAAAATCTTTTGGAAAATCTGTACATACACTTCACCATTCTGGAAGCACCTGCAAATGGTATACCAGACACTCTGCCCATTTTCGACTTAGGGCTTCGCTGTCTGATTTATAACGAGAAGGATTATACCCGTTTTCTCACACCTGCTCTGCAGCGTCTTAATACACCTAACACCATTTTCCGTATCCAGGACGAATATATGTGCAGCTATATCTGTCTGCAGCTGCCGGACATACAGGATGGTCTTCTTTACCTGCTTATCGGGCCTTATGTAAATCGCAGACTAAATCGACAGACCTTGTTGAATTTTGCAGAAGAGTTAAATCTCTCTCCTAAACAATTCACACAAATAAACAAGTACTATTCCGATTTGCCCTTTTTAACGGACGAAGAAACACTGTTTGCGATTACAACTGCCTTTGGCAAAAAAATCTGGGGCAGCACAGAAAATTTTTCTGTAGAGTATATAGAAAACGCTCTGTCTGAACGTGTTGTTCCGGTAACTTCGGATTCAAATTTTCAGGAACCGGAAGAAGCCTTTCTCAGTATGCAGGTTCTGGAAAAACGTTATGCCTCTGAAAACCATCTGATTCATATGGTTTCTCAGGGTCTTATTCACAACGCAGAGACAGCGCTTTCCAGCAACAATTTTCTCCTGTTGGAGCAGCGGCTGGCTGATCCGGTGCGCAATGTTAAAAATTACTGTATTATTCTGAACACACTTTTGAGAAAAGGTGCGGAGCAGGGAGACGTTCATCCCCTGCACATTGATAATCTGTCTTCCAAATTTGCCCGGGAAATCGAACAGATTACTTCTCCCCAAGGCGGTCAGGCTCTGCAAAAGGAAATGGTTCACAAATACTGCCTGCTTGTGAAAAATCATTCTATGAAAGGTTTTTCTCTCCTTGTACAAAAAGTTCTTACCCGAATTGATTCTGATTTAACCGCAGATTTGACGCTAAAAACACAGGCCAGATTTCTCAATGTGAATGCCAGCTATCTTTCTACCCTGTTTAAGAAAGAAACGGGTATGACACTTACAGATTATGTCAACAAGAAAAGAATAGAACATGCTGTATTTCTTCTGAATTCTACCTCTATGCAGATTCAAAATATCGCGCAATACTGCGGCATTGCAGATGTGAATTATTTTACCAGAATTTTTAAGAAATATATGAAAAAAACACCGAAAGAATACCGGCAGGAACTGGCGCAGGCCAATCGAAAGCGCTAAGTCTCCATTTCCCTTGACTTCTTCCCGGAAGATATGCAAAATAAAGGTATAAATAATAATCTGCACTGGACAAACGACTGAAATAAATAACCGGAGGAAAACCCATGACTGGATTATGCCGAAAAGAATATCTGGAACTGATACCGCCTACAGAAGACGATTCCCGTTCCGCACAAGTACGCATTTTTGATGCACTCGCCAAACTGAAGGAACCTATACAGTTTTCCGTAAAATCTCTGCGTCAGCTTTCTGCAATCTGCCAAACGGCCGACTGGAAAATCACCGTCTCTTTAAGCTGGGACGGCTCCCGATGGCTTATTACAAATCTGGAAGCCGGAGATACCACTTCAGTACTCTATGGACTGGCTGTGGATTTAGGCAGTACCACCGTTGTACTGCAGTTGGTCGATTGCCATACCGGAAAGCTTCTGACTCAGGAAAGCGTACGAAATCACCAGCGGGATAAAGGGCTGGAAATTTTGTCCCGGATATTTTATACCAAAGACCGCCCGGACCACCTGGAAGAACTGCGGCAGCTGACTTTAAAAAGTATTCTGGAGGGCATGGAAACTATTAAAAACCGCACAAATATAGACGTATACCAGTGTGGCGCCATGGTAATTTCCGGAAATAATGCCATGATTCATTTTCTCACAGGCTTAGACCCTCTTCCCATTTTTGCCTCTCCCTATGCAGTATGGGCGGACCAGCTTGGATTCTGTCCTGCTTCCGATTTGGAACTCCCCCTCTCCTGTCCCGTATATCTGGTTCCTGCCAGAGCCAATTATCTGGGCGGCGATATTATCAGCGGTCTTATGGATGTCGATATTCAGGAAAAAGAGGGAATTCAGGCATTCTTTGATGTGGGAACAAACGGAGAGCTGGTGATTGGTAATCGGGACTTTCTCCTCTGCGGTGCAGGAGCCGCCGGACCTGCCCTGGAAGGTGAAGCCGTACGCACAGGTATGCGGGCAGCTAAAGGCGCCGTAACCCAGGTGCGTCTAAATCACGGAGAATTCTCTTTAACTGTCCTGGGCAATGTCCCGCCTGCCGGAATCTGCGGCTCCGGAATTGTAGATTTACTCGCAGAATTATATCTCAATGGCTGGGTAGATAACAGAGGAAAACTGATGCCGGAAATGTCAGATAAAATTGTCTGGCAACCCGACGAAGAGGAATATGCGGTGTGCTATGGACCAAAACTCTGGTTCTATGAAACGGATATTCAAGAGTTTTTGAAAGCAAAAGCCGCTGCCAGCACTATGGTACAAATCCTGCTGCAGCAAATAGGCTTAACTGTAGACGATGTGGAAAATTTCTATATGGCAGGGGCCTTTGGAATTCATATCCATAAAGAATCCGCAGTCGCTATCGGTATGTATCCCGATATTCCCCCGGAACGTATCCATCAGGCAGGAAACACGTCTCTAAACGGTGCCGTCAAACTGCTTCTGAACCGAAGCCTGATAGAAAAAATTCCAGACCTTTTGTCCAGGATGACGTATGTGCAGTTCGGTGCGGTAGAGAACTTTCTGCACGAAATGGTAGCCGCCACAGCTATTCCTCATACCAATTTAGAAGCTTACCCCACAATAGAAGCCGCCCGAAAGCTGCGCATGACTGAGAATGCAGCGGCGAAAACTTCGGACTAACTCTATATACAAAAATTAAAAAGAAGGACTGTCGTCCCCATACCTTTTTTGTATGAAAACAGCAGTCCTTCTTTAAATAATTAATGATGTTTTTTCTTTTTTATCGTCAGCGTAAGAATAACACCCCCTGCTATGGCTACAGCCATAACCCACATTCCCGTTTGCATTTCATCTGCAGTTTTTACTCCTTTGGAAGGTTTATTATTACTTCCCGAAGAATTGGACGGTTTTATAATTGGATTTTTTTCAGTATTTTTCTTAATTTTAACAACAGCTTCTCCGTGCTTATTTTTGTCTGATTTTGCAATTGCCTTTACTCTAATTTCCTGTGCAGTTTCTGTTTTACTGACTGTCAAAACTCCTTCCTGATTTATTTTTGTTTCTCTGCTCTTGTTTCCGGATAACTCCCAAGTAACATCCTTAGTCACTTCTCCTTTGCTTACAATTTCAACAGTAAATGCCTTAGTCTCTCCTGCCTTAACCTCTGCTTCACCCGGAACAACTTTTACTTCTAAAATTTCTCCTGGCTGAGGATTCGGATTCTCTTTTGCTTTTACTGTAATCTTTTGTTTTACTGTCTTCGTTACTCCGTTTTCCGTATAGGATATTTCTATTTCTTTGTCGGTTGTTTTCAATGGTTCTTTGCTGTAAATAATGGATTCTGTCACGTCTTTTTCTGTTCCGTCGCTGTATTTTGCCGTTATCTGCATTCCTTTCGCGTCAAAAACTTCCCCTTCCATATACTCTGTCTTTTTCGGAGTCTTTGTGACTTCTATTTCGTCCAGCAATACTTCCGGCTCTGGAATGTCCGCTCCTTTTTCCTGAAGAAATGTTACTTTTGCTAACTGAATATCTGTATTCTGGACTTTCGTAATTTCTCCATTCTCCTGTGTATATTCTGCGCCTTCGTAATCCGGAAACTCAATTTTCACATAATTTGTTCCCTCCGGAAGTCCGTAAGCATCAAAAGTATGCCTTGCATAAGAAGGATTTGGTTCTGGAAAATTATCTACTATCTTAACATTCCCAAATTCGGTCCACTCATTTCCGTCAGCAGAGGTGTAAATCTTAAAGTCCACTTCACTACCCTCCCTTAAAGAGGAACGCATAGATTTTCCTTTAAGGTCGCCAACAGAAGACGGGAATTTCACACCCTTTATTGTCTGATAATAAGCGGTCAGATGTACATCTTTCACCTCCGGTATATGATAAACCAAAAACTGCTCTTTTGCTCCTTGTTTTACAATAACCCGGCTATCTTCATACCTCGGCTGGCCTCCATAGTAAAAGTTATCTTTATTTTCATAAGTTTCTTTACCGTCAGATAACTCCTCTAAGCCGTCTGTATAAAATTCCGGTGCAATATAATAATCTGTATTTTTTCCGTCAACAATACTTTCCAGGTCATCAAAACGTACAACCGGCTGATCTGCTGTCTGATATACTCTTACCCAGTCTACCAGATAATCACTGTCCTGTTTTGTTTCCTGCTTCGTATAATCTACAGATCCAACCCATCCATCTCCTACCTGCGTTTCCAGAATTGCAAACATCGGACGAGTATGCATTCCATCACGCCCGTCACTCTTTGCAGTTGTAGTGCTGTGTACCTGTTTGCCATCTATAAAGAATTTAATAATTTCCGGACTCCACTCTACTTCAAAAACATGAAAATCCTGACACCATGCTTCATAATTCTTTGTCGAAATACCATCTGAGCCTTTATCTTTATCTAAAATGCCAAAGTGATTCGTAGTCCACGCATCCCATGCATCCTGTCCAAGATATTCCAGAACATCGATTTCGTCATGTCCTGTTTCATCCTGGGAAAGCATCCAAATGGCCGGCCAAATACCTTGAGAATCGTTGGGTTTCGCACGAACGGCCATACGCCCAAACTGGAAAGAAAACTTATTTTTTGATTCAATACGTCCGGAAGACCAGGTAACATGATTTTTTAACGTCTGATCTTGATATTGATCCCACCCTACTGCTTCAATTAACTGCTCTGTTGTTTCATAATTTTTAGAATTAATTGCTAAATAACTGTTTTCTCCATCTTTTTTAATACTTACCGCTTTTCTGTTATAGATAGCTCCATGGTTTGCCATTCCGTCAATAATATTCCATTTGGATTCATCCACAACATCTCCATTAAATTCATCGGACCAAACCAGCGTATCATATTGAGATTCCGGTTCTACATATTCCGGTTTAGATTCATCAAAATTTTTTCCTGTTGCCCAGATTTCAATTTCTGAATATTTTGCAGGACTGCTGCTGTCCTTATTTACTGTAAATCGGACATATTTTCCCAGTTTTCCTTCGCCTAAATCTATCACTGTCATATCCGGACTTTGAGTCCAATTTTCTTTATAAAATACCACTTCTCCTTCATTCGTTGGTGATGAAGAAACGGACACTTTTACAGATTGATAACTTCCCTCTTCCAGTTTAAACTTAATTTCTTTCATAAAATAGCTGTTTCTATATTCAAATTGCAGCCACCGGTTTCCAAGGCTATTATGAACTGCATAATTTTTATCTACCTGTCCATCTGTAATAGCTTCGATATTTGTTGGTGTCAGCCCTCGAACATACGGAATTTTTCCAGCTGCAATGTTTTTCGCTTCTTCCTCCGGCGGTGGTGTCGGAAGTTCAGATTTTGGAATAGAAGCAATGACCTCGATTTCATTAAACAAAATACCATTGCTATATCCTTTCCAGGAACTGTTCGTATTTTGAATATAATGACCTTTTCCCCAGATACGAATATATTGTGCCTTTACCGGACTTTCCAGAACGATAGACTGCGGAGCCCCTTTATTAGATGCCATTTCTTCATAATCGTTTTCCTCATAAACAACTACACTATCTGAAAAATCCGCTGTAGAAGCCAACTCTACTTTTACATTTTTAAATGTAGACACTGCTGCCGGATAGGTGTTTCGATATAAATCTATCTTTTTTACATCTCGCTCTTTTCCAAAATCATACTGCAAATACACAGAATCCCATCCTGAATAACCATTATCATTTCCTCCGGCTTCTGTACCCGCAATAATTTTTGTATTATTAGAATCATCATCACTGCCCGCTTTCATACCATCTGTGGCACTGGATGGGTTCTGTATCAGTACCTGCGGTACCGTAGGTCCCCCCACTACAATTTTATGTGTACTGTTTGTAGTTGGCTGTAATCCTAACATAATATTTGCATCTACCAGTTCCTCTCCCGGTTCCGGTTCTGGTTCCGGTTCCGGCTCCGGCTCTGTCATCGGCACAACAGCGCTTACCTCAATCTCATTAAACAACACACCATTACTGTATCCCTTCCAGTCACTGTTCGTGTTCTGTATATAATGGCCTTTTCCCCATACTCGCAGATATCTTCCCTCTGTTCCTTCAGGCAACACCACCGTCTGAGCCTGTCCTTTTGTATCTACACTTTCCTCAACATCTGCTGTTTTATATACGACATAACTGTCTGTAAATTCTTCATTGGATGCAATTTCTACTTTTACTTCTTTAAAAGTTGATATTGCATTATCATAAGTGTTACGATACAGGGAAATTTCTTTAAGTTCATAAATTTCCCCAAAATCGTATTGCAGATATACCGGCTGCCACTGAGAATACCCATTATCTTCAGTATCCGGCCTCTCTTCTCCAGCAACAATTTTCGTATTATTGCCGTCCTCATTGCTTCCCGATTTGTTGCCATCTGTAGCTGCAAGAGGATTTATGATTTCCCCCGCATTTGTTTTGGGCTCAAGCCCTTCCATAACATTTCTTGTTTCTGTTTCTGCTTTTACCGTAACAGGAAACATGTCCCCAAGGCAAAGCACCAATGCCAAAAACATAGCAAGTTTTTTGGTTAATTTTGCTTTCTTGCTCATAAAATTGCTCCTCTCTTTTTCTTTTTCGCCGTTAATCACAAACAAACTGTGATTTTCTTCTACATAGTATACACATTAACATATACCTTTTCTTTCTCACATGTTATTTTGTATTGTTTTTATATCTTTTTGTTATTTCTTTCACCCACTTTGCCGTTCTATTACTATAATCGCAGAACTACCCGGATAAAAAATGCGGGATATCCGGCAATCATTTCCGGATATCCCGCGTCTTCTATTCTTTTATTTTTCTATCTTTTCCAGAACTAACAAACCCTTTTCACTATTCAAACTCCATTCTTCCCCATTACTTTCCAGAATTCTGTCCTCCAGTTTCCACATTCCCCGCGGAAGCTGCACCATTCGGGACGTCACTCCTTTTTGCATCACCGGAGCCACCAACAATTTATCCCCTATCATAAACTGATTCATGGTCTTTTCCATGCCCTGTCCCGGAAATACATATTCCATATGACGCACTACAGGCTCTCCTGTTTCATAAGCATACTGAACAGTTTCTAAAAGAACAGGCAGATATTTCTCCCGTACCTTCATGGCTGCCAGTACCTTTTCATAATCTTCTTTCCCCAACAATCTCCACGGTGCCGCAGAAAACTGCATGACCGGCATCAGCGCAGCAATTTCGCAATATCTGACAAACAATTCCGCATCAAAACATTCCCCGCTGTTTTCCTGAAAACTGAGATATTCGCCGCCGCCAATCATGTCCGGACTGCCAAAAGGATGGCCGGTAAGTCCCTGAAGCAGCATACCAGGCATTAAACCGCCTATACCACGCTCATCCCAGGTATGATGTTTATCACACAGCCGCTGCATAAGAGAATATCCCCCCGTCTTAAAGCAAACCCGAAGTTCATTAAAGGCATACTGCTCTCCGAAAGCCGCCCACAACCTTGAAAGTTCATCTGTATTTGCTTTTTTATAAAGCCGGTCTCCCTCTGTATAGTAATAAGAGTCTCCTGCATCGAACTTAAAACCATCAATTCCCATCTCCTGCAGGACATCCAACTGTCCTTTCAGCCACTCCAGCGCTTTGGGATTGGTTAAATCCAGCGCTGCCGAATAGCCATTCCACCATTCCAGAATTCTTGGCTTGCCTTCCGGTGTCTCTATTAACAAATGCTTATCTCTGGTCTCCCGGTATTCTACGGTATCAGGAGTAATAAAAGGACAAATCCAGACCATGACCTGAAAGCCCATTTTATGAAGCTCTTCTATCATCTTCCTGGCTTCCGGAAAATTATCTTTCCGAAACTGCCACTTTCCGTAATAAGGGGACCAGCCGTCATCAATCATTAAAATTCCCGTCGGCAGCCCATGCTCCAAAATTCCTCTGGCATACTCCAGAATCCTGTTCTGCTCCTGATAAAAAGTCATTTCTATCCAGGTGTTGTAAACAGGAGCTTCAAAGAATCTTTTAGAAAGCCGGATTTCATGAAAAGGAAAATGCTGTTTCATAGCTTCCAGATACGCCCCTCTTAAAGAATCATATCCCTCCTTTAAAAGGATTTCACAGTCCCCTTCTGCTTGAATCATTCCTTTGTGAAACTGAATTTGAAAGCCTTTCTCACTCCATATATATCTTCCCTTTGTGGAAAGAAACAGCGGCATTATCTGATTGGCTGTGGGATTTTCTCTGAAATCCCATTCCACGGAATCTTCCTCTCCAATCGGTTGTTTATAGCTTTCATACACTGCACCGCCATACCAAAATTCATTTTCCAAAAACTTTGCCTGCATACGGACGCTCCTATTCACACACCAACAGATGGATTTGTACAGCCTGATAATCATCGCCCATAACCGGAATCGGATAACCTCCATTCATCAGTGCTGCGCCTGAGAATTTCTCCTGACTTCCCTCAACCTGATACATCATGTCTGCTTCCAAACCTCTTGCATATACCGTATGCAGTATAGGATTTGCCTTTGTTCTAAGCACTACCACATTCAGCAAAGCTTCCTTTTTATCTGCTGAAACGAATTCCCATGCCACAAACGGTGATTTCCTGCCGTCATCTGTAAGACGATAATAATCTCCATTCTGAATCAGGTCATAATATTTTTTAAATGCTTCAATCTGTTCTTTCACTGTCTGTTTATCTTCTTCTGACAGCTTTGTGATATCCAGTTCATAACCAAAGGTTCCTGACATAGCCACCACTCCCCTGGTTTTCATGGACACACTGCGTCCTGTCTGATGGTTCGGGCATACCGACACATGAGCGCCCATGGTGGAAACCGGATACGCAAAAGAAGTACCATACTGTATTTCCAGACGTTCCACTGCATCCGTATCATCACTGCACCAAATCTGCGGATGATAATACATCATACCCGCATCGAATCTTCCGCCTCCGCCACTGCAGCCTTCAAACAGCACATTGGGAAATCTCTGTGTAATTTTTTCCAGAAAATCATACAGACCCAGGATAAAGCGGTGGAACACTTCTCCCTGACGTTCTGCAGGCAAAAGCGCAGACCATACGTCTGTCAAATGTCGGTTTGCATCCCATTTTACATACTCAATATCAGAGCTTTCCAGAATTTCACACATTCTGTCAAAGATATAAGTTCTCACATCTTCCCTTGAAAAATCCAGAACAAGCTGCTGTCTTCCTCTGGTTGGAGCTCTTCCCGGAATCTTCAAAGCCCAGTCCGGATGTGCCCGGTATAAATCACTGTCCTCGGAAATCATTTCCGGCTCAAACCAGATACCGAATTTCAATCCGATTTCATTTACTCCGTCTACCAGGTCTTTCAGCTTTCCTCCCAGTTTCTTTTCATTGACAAACCAGTCCCCCAGTCCGCTGACGTCATCCTCTCTCTTGCCAAACCAGCCGTCATCCATAACCAGCATTTCAATGCCCAGTTTTTTTGCTTCTCTGGCAATATCCAGGAGTTTTTCTGTATTAAAGTTGAAATAAGTAGCTTCCCAGTTGTTAATCAGAATCGGACGGCGTGCTGTCTTATATTTTCCTCTGCATATATGGTAACGAATAGCTTTATGATAATTCCGGGACAGTGTTCCAAGTCCTTCTGAAGAAAAACTAAGCATAACCTCCGGTGCAGTAAAGGATTCCTGGGGCTGAAGTTCAAACTGAAACTGCGCGTCATGGATTCCCATCGTCATACGGGTACAGTCTGCCTGTGTTACCTCTGCCTCTGCCGCAAAGTTTCCGCTGTATACAAAAGAAGCGCCGTAACAGTTTCCATGGTCTTCCCCCGCATCATGCGCACATAATACCACAAAAGGATTGTGCTGATGACTGGAAAATCCCCTTCTGCTGCCCACACTCTGGATGCCATGATGAAGAGGTGTCCGCTCCATAATTCTTTCCATAGCGTGTCGTCCATAGAAATGTACAAAATCCATATCTTTGTTGTTAAAATCCAGGCACATAGAGTAAGCTCTCAAAAGATTTACCTTATCCTCGCCTTTATTCACAATTTTGCAGGCTCTTGTAATCACATCCAGGTTTTCAAACACACCGTAATACAAAATCACTTCCAGTTTTTTGTATACGTCCTGCAGCACCACTTCCAACGTCTGCACATTCTCTTCTCCCTGGTACATGGCAGGCAGTCCTTCCAGCCCATACTTCCCTTCTTTTATCTCATGGGAAACATATTTTAAATCCGTCACCTGACTGCCGTCTGCATAAGCCACCCGCAGACAGTCATTTCTGAAATCTCCGGTCCCGTAAGAAGGATATTCCAAAAGCTGCGTATCCAGCGAATATCCCTTATCCGTAATTCCATCGGGATTTCCGGAAAATCCCCTGTCAATACATCTGGCCAGGTAAGACATATCCGAATCCCCCACATAAGGTCCATAATATGTATGAATAAGAAAATCTCTGTCTACCTTCATCTGATAAGTAGAATGTTTGGTGTGAAGAGAAAATATCTGATTATTACAACTGATTGCCATTTTTCTGCCTCCTTTTAAATCAGGTCAAAATGTTTCATTGCCCTGTAGATTCCATCTTCCCTGATGGGTGTTGTTACATAAGAACAGATGTCTTTTACTGCCTGTTCGGCGTTTCCCATAGCCACACTGTTTGGCACAGCCTCCAGCATAGCCCTGTCGTTTTCACTGTCTCCGAACACATAACAGTTTTCCTTTTTCCCGCCCAGATAATCACAGATAAACTGAATTCCTGTTGCCTTTGAATAATCTTTCTGCACCACTTCATACATATGATGAAGCCTGTCTATGCAGACAAAATGCCGGGACAAATATTCCAGAAGAGCCTGCCGGGTCTCCTTTTCTTTCAGGATAATCAGCAGCTTATCGTACACCAGACTGTCGCTTGCCAACACTTCCTCAATATCTCTTCCTTCTATCTGGAAAGTGCTTCGCGCCACTTCCTCCCATTTTTCCAGTTCAGGCATTTCCCTGTCCATATAAATGGCATCAGAAGCCTCATAAAAAACCGGCACATGATGGCTTCGCACTTCCTTCGCCACTTCTTTACAAAGCGAATTGGAAAGTCTGGCTGCCAAAAGTTCCTCTCCCCGGAGAAAAATATGGGTTCCGCAGCCACAGATATATCCGTCAAACCCCATATTCAGCAATTCCTTAGGGAGACTCTTTTTTGTCCTTCCTGTGTTGATAAACAGAAGATGACCTCTCTTATGTGCCAGATGCAGTGCTTCTCTTGTACTGTCCGGCATTTTTCCGTCTTCTTCTGTTATAAGTGTCCCGTCTATATCAAAAAACAACATTTTTGTATCCATCTGCTTTTCTCCTTTTCGTGTTTTCTGCTTTCATTATAGTCCTCTTTTAAAAACACCGTCAATGTGCAAACGGAATTCTGTCATTGCTGTTCTCTCCTGTTTATTATATAATTTCATAGAAAATGTTGCTATGTGATTTTGTATCTAAAAATTGTTGATTTGTTGCATAAAGGAGTCAAAAATGGAACAAGATATAACCCCGGAACAGGCTTATCTGTCCGTATATTTTTGTGGAAAAGAAAACTGCGAGCCCGGTCATTCCTTTGGCCCTGCTGTCCGCCCTCACTATCTGCTTCATGTAGTTTTAGACGGCAAAGGTTTTTACCGAAAGAACGGTGTGACTTATTCCCTGCACAAGGGCGACGCTTTTCTGATTCCCCCCATGGAATCCACCTATTACGAAGCGGACCAGGAAGACCCCTGGACCTATGCCTGGGTGGGCTTTGACGGAAAAAACTGTAAACAGACACTGCGCCAGACCGTTTTTTCTCATTCCTTTGTCTTTTTAAACAGTGTCCCGGAAAAAACAGCCCAGATTTGTGACGCTATGGCCTTTCTGCTGCAGTCCTTCCAAAATTCCCACGGAAATCAGCTTCAGCTTACAGGAAGTCTGCTTCTTCTGCTTTCTCATATGCGAAATACCGTTGACGGGAAACGGGAGGAATTCACACACCGATACTTTCAAAAAGCCCAGGAATACATTGAAAACAACTATTCGTATGATATCAAAATTTCTGATATTGCCCGTCATGTGGGCATTGACCGCACTTACTTATACAGGATTTTTATAGAAGAAGAACAGCTTTCCCCCAAGCAGTACCTGATGCAGCACCGCATACGAATCGCCACACAAATGCTGTCCTCTGCTTCCTATACCATTACAGAAATTGCTTTTTCCTGCGGATTTAAAGATTCTCCCTCTTTTTGTAACCATTTCAAAAAACAGGTGGGAATCTCACCTCGCAAATTTCGCCAGGACTTTTTAAAATAGATAGAAACAGAGCTTCCGAAAATCCACATTTCGCATTTTCAGAAGCCCTGTTATCCACATTTTTATTTTGTTTTACACATGAATTGGCATTACAAAGAAGTACATTACAATAAAATGACAAATGCTGCCGCCCATGACAAATAAATGAAAAATTTCATGAGAACCAAAATTTTTATGTTTAGAATTAAACAAAGGTAATTTCAGCGCATAGATAATTCCGCCCACAGTATAAATAATTCCCCCTGCCAAAAGCCAAGCGAATCCCGCCGGGGAAAGGGACTGTACAATGGGAATAAAAGCAAATACACACAGCCATCCCATACCAATATAAATCACAGAAGAAAACCATTTCGGACAGGTAATCCAACAAGCCTTAACAACAATTCCGATGAATGCAACCGTCCACACTGCTGCACAGAGCATAATCCCTGTTTTTCCCTGCAGAACAATCAGACACACCGGCGTGTAACTTCCTGCAATCAAAATAAAAATCATCATGTGGTCCATTTTCCGCAGCCTCCGGTTCACCTTCTCTGTAGAATCTACGGTATGGTAAATGGTGCTGGCCGCATACAAAAGTATCATACTCAATATGAAAATACTCATGGCAATCATATGAATATGGTCCGGCTCTCTGGCCGCCTTTATAAGCAGCGGCAGCGCTGCCAGCAAAGCCATAACACAGCCTATAAAATGGGTAATGGCACTTCCCGGTTCTTTAATTTTAAATTTTCTGCTGCGTTCTGTACTGATTTTCATACTCTCCACTCCTTTGCTTCTGAATTGTCAATCTGCTCCCTTATGTTAGTATATTCAAAACTTTGGTTCTTAACACCATTTATAGATATCTATATTTCATCATGTAGTTTTTAAAACCACTTATTGATATTTAGTATACTACACCTTTTTTTAAGAAATTGCAATAGAGAATCTTTGAAACACAAAATAATTTATTATTTTTTTCTTTTTTATACTTGACTTTTTTTATCAAGTATGCTAAATTGATTACAGTAACAATTACTATTATTAATCAGTCAGCTTTCACTGGCAGAAAGGAGAACTTTATGGCTGCTTTAAAATACAGCCGGCAGCGGGAATGTATCAGAGCATTTATACAGAGCTGTCAGGAGCACCCTACCGCAGACACTGTGTATGCAGGAATCAAAGCCGAATTTCCAAATATCAGCCTTGGTACCGTATACCGGAATCTTTCACTTCTGGTAGAACTCGGTGAAATTGCAAAGATTTCCACAGGCGACGGCCCGGACCGTTTTGACTGTAATACAAAACCCCACAGCCACTTTATCTGCACTCATTGTCATTGTATTCAGGACATAGAGCTTGCTGATATAGACTGTATAAAAGAACAGGCCGCCCGGAATTTTGACGGAACGATTACTGCACACACCACTACTTTCTATGGCATTTGCAGGCACTGTGCAGAAACAAAAAAGTTCAAAAAAAGTAGTTGACAATTTTACTCAAGTATGATAAATTAAAATAGTAATCATTACTATTATTAATAAAAAACCTGGCATAAGCCAGATTTAATAACAAACAAAATTTCAATAAGAAAAGGAGATTATCATTATGAAAAAATTTGTATGCAGCGTATGTGGTTATGTTTATGAAGGCGAAACAGCTCCTGAAAAATGTCCAGTTTGCGGCGTAGGCGCTGAAAAATTTGTAGAACAGTCTGCAGAAAGAAGCTGGGCTGCTGAGCACGTTGTAGGTGTTGCACAGGGCGTTAGCGAAGATATCTTAGCTGATTTAAGAGCAAACTTTGAAGGTGAATGTTCTGAAGTTGGTATGTACCTGGCTATGGCAAGAGTTGCTCACAGAGAAGGTTATCCTGAAGTAGGATTATACTACGAAAAAGCTGCCTGGGAAGAAGCTGAGCACGCTGCTAAATTCGCAGAGCTTCTTGGCGAAGTTGTTACAGACAGCACAAAGAAGAACCTTGAGATGCGTGTAGATGCCGAGAACGGAGCTACAGCCGGTAAGTTCGATCTTGCAAAACGTGCAAAAGCTGCTGATCTGGATGCGATCCATGACACTGTTCATGAGATGGCTAAAGATGAGGCCCGTCACGGAAGAGCTTTCGAAGGACTTCTCAAGAGATATTTCGGATAAGAATAACGGATTCTGATATCAGAAGAAGAGCGGATACACCACTTAAGGAGTATCCGCTCTTTTTTGTTCATTCATTATTTTTTCCACTATCCTGCTCTATGCCATGCGCACATAGATCTTTTTCACCGGCTGGTACAGAACCGCAATTGCGATCACCATAAAGACTGCATTGATCACCGTAGCCGGAAGAGATGTAAATGCTCCCAC
>ENA-ORRZ01000542-ORRZ01000542.1-human-gut-metagenome-genome-assembly--contig:-NODE-542-length-33931-cov-6.882749_pt1 | contig 33931 bp, 32 predicted proteins | sample MGYA00242185_ERZ509152 | MGnify/ENA primary metagenome ERZ509152 (study PRJEB26280, sample SAMEA2338668) | human gut metagenome | biome: human gut; feature: human-associated habitat; material: faeces... | reverse complement strand
CAGAAAAAGTCTGTATCCCTATGGGGTATAATCTTTGCAAAGCTTCCATATCAATCATATTTTTCACAAAGCTACAAAAAATATCCGTTCAAAAAGCAGGCAGGCAGGAAACTTTTTCCCGCCTGCCTTTACTTCCTCCATTATCGTTTCACCGTTCTCCTCTCTCCCTCTCTTTTTTCTCCCTGTACTTCAGATACAGCAACTTCCCTCTATCCCAGTCCGCTTCGGCTTCCTCCTTACTGAGGTGATCAAGCAAGAATATGATCACTTTCGTGTAATTACTCGATTTGCTATCTACCCCTTTTTTAAATCATTATAGACGGAGTGCCCGATGGATAGTGCCTTACATACATCCACATTTCTCAATTTCACACGGTTCTGCAACTCTACAATGTAAGTTCCTAAAGCCGCACAACAGATTTTGTCCTTTTTCATTCTTGTTTAATGTTAAATATACACCGATATAGTTAATTATTTTCACTTTCATCCCGACATGTCGGGACGAGGTTTATTTTGTATTTACTAATTTTACGCCATATTATAAAGCACATTTATATTTTTCCGCAAAGGTAGATATTAAAACTCATTACAACAATATAATATGTCAAACAATTACAGAATGTCCTATTTCATGCCTCCCATCGCCCCTCTCAGAGACGAACAGGGACGAATAGTCACTCCCGCCACACTTCTCCCCTTCTGTGAAGTCTCCGTCGAACAGGTTTTCCAGATGATTACCTGCAACGAAAACCTCAGGCTCCTGACCGAGCAAGTACGCAACACCCCGGACATACGGACGGCAAAAGCCACACTCCTGCCCTACGTGACTCCCTGCGGCACATTCACCCGTCGCTCCGGCAAGTATTTCGTATCCCCCTCACGACTGATAGTGATAGACGTAGACCACCTCGACTCCTATGAAGAAGCCGTCGGAATGCGCCGTACCCTGTTCGACGATCCCTTCCTCCGCCCCGTGCTTGTCTATATCAGCCCGAGCGGACGGGGTGTGAAAGCCTTCATACCCGCCGGAATGCCACATCCGACAGACGAGGTACGGAATATCACAGAAAGCACAGACAAAGCAATGCAATATGTCGAAATGGCGTACGGTCCGGAAACGGACAACTCCGCCACGACAACCGCCAAAGGCGTAGACGGTTCGGGGAAAGACCTGGTAAGGGCCTGTTTCCTGAGCCACGACCCGGAAGCACTGTTCAGAACTATCTAACATAATTTATAATCAATCCTCAAAAAAAATGGATGAAATCGAATCTTTACACCGTCTTGTCGAAGCTGTCGAGACGGCAGGGGCAGACATTGCCCCCACTTACATCGAATACGTACAACTGGCCTTTGCCATCGCGACAGACTGCGGTGAAGCCGGACGGGACTATTTTCACCGCATCTGCCGGTTGTCCGCCAAGTATCAACGCGAACACGCCGAACGGGTATTCTCCAACGCGCTCACCACGAAACACGGGGACGTGCATCTGGGCACAGTATTCCATCTCGCCGAAACAGCAGGAGTAACCATCCGCAAAGACGAAGTTATGAACAGCTCCGCAGGTACAAAAGGTACAGTAAATGCACCCCGCCTTTTTTCCACACACACGTGCGCGCGTAATAAGGTACAAAACAACGGAACTTCCGGAGAAGGAGAAGGAGGAGAAGAAGAACTATTGCCCGGCAGTGAACCGCAGCACCCGCTCCCCACCTTCCCCGAAGCCGACTGGCCGGAGTTTCTGCAACGCATCATAAATTACGGCAACACTACGGCACAACATGACATCATGCTGTTGGGAGCATTGACGGCTTTAGGTTCCTGTATGGAACGGCACGTGCGTTGTTCTTACGGCGGCAAATACCAGTATCCCTGTATGCAATGTTTCATCATCGCTCCTTCCGCCTCCGGCAAAAGCATCCTTTCCTATATCCGGCTACTCGTAGAACCCCTCCACGACCAGATCCGTGCGGAAGTTGCCGCACAGATGAAAGTGTATAAAAAAGAGAAAGCGGCTTACGAAGCGATGGGCAAAGAACGTGCAAAGATGGAAGCTCCGCAAATGCCCGCCAACAGGATGTTTCTCATTTCCGGCAATAATACCGGTACGGGTATCCTGCAGAACATCATGGATTCCGAAGGGACAGGACTTATCTGTGAAGCCGAAGCGGATACCCTCTCCACCGCCATAGGCTCGGATTACGGCCATTGGAGTGACACGCTCCGCAAAGCGTTCGACCACGACCGTCTGTCCTACAACCGACGTACGGAGCAGGAATACCGGGAAGTGAAAAAGAGCTTTCTTTCCGTCCTGATTTCCGGAACTCCGTCACAGGTCAAGACCTTTATTCCGACAACGGAAGACGGTTCTTTCTCCCGTCAAATATACTACTACCTGCATGGCATCTGGAAATGGGTAAGCCAGTTTACAGAGGACAAGATAGATTTGGAAGAGATATTTACCGTCATGGGATTGGAATGGAAAGAGAAACTGGACATCATAAAAGCACATGGGATTCACACACTCCGGCTCACGATAGAGCAGAAAGAGGAATTCGACGCGCTCTTCTCCCACCTGTTCACCCGTTCGAGCATAGCTAACGGCAAAGAAATGTACAGTTTCGTAGCCCGCCTGGCTGTCAACCTATGCCGTATCATGGCGGAAGTAGCCGTATTACGTGTCCTCGAAAATCCGAAACCCTATCAGCTCAAGGCATCCCCTGTTCCCACCTTTACTCCGGACAAGGAGATTCCTACCGACAACATCAGTGACGGTATCATCCCCCGTTGGAACGTCACCATTACTCCGGAGGACTTCAAAGCTGTGCTTGCACTTGCGGAACCTCTCTACTGTCATGCCACGCACATTCTGTCTTTCCTTCCTGCCGTAGAAACCAGCCACCGGTCTAATGCCGACCGTGATTTCCTCTTCGAGCAGTTGGGTGAAGAGTTTACCCGCGCACAGTTGGTGGAACAGGCTGTCAACATGGGAGTCAAAGAAAATACCGCCATCGCCTGGTTGAAACGATTGACGAAAAGAGGAGTGCTTGTCAATGTGGACGGTAAAGGAACTTATACGCGCGCACGTGTGCGTGTGTAAGGGAGGCCCGGAAAAGTGTACCCGTTGTACCCACCGTATCCGCCGCACCCGATAGGCGCATTACACCCGCTACACCCACCGTCAGGCAGACGCAGTGCTTTATAAGTCCTAAAGCATAGCTTTAGAGGTCGTAAAGCAGTGCTTTAGCCTATGTAAAGCACTGCTCTATCAAGGCTCTCCCAAAGCATCCACAATCACCCGCACTTCCAGCGGTGTATAAGAGCGATGTTCCGGTTGATAACCTAAATCGTACAGGCGTTGCAGAAGTCCGGGACACCGCAGGATCCATTTCTTCATCTTCCGGTAAGCGGCAATGCCGGTTAGTTCAGGGGAATAGAGTTGCGCCAGTTCCATACGGCCATACGCACGTATCTTGAATTCTTTCATGATGGATAAGTTTCTGATTTACTGTCACAAAAGTAACAAAATATTTCTACATAGCCAACGCTTTCCCATTGAATAACCGACCATAATTGCACATAACAGACAAAGCATGACCGTAACCGTACTTTACTGATTATCCGGAGTTTCGAGGTGTTATCTTTGTATCGTCAAAAGGGAAAATAATCCCTGCGGCACAATGTTTAACCCTTTAATTTATTGTTTCATGATTCGTTACAAAATTTATCAGAACCAGCAGAAGAAAGGTGTGAATGCGGGTAAGTGGTTCGCCCGTGCGGTAAGCGATGAGACGTATGATCTCGGCAAACTTGCCGAGCACATGTCGAAGCACAATTCTCCGTATTCCGGTGGTGTCATCAAAGGTGTGCTCACCGACATGGTGGATTGCATCAAGGAGTTATTGCTCGACGGCAAGAGTGTGAAAATTGATGACCTTGCCATCTTCGGTGTGGGCATACGCAGCAAAGCTGCCGAAACGCTGGAAGAGTTCTCATTGGAGAAGAATATCACCGGGATGCGCCTCAGAGCCCGTGCCACCGGTAATCTGTCTACTACTAATCTGAAACTCGACAGCCAGCTGAAGCAGCAGGCGGAGTATCAGAAACCTACCGCTTCCGGTGGCGGTTCCGATTCGGGCAATACCCCGGATACAAACCCGGATGATAACGGAGGAGAAGCTCCCGACCCGGCAGAGTAATCTCTTGTCACGATCTATGTGTAAGTCCTTCTTTATAATGAAGGACTTACCTTTAAATTCTTATTATTTTATCACTAAAAATGTAGTTTTATGAGCAATTCATCATCACGCCGCTCCGTATGGGGTCTAGTTCTCAAAATCATTATCACTGTAGCCACCGCTATCGGAGGAGTGTTCGGAATACAAAGCTGTATGTAGGCCGATGAGAACGATCACACTGATTATCATTCATTGCAGTGCTACGCCGGAGGGGAAATCCCTTTCGGCGGAAGCCTGTCGTCTGGACCATATCCGCCATCGTGGGTTCCGCGACATCGGGTATCATTTCTATATCACACGGGACGGAGAAATCCACAGAGGACGATCGCTTGAAGAGGTCGGGGCACATTGTCGGAATCATAATGCCCACTCGATAGGTGTTTGTTATGAAGGCGGACTGGATGCGGACGGAAAGCCGAAGGATACGCGCACATTGGAGCAGAAAGGGGCTTTGCTTGCTTTGTTGAGAGAGTTGAGAAGACAGTTTCCGAAAGCATTGATTGTGGGACATCATGATTTGAATCCCATGAAAGGATGTCCATGCTTTGATGCGGTGAAAGAATATTTGCAAATATAAGCTGATAAAAACGAATGGCTGACAAAGGATTTCATTGTCAGCCATTCGTTTTTATCAGCTATGCTTATCATAGAAAAACATTATCAGTTGATTTTCTGATTAATCATAAGGTGAGGTATTAACATCTTACATGATAGGTTTTACGATTTCGATTTTAAGTCCAAGCGCATCAATTATACGAAAAAACAAACCCACCCCCGGTTCTATAACTCCTTTCTCGATTCTTGATATATAGGTTTTATTAGTCCCCACTTTTTCAGCCAATTCGGATTGTGTCATTTTTTCTTGCTTCCGCGCTTCACTAATCATTTGCCCCACACAATAAGAGTATGCTTCTTTGCGAAACTCCTCTCTTTCAGGTGAGCCGACCTTACCGTATAATTTATCCAATACGGCATCCATGCTTCCAATTTTAGGGTTTGCTTGCATAATATTCATTTTTAAGTTTTAATGCTTTTTCTATCTCACTATCAGGCGTTTTCTGTGTCTTTTTCTGAAATCCATTGAATAACATAACTAAAAACGGTTTAAACGACTTCCATTTATACATTCTTTGATCGCAAGAAAACAACATCTCCTCAGAAATTCAACACCCATGCAAACAACATATATAACAACCGGAAGAATAACCAACAATACAACATATTCCCATCCTTCATATTTCTGCACCTTTAAAATATCATTAAAGAAATAAGAAAAAGTAAGAGGATGAAAATGTAATACATATACACTTAAAGCATAAGTTGCCACATAATTAATCAATCGACTTCGAATCTTAATTTCTCGAAAATACATAAAAAAGAATATTGCTCCGATAAAAACAAAGAATGTATCATAAGACCACAAACTAGTGAAAGGAAAGCCTAATATATAAGAATAAGAAAGTTGAAATATACATAATCCCAAAGCAGCTATACCATAACCTATCAAATAAACATATTTAGAAAAATTTCTCCTATAATACAACCGGATATACCTCCCCAATAAATAAAGGAAACAGAAGTTCACAATACCATAGCCGGCATCTTCTGTTATAGAAGGGAAATTGAACAAGAAACTAAATGTTGGCAATAAACAGAAACAAACAAATAACGTCAGCAACAATCTTTCCAAATTCTTTTTGTCAATCTTGTCTATAAACAAATTCAAGAAAGGAGAAAGAAAACACAAAACAAAATAAACGGTTATAAACCAATATTGCTTAGTTATTACAGGAAATAAAAACAAGAAATCCTTCCGTATCTGCAATTCATTAATGCCTACCCATAGAGAGAATAATACAAAAAGAACAGAATACACCGTTACCATTGTATTTATTTCCCCAAGCTTCTTCACTTTAAGTTTAATACCATAATATCCAGAAATAAGCACATAGACATTTACAGCCACAACAGCAAATGAACGAAAAAAATAATTGATATAATAAGAGGAGTCTCCCATAAGATCGAACTTATGTGCTAAAGTTATGTGCCCACATACTATAAATAACATACATAGCACACGTAATAACTCCATATTCGATTCACGAATAGAAGATGTCTTTTTCTCAATCAAATTACTCATATTCAATATTATTAAACAATAATCCTTTTATTCGTTTATACACATTATCTATTATACAAACCGAAAACTACATACCATAGAAATTACAATCCTAATTTATTTATCATAAAAGAAGTAAAAACTTTAGCTCCCCGATAATTAAGGTGAGTAATATCTCCATAACATGAATCAGGTAATTCGATACATTCAAAATCATAATATCGAATATTTTTATAATTTAACAGCTTATTGTTCCATAAATCTTCATTAGTATCTTGTGTATACGAAGGCATATTTATAAAATACAATTCTATGTTTTCACGATGACAGAAAGATACAATCTTATCTAAATATTTTTTCTGTAAAAGATTTGGTTGTACTTTTACTCCATTTTTTTTATTTCCTTTCATAAACTCAATATCTTCTCTCAATTTATCTCTATATAATTCACTAAATCCTCCGAGACCTAAATTCTGAAAAGAAACTTCACTTATATAAGACCGTAATGGATATAATATTTTCAACCAATGTAAAGGAGATGTAAAAATATCGCTATCATTTTCAATAAAAAACAGCCAATCATCCTTATCTAATATATCCCAAAAGTAAGGATGAAATTTATCATTAGTAGTTTTTTCAAAATAATTATAAACAGAAGGAGCATCATACCCTAAATATAAAGTATCAATTTGAGGATTATATTTTTTGAGTAATTTCAATTTAAGATACGAAAAAACATAATTATCCGCATTAAGTCCTGCATTAAATGCTCTTGGAATAAGTCGATCATCGATTCCATACTGTACTCTGGAATTACCCAGAAAAAGTATATTAGCATCTATTTTACAAATTTCTGCACGATTATGAATAATTACTCCCCAAAATATCAATAACAGGGAAAAAAGAAGTATCAATAGTTTACATAACTTACATATAAAAACCCTCATCATACTAATATCAGAATTGAAAATAAATAAATGTCTCTTGATTACCAGGAAAAACTATTATAATCATAAATATCATACAATAAATTCCCCAACGTAACAATGGCGAAGATACTTGATTCATATCAAGTGCATACTCTTTATCTCTTTGTGACCATTCAGCAACTAATAATATCACTATAAAAAAACATGTTGAAATAAAAGTTATCATGGAAATTCCCATATCATGAATATTGGGCATTGCCCAAACACCTCTAAACATTTTCATAATATAATCCCCTGCTTTATCTATAGTTTCTGCCCTAAATAATATCCAGCCAAACATTACTAATAAAAACGTAAAAATCATATTAACTATATCTTTTAAAGCTGGAAAGCATTTTCCAGCAGCCACCACATCTAAGTTTTTCCTATTATGTCCAGCCAGCATTAAAGGTAAAAATAATAACCCATGAAATATGCCCCATGTTACATAAGTCCAATTTGCTCCATGCCACAATCCACTGAGAGTAAATATAATCATTGTATTTCTAAACTGTTTGACTTTTCCACATTTACTTCCTCCTAAAGGTATGTATACATAATCACGAAACCAAGTATTCAATGATATATGCCACCTACGCCAAAACTCAGCTATATCACGAGAAAAATATGGATAATGAAAATTTCTTCTCAGTTCAATACCAAATAGACGTGCAGTCCCGATCGCTATATCTGAATAGCCAGAAAAATCACCATATATTTGGAAAGTAAAGAAAACTGCTCCTACCAATAACATCGCACTATTAGCGTCCTGATAATCCTTAAATATAATATTTACTAGTGAAGCACAATTATCTGCAATGACAACCTTCTTAAAAAAGCCCCATAATATCTGCCTCATGCCATCAACAGCCATATTATAATCAAAATGTCTCGACTTATAAAACTGAGGTAATAAATTAGAAGCACGTTCTATGGGACCAGCTACCAATTGGGGAAAGAAACTTACATAAGCAAAAAAAGCAAGAATATCTCGAGTTGGTTCTAGTTTATACTTATACACATCAATTGTATAACTTAATGCCTGAAATGTATAAAAGCTAATACCTACTGGAAGTATTAATTGCAAACTTGGAACAGACAATGATATACCTACATGAGCAAACAAATCAATAAAACTACTTATAAAAAAATCATAGTATTTGAATAGCCCAAGAATAGCTAAATTGATTACAACATTAGCTATCATAATCATCCTACTAATACAACTTTCTTTCCTTCTATTTATTACTTTTCTTCTAACATAATTTATCGTGACCCCACTCAACCAACTTAAAAAAGAGGTAAAAGCTATTAGTAATAGAAATCGCCAGTCCCACCAACCATAAAAGATGTAACTTACTATAACGATAAAAAGATTCTGTATCCTAAAGTTATATTGAAAAACATGCCAATACAGCAGAAACACAAGTGGCAAAAATATAAGAAATTCTAAAGAATTAAATAACATATATAGAGCTATAAAAATAACATCATTTTCACCTATCAACTATTTTATAATCGCTTCTTTGATTGATTCCACAATATAACGCACATCATCATCCGTCACATAAGGACCCGCAGGTAGACAAAATCCTACCTTGAAAATGTCCTCTTCCACCCCGTTAGTATAAAAAGGAGCATCCGCATAAACCGGCTGCTTATGCATCGGCTTCCAAACAGGCCTACATTCTATCCTCTTAGATAGCATGAATATACGTAATGCTTCCACATTCTCATTCGGCTGACAGTCAGTAGTAGAACTATCTACAGCTTTAATCACACCGGCAGCCCCCCCCACAGCAGTCTTGATAACTTCCTTATAAGCATTCTCCTGCCCTACCACCTTCACTTCCGGATCGATGGTAGCAGTACAAAGCCAGAAATTAGAATCATAGCGGGAATCAGCAGGTTGCTTGTGAATATGCACGCCCTCCACATCTGACAACAATTCTTCATAAAGTACCTGCACATGCTTATGATGAGCAATATGGGCATCAGCCACGGTCATCTGACCGCGACCTATACCGGCACAGACATTACTCATGCGGTAATTATAACCGATCGCAGTATGCTGATAATAAGGATAAGCATCCCGAGCTTGGGTCGCATACCACATAATGGTATTTTTATCCTCTGCATTCCGGCAGATTAGGGCGCCACCACCCGATGTAGTAATCATCTTGTTACCGTTGAAAGAAAGTACACCGAAACGGTCGAAAGTGCCCAGCACCTTACCACCGAATTTGGAACCGAATCCCTCAGCTGCATCCTCTACCACAGGAATATCATAACGATTGGCAATCTCCATGATGCGCTCGCAATCATAAGGCATACCATAAAGAGCCACAGGTACAATAGCCTTAGGCTTTTTACCGTTTTTTGCAATGCGATCTTTGATAGCCTCTTCAAGCAGTACAGGATCCATATTCCAGGTCTCTTTTTCCGAACCCACAAATACCGGCTTTGCACCAAGATAAGTGATAGGATGCGAAGAAGCACAGAAAGTGAAGGATTGTACCAATACCTCATCACCTGGCTGCACACCGCAGCCGATAAGAGCAAGGTGGACAGCGGCCGTACCGGCACTCAAAGCCACAACCTCATTTTCTCCTCCGACAAAGTTCTTGAGATCATTCTCAAACGCATTCACATTTGGCCCTAAAGGTACTACCCAATTAGTATCAAATGCTTCTTTTACATATTTCTGTTCAATCCCCTCCTCACTCATGTGAGCAAGGCAGAGATAAATTGTTTTTTCAGGAACGTAGCTCATAATTTTAATTAATTATCAATTTCTCAGTGCATCGAAGATAGTCTCTTTAACTTTTGACTTTACAATATTGAAAAATTATCATTTATTAACTCTGACTTCTTTCGTATAACAACATCATCGTACATCAGCATAAGAATATCCTCGTCATACTGACCAATTAGAGATTGATTCTCTATTCCATTCATATTATTCAAAATAAGAGGAAAAAAATCAACACCAGCTCCATAAGCGTGTAAGTAAGCACCACCAAAACGAGGGTTTATTTCAGATAAATAATATTCACCGTCTTTGATAAAAAAATCCATATCTAATGGACCATTAAAATTGAAAGCACCTACAATCTCACAAATAAAATCAAATAATTTTGAATCCTTAAACGAAATAGTCTTACTAGCTCCTCCAATACGTGTTTCAATCTTACGTTTGGAGAAAGCTGCAACAGCTTTATGAGAAACACAATCTACATAAACATCTGCATCACAGTCCCCCCCAGTCATCAATTCCTGAATAATATAATCATGTTCTTCTGAGTTCCAATCTGCTAATAGTTCATCCATATGATGCACCTTATGAGCACCAACACTACCACTACCGCATATTGGTTTCATAAATACAGGAAAAGATATTTCATTTTTAGCTAAAGCTATCTCAAAATCAATCAAGGAATGAAATGTTTTCACCGTACGAATCCCCCTCTGAGTAAGATATTTAAAAAGTTCATATTTGTTGAAACAATATTGAGCGGACTCCTTATCAGGACACAATGGTAAAATACCATTTGCCAGAAACATCTCCCTATTATTTGCCAATATTCCAATTTCTGGATCTATCACTGTTGTGATAGCTTTCACTTCATTCTTTTTGCAAATAGTCAAAATTGTATCAATATATTCAGGGGTACTAATACGAGGTACTACATATTGTTCATCAGCAAAAAAGAGAGCAGGTGCTGTTGCGCTATTGTCAGTTCCAATAATCCTGCAATCTGGTCCCAAAGATTCCTTTGCATTACGAAGCAGTCTCCCACGACGCCCCACGCTACAAAACATAATATTATTCATGATTCTTTATAAATTAAATTTCTAATTACATATTCATTAGCTGTCCATTCTTGACGAACCAAATAATATTCCCCTTCCTTATATGTATATACTCGAGGAATATAACGAATAAACATAGGGGTTAGAGCCATTGTATACGCTCCTACATTATTATATAAAATTCGATCTCCCACTTGTAATAGAGGTTCGTCTTTAAGCTCCATCAATTGGTCATATTCAAGACAAGTACAACCCGATATAATTTGACGTAACACTTCAGAAGTGTTCGTCGTTTGTCTCACCAATTGGAACAAATATCTACTTTTGCGAAAAAATGGATCAATATCATTCCGCGAACCATCTGTTGTTACATTATACAATCCCCTCTCAATCTGCTTTACATCAATCACTTCCGACAAAAAAGCAAAAGACGAAGCATGAAGTGCATTTCCCGGTTCAACAATTACCTTTATATGTCCCAAACCATTTTCTAGGCAGGCCGCACTGATAGCCCTACTATAATCTACATAAGTAGGTTTATTAGGAAATATCCCGAAATAGCCTCCTCCTACGTCCAAATATGACAAACATAAATTATATTTTTTAGCTACATTTGCCGCATACCTTATCGAACGACGATAAAAATCAATACTACGTGAATGAGTAGTTCGGTGAATATGTAATCCTACCAAACGGACTTGTGGTATAGATTGAATAGTAAAAATAGCCTCTCTAAAATCTGTTGTTTCATCAGAAAAGCCAAAACGACTAAAATCATTCCCCCCATCCGCATCATCAGGAGATATTCGGGATATATTAATGTTTAATCGTATTCCTATCGGATAGGAACCATTTATTGGCAAATCTTTCAGCCATTCTATCTCACGTTTGGTTTCTATATTGACAATAGCCCCTTTCTGTACAGCTTCCAACAAAGTTGCTTTTGATTTCATAGGACCATTGTAAATAATGTGTGCAGGCTCGTATCCACATGTCAATGCTAACTGATACTCATCATATGACACCACTTCAGCATAACACCCCAATACCTTTGCAAAACTTAAGACATAAGGTAAGGAATTAGTTTTTACAGAATAACCTATAATGCAATCTTCTGTCACACAACTTAGTGCATCTTGAAAGCCAGAGACACTCTTACAAAATTCCTGTTGATCAAATATGAAACAAGGAGTTTTTAAATCTGATATAGTCATTAGTAATATTTTTCAATTTAGTCCATTAAAATCCTCCATTGTAGCAGAAGTAGCAGAGCTAATCCCCTCACGTATCAACACTTTTTTCAATGTAAGAAAAATGATTCTCACATCTAACCAGAAAGAGCAATGGTCCACATACCACACATCCATGATAAACTTCTCATTCCATGACAACGAGTTACGACCATGACATTGCGCCCAACCTGATATTCCTGGACGTACCTCGTGACGACGAGCCTGCTCCTTGTTATATAGAGGTAAATATTGCACAAGAAGCGGACGTGGACCGATAAGTGACATATCACCTACAAGTACATTCCAAAACTGTGGTAATTCGTCAATGCTTGTTGAACGCACAAACTTTCCCACCTTGGTCAAACGTTTCTCGTCAGGCAACATATTGCCGTTTATATCACGTTCATCAGTCATCGTTTTAAACTTGACAATCTTAAAAATCTTACCATCTTTGCCAGGACGCTCCTGAAAGAAAAATGCTCCGGTACCTTTATTAGCAAAATGTAACCATAAGGCTACAACTACCATAGGAATAAACAGAATACTCAAAGCAACAAAGGCAATACTGAGGTCTATAAATCTTTTAAAAAAGTGTTTGTACATATTATAATATTTCATCATAAAAATCATATAAACACTGACGCACAAATCTCTGCTCATATCTCGAAGCTATCAACTTACGGGCGTTCTTTGCTAAAGAATTACGATAATCAGCATTAAGCATACGCTTCATAGCTTCATAAAGGGCATTGGTACTTTTGGGAGGAACGATAGTTCCATTTTCACCTTCTATAATAATTTCACGCGCACCGTTTATATCAGTAACTATTTGAGGAAGTCCCATAGCCCCTGCTTCAATTACCACATTTGGAAATCCCTCTCGATAAGATGCAAGCACGGCAACATCCGATGCGGCAAACCAAGGACGCACATCTTGTTGTTCACCTACAGCATCAATTGCCTCACATTCTTCAATAATTTTCCTTGTATCAGGTCTTAATGGGTCTAATTTATTCTCTTCAGAACCAACTAAAATCAATCGTACATCGGGAGTTTCGTTATTTAATTTAACAAAAGCCTCCACTAATTCATTAATGCCCTTATCTCCTACTAAACGACCTACTGCAATAAAGGTTAAGGTAGTTACTTTACGCAATTTTATTGCTTTATCTACAACATCAATAGTCTTGTCAAAGTGTTCCAGGTCTATCCCACGGCAATTTCCAAATCCCAATACTTTAATTGGTTTCTTAGTTATATTATAATTAAGAAGATCATTCTTCACCCCCTCCCCTTCGGGAATGATATGTGTGGCACAGGTGCAAGTAAGCCAGTCAGTAGCCATAAGAATCCTCTTTCGTAAACCAACAGCAGTGGGAAATAGCAATCCTGTGAATGTATGTACACGTACAGGTACTCTTGTCATCCAAGAAGCCATCATACAAAGCAACCCAGCTTTCGGAGTCATAGAATGTACCATTTGCGGTTTCTCATAACGAAATATACGCCATAGTCTCCACAAAGACTGCAAGTCCCTTATTAGTGAAATACGTCGTTCCATATTTACCTCTATGCAATGAATATCAGGGTACAAGCGATGTATCTCTTCCCATTCTGGACCTGGAGATGACAAGAGTACTATCTCATAATTTTTTTTCAGTTCTAGAAGTATGCCTGTCACAAAAACTAATGACATTGGAACTGTACAGGCACGAATTATTTTACACTTTTTCATACTCATAAGTGTAATAGACTCTTCACTTTAAACATAAAAACGAACAGCCAAGATAAATGAAACTGAACCATACGAAAACGAAAACGCCCTTTTTTTGAAAAAGCATAAGGATCGAGTTCGGATATTATATTCTCGGAACCTTTATAAGTATGATAGTATCGTCGAAGATTAGCAAAACTATCAGTAACAAGGTTTATTCGAGCTAAAAACTGAAAAGCCATCACAGTTTTTTCAAAATCTTTGGCATCTGGCTTAGAACTAAAAAACTTAGTAAGATGTTCCGCTATACTTATCATCTGCTCCACTTGTTTAATACCATACCCTGATGTTATAGCGTTCATATTGGTACGATTATAATGATAATATGAGCCATGAATATGTGCCAAATTTCCACCATAATAAAACAAACGAGTCAATAAGCCATTATCTTCCCACATATTCAATCCAATCCAAGGTAAAATATCATTATCTGTATAAAGAGAATGTTTTACCATATTACAATGACAAAACATCCCAACTGTATGTTTATACCAATTTTTTACAACCTCTTTACAATTACCTGGTAAATTAACTTCTTGATGTAAGTGCCCTCCATCATAACACTCATAAATCTCATCACACATCACTATATCTGCTTTTTTTTCAATAGCCGTATTGTACATACGTTCATACAAATCTAAATCTACCCAATCATCTCCGTCACAATGGATGATATATTGACCTGTAGCTTCAATTATTCCCCGCCGTCTAACAGCAGCTTGGCCTGCATTAGCCGGCATTCTAACAATTCGTGTAAGCGAACTACGCTTCGGATATTTTTGGAGTGTTTCCTTTATAATCTCTACTGAATTGTCAAGGCTACAATCATCCACAAACAAGATTTCTAAACTATCAAGTGTCTGCTCAAATAGCGATATTGTACATCTTTCTATAAATACCGCAACATTATATACAGGAACAATTACTGTTACTTTAGGTGAATTCATGGTTACTTTTTGATCTTGGCCATCAAAGGCACAAATACTGAATAAAAAATCCTATCTAAAAACAAGCTGATACGTGCCGCATTTATAAAACCGATTTTGGGATATAAAATTTTAAATAGGTTGTAACAAAAATGGCGTTTTGAGGCGAAACGCAACTGCCTATTACCACTTACTGCCTCATCAAGAGAACGTTCCTCAAAGTCAATAAACGTAGAAATTGCATCAATATATTTCTGTCCCTTCTTACTGTTCACGAGTACTACATTCACTCCATCCTTTCGCTGAAAATTATCCATCTTTTTAAGTTTCCCTAATCCCCAAAAATCTCCTAACGTGACATCACTAATACGATGCCTATCAGCATACTGACATTGATAACAAGAAGGACGATAATACAACCCCTTAAGGAAACCGATGTAATACCAACAGCCCTTTATTACTATTAATTTATCATTGATTTTTAAACCCATATGTCCGCCACCGTTTCCTCTAAAGCTCAATTTTTTTATGGATTGTTTCCTCTTTTCTTGACCAATGTAATCTTTCAATGATTTAAGAGAAGGTACCCCGTGACATATAATATCTACAAGAATCAATTTATCTGTGTCAAGCCCTGCTGTAGCGCTTCGGACTGCATCTACTTGACACGGCGTACCGGTAAATAGAACCTTCCGTCCCTCTTTTAAATCATTTTTAATCTGCCTAAATAACATCGAATTAATAGCACTTTGTACATACTTTGAACATTTACTGTCTTCAAGATGCTGCAAGTTATCTATACGAACATGATGTACTATCAAAGGATTATAGTCTACTACCGAAGCATAGACTACCCCATGTTCTCGTTCTATTACATATCGACTTAAGGTAAAAGCCAATCCACCAGATGTACATTGCCAATGAATATTATAATCTTTATTCCATGCAGCATAAGTGTGAATGGGTATTTTCTTTTCTACCAATTGATTTTGTGGACATTTCTTTACACACAAGCCACAATCGACACACTTTGCAGTGTCAATCTTGGGAAAGATATGCCCATTACATAAAACATCAGTCTGCATAGCTATGGCATGATGTGTACAAATACTAACACATAAGCCACAACCTGTACACATATCTTTATTGCAAATCTCAATCATTATTTAATACAGTTTTGAAGATAAAGAATAGATTTCTGCCGCTCTTGTTCTATCACAACATCTATCATTGCCCAATCAGGCTTGGCTTTAGCCAACACTTTATCAACATCAGTAACTGAAGATATAGCACAATCTTCCATACCAGTCAAACGCAACAAATTGCCTATACGATTATCCGACAACCCTCGTAACGAAACAAAACATTTATGAAAAAGTATAGAAAATGCAGTACCATGGAACGAACTGGTAACCACCAACTCTGCATTAGTGAGTAACTGTAAAAATTCTATAGGACCAGATGCTAGTTGCTTTTTAAAAGGAGCAAAAATATCATTTATGTTGGAGAAATAAGGAGTAATTACAGACAAACCTGTTTTCTTTGATATAGCTTTTACCATATCAATCATTTCCTTGTCAGCGAATAGAGTATAGAAAAAGAGGTATTTACCATTCTTATTTCCTGTTATGGGAAGTTTGTTAGACCATTCGTTAGCCTTTAACAAAAACACAGGATCAATATTAATCTTCACATCAAAATCTGTAGAAATTTTTTCTATTATATCCTTAGTCCCTTGTTCACGAACACAAATGGCATAAAAGTCCTTTAAACAAAACTCAATCTTTTCTTGTTCCTTTTTAGTAAGTACACAACGTGGCCCCATACTAGCAGCATAGGAGACCTTACGTCCTTTAGCAAAAGGAAGATAATATGCCCAATCGAAGTCTTCAGGACGCGGATTCCATATTTGATCACTACCTGCAACAAATAGATCGTAATCAAGATTTACAGTTTGCAACTCTTCCAAAGTACAATACGTTACGACTGTTGTACGAAGATATTTGGACATAAACTCCTCGAACATTGCGTGACGTTTTTTAAATTGTTTATAGAAAAAAAGGTGTGAAATATCTTTTAATATGGGGCCCAAACGACATCGGTATGTAATAATACGCATCATGCGTTGCTGCTTCATAGTACGAAAGTCTAAAATCTCGTTGTCCCCCACAATATGATTCAATGTTTGTTGTAGTGCAAATGCCTGCAACATTGAGCCATAATTGTGTGAAGCATGAAAAGTTATAGTAAGTGACTTCATTCTATTTTCTTGTTTTTATACAATGTACTAGCCAACCTGGCACGAATCCTTTCAACAGTCCCTTTATTCCTGTTAAATAAGGATGCCTTAAGCCAAGGTTTTTTTTCACTTCCACCCCTATTTTGTATGTGCGCCACCTATCAGATAAATGTCTTCTCGCAAAAGCTTCTCTACCATTGCGCATTTTATACAAAGGCTCAGAAAGATTATAGCCTTTATATCCAGCTTTATAGAACTTATACCAAAGATAGTAATCCTCAATACGCTCAACTTTCGCTCCGACCGTATATCTACCTACAGATTCAAGAACATCCCTTCTCATCAATACAGGAGCATGACAGAATGGAGTACCAAATGCAAAATACTCTTTAGTAGGTTCTGTTAAAGCAGTACCATGTTGATAATCTCCGTTTTCATCAAAATAGATCATAGGACAACTAACCAAAGCATATTCAGGATACGTATCAAGAAAATTTATTTCCTTTTCAAAACGAGTAGGAGCTGACAAATCATCGCCATCCATACGTGCTACATATTCAGTATCGGCATAATCTAGACAATGATTTAAGGTAGCAGCCAACTTCATGTTATACTCATTCTTTATTACAATATAATTAGGGTGCAACTCTGCCCATTTATAGGCTACTTCTAAAGTATTATCCCTTGAACCATCATCACAAAGAATTACTTTAAATTGTTTATACGTTTGAGCTTCTAATGACTCCAATGCCTCCACCAAAGTATCAGCACAATTGTATATACCCATTATCACAGTAATACGGGGGACTTCTTTCATCATATGAATCGTCTTAGCCATTTACTAATCTTCATTACAAATCTTTCACCGAATAAACTAATAAGCTTGTTTTTAAGCATATGTAAACGCCAGCTCAGAGTGTTATGATCTATCCACGAACATGAATAATGGTGAATTGACACTGTGTTTTTGGTTATAGTAGTAATACCTGTTGTAGAATCCATAGGACAAAAATAATCTGCCGGGTAAATTGTTATATCAGCAACCTTCTGTAATTTATGCTCATTAATAAAACCATGACGCTTAAAAATCTCTGTAGTATAATCCACTACCGTACCATCCTCTACAGTAAAATGTTGTTTGGCTTCATAAAAATCAAGTAATTCATAAATAAGCCCTAGTTTGGGAGGTACTCCCAAGCCAAGTCCTGGTGCTATACCAAGTGCATCAACGCTCTGTATAGCTTGATTTTGTCGCTTAGTCGCCCCACTTTGCTCAAATCCCATAAAAGCCCCCTCCGCTATTATATGATCCATGTTTCGTATAACCTCCACATCCGTATCAAAATAGAGTCCACCTTCTTGGTAGAGCACATAAAAACGCGCATAATCACTTACGAAAGCATACTTCTTTGCCTCGTATGCCTCTTTTACATAGGGGCAACAATTAATATCAAAATTACTCTCATTCCACTCTTTAATCTCATAATCAGGTAGATGTTTCTTCCAAGACGCTATGCATTTTTGCGCATCTTCAGGAAGAGTATTACCACCAAACCAACAATAATGTATTATTTTAGGAATCATATTATGCATAATATATAAATGTCATAAATAAGGTAAATGCCAAATGTCCCCAAACCACCTTCTTACGAATTTTTACTAAAGGATGATTTTCATCGGCTATAGCATAACAAGGGTATATAAGAAGTATGGGGTACATGAACCATGAAAGATAAGCAATACGATTAGTGAACTGGGCATACATACAAAGCATCCAAATACCATTACACACTAAGTATACATTCAAAAGACTATCATAAAGTTTATCTTTAAGCTGATACTTATATTTCACATAATAGCCCATCAATATCGGCATAGCACTGTATATTACAAAATCAAAACGAAAACCGCTCTTACCTCCCCAATCATCATTTTTATCCAAATTTAAATAACCAGCTCCAGATTCATCTGTTATATCTGCAAAGAAATTCTGAAAGAATGACACATGACCAATAGCCATTAACAAACAAAACAGCCAGCCATAGAAATACCACTTCTTGTTTTGGAATACTAATGTCAATACATATGCAGCCACCGGCATTTGCATAGAATGATGGAAGCCCCAAGAAAGAAATAAGAACAAAATAGATATCCATAGTCGATCTCTATAGGCCAAAGCAACTAGAAATAAAGAAGCTGCAGCCCCAGCCTTAATTCCATTTGTACCATATGAAAACGTTGAAAAAGCAGCGAGATATACAATATAAACCATTAGTGTATTTGATGGAAATAGCTTACGACAGGCAATTAATATACCTATAAAATATACAGCAGCTATCAATACAAAAAAGACTGTTACATCTGGAAATACGCTTCCCATATAATTATATATATTATCGAATATCTTATTCTCCGTTTCCCAATCACAACCATTCCACGGCAGAATCCCCCACCAATTTGCATAATTTACAGTATCAACGAAAACGATAGTATGGGGACGAAAACCTATAAACAAAATAAGACATAAACATAATAAAGAACTACCTACAAATCCTTCACTTTTTTTCAGACTTTTTCTATGCTCTACCATAGATAAAGTCATTATTGTAACCAATAACAAATATATATATTTGTAATAAAAGCCATCAACCATTGTTGTTTCCAATAAGTTCAAACTATTTGTCTATACATTTTACTCCTGTGATATCAAAATTACATTAATCTATTTATCTTCTCCACTTCAACCTCATTTCCATAATCATGAGATTTCAGATAATTGATTATCCTATCTCTAAGTTCAGTATTTTTTATAACAGCAACTATTCCCTTGGCAGTTTCTGCTCCATCAAGTGGTACTATCACCCCATCTATACCACTCGTAATCTGACTTTTCGCTGTAGGATAGTCCGTTATCACCACAGGTTTATATAACATCTGCGCTTCACGTACCGTCACGCTCTTACCTTCATAAATACTAGGTTGTACATAGATATCACAAGCCTTGATATAGGGATATGGGTTGATTTTTTTACCAAGTAATACCATGCGGTGACGCATTTGGTATCTATCAAGAGCGGCTTGTATTTCATCATCTGGTCCATATCCAATGACATACCATTTAAAATTTACTCCCATCTGTTCCATCTCTGCACATATATGAGGAATACCCTCTATTTTCTTAGGAGGGGAAAAACGTCCTATTGTTAAAATCTTCACCCCTCCCCTTTCGTCAGGCATTTCCTCACTCACATCGTCCAATTCCGCCTGTTGCTTTACAAATAGAGGCGACAAAATATTTTCTATAAGCACAATTTTGTCCTTTACTTCTGGAAAAGTCTGTAAAAAAGCCTTAGTACAATCATCACTAATGGAAACCACATAATCAAAACCACTCCATATCGGGAGCTCTTTATCGTGATTCACGTGAATTGTAGAATAGTCAGTGTGTATCCAACAGATCTTTTTTCTCGCTTTCACTTTATGCAAAACAATATTATGTGGTTGCAAAAAACTTATGGCAAGATCATATTCCCCAAAATACTCCAATGAAGGCAGAGCACTTTCTACTGCATCAGCTACATATTGGAATACACTCGAGTCATTTTTACGTTCTTCAACTGTCAACGTCTTTAAATATTGCCTATGCATATATTTAACCCACAACCTTCGTAAAGCTATCCCCAAATGCCCTTCTTTTACAATATCTTTAATCGGACGTTCTATACAAGTATATTTAGATATTTCAGGTAAGAGGTTTACATAATCAGGCACTAACGACATAAACTCACCTGTATGCTGATTTACAAAAAGATCTATATCCACTTTTTTAGGGTCAAGTGCAGAAAGCAACCCCAACAAGGCGCGTTCTGCTCCCCCAATCTCTAAATAATGTATATTGATAAATATTTTCTTCTTCACATTATTTTTTATTTTTTTGTAGTATAACCAATGAAATATTGCGACAGTGGTAATTTGGAGATTAATAAACAAACAATAAATGAGATCATAAATACCAATAACACAATAATCAACGTTTGCAAATAATAGTTATCCACTTCCTGTATTATCCAGCAATTCCAGAGTAACTGGCGCATTACAAAAATATGAATAAGATAGATTCCAAAGCTCAAATCACTGACAACCATCAACACTTTTGAGAAGAAAGCCTTTATTGTTATGTGTTCTATTAAACTCTTTATAACAGCAAACCATGTTGCCGACATAATCGCTACCGATGCTGATAAATACCAAAATACAGAATAAAAGTCTAAGTCCCATCCTAATATCTTGTCGATTATAGGTAAAGGCAATATCAATACAGTAATAGGTATCAACCATTTAAGCGGCAATTGATAACGGTTCATATAATATCCAAGCAAAAAATATCCTGCATACCCTGTAAAGTAGTACAGTATTCCTGTATTCGTTGTATTTACCCCTAAAAATAATGCTATATATGGATACATCAATGTAACAAACCACAACATAAGGTAGAACTCGATTTCCCGCTTTGAAACTCGCCTTAGCCAAGGTGATATGATTGGAACAAGTAGATATAATCCTGTAAGAGTGTACATAAACCATAACACTCCGTGTCCTTGTGTACAAAATGGTATTGAAAGAATGGAAACAACCCAATTCCTAGTGTTACTATTCAATGTCATATAAAATAATGAGAAGAAAAACGTAGGTCCTATTATCTTACCAACACGTTTCTTTAGATAAGATGTAGCCAATATACCATCTTTACACGGAAGTAATAACGCCCCACTCACCATAAAAAACAAAGGCACACAAGGAGCCATAAGATAGCTATTGACCACCAAGAATGCACTATGAACTTCAGCACTAAAACCTGGAATTGGTGCGTGCATAGCAATTACCATTAAACATGCAATTACACGAATCACATCAAGATATATTATACGCTGCTTTACCATAAAGATTATGCTTGTCTTTGGCACGGTCATCCGTATCTTTCAAACTTTTTCTTTATACCTTTCTAACTCTTAAAACCATAACACTCCTCATTGTGGTTCCAATCTCTTCATAGTTCAAATTCCTCTGTTGAATATGTATACCGCTATTCATACGGATATCCACCCAAATAGAGTCAAGCCCTAATCTAAGGACTTAATTATATATTATTTTTTCTAACAAAATATGGTATTTATATGCTAAATAAATCGCTATTGGATAACTCAATAACGATGCCATTAAAGCTTCTAGTCCCAAAGTATGATGAGTCAATGGACTGAACACTTCAATACTTATTATTGCATTTACAAGTGGAGCAGAAATGTTATAGCATAGCAAAACACACCACCAATGTATCAAATAATTCTCTAACGTAAATGAGCCAATAAAGGCAAACATTTGTTTTAAGAACTTATTATTATCATAAAAATAAATCACAGACAGTACTATAGGGATATAACACAACTGTTGCAAAGGTTTTAAACTTGGCTGTGAATGAAAATAAACTCCTCCTGCAATTGATAGTAAGCAAACTATAAGAAGTATCCTACTATTAATATTAATTTTTACATCCTTTAAAAGATATATATCAATACCAAGTAAGAATACAGGAAGCCTAAGCCATGCCATATAAAATGGAATATCACTCAAATATCCCGATAAGATAAGCCCTACAATTATTAAAAACACTACTATAGGGGTCCATAGTATACCTTTACAAATTTGAAAACAATTAACATAGAAAGGAATTAATAAATACATCAAAAGTAATGCAGGAACATACCACATAATGACACTGTTATGAACCAAATTATCATACATTGTAATCTGACCTAAAAATTCTATCCAATCCCCATCCCCTACAATCAAATATTGATAACCATACACAAAAGTATACAGTATTAAAAAAGGAGGCAAGATTCTCCAGAAACGTTTCCTATAAAACCTTATAGTATTATGTGCACCTCCAAGATTACACAGACGTACATAGGAATATGTACAAGTAAATCCTCCTAATAAAAGAAAAATGTCTACTCCTAGATCAAGCAGATTCTTAAGCCCTATGAAAGAAGGTATGCCCGGTGAATGAAATACCATAAGTATCAATATGGCAAAACCCATCAACTCTGTCTTAAAGTCAAATATATTACGCACTAATCGTTGCATTCTTATGAATAAATTCGATTTGAGTTAGTTAAATACCAGTAACAATATCAACAAGTTGTTTTACTCGAGTAGAAGTATAGTGTTGACTTAAATACATACTTGCAAATTGTACATCAAATTCTGTAGTCAAAGCTTTATTCATTTCTTTTTCAAACTCATCATAAGTAGTAACATTCTTCCAATATTTTTCAAGTTCATAGAAACAAGTATCAGGATTAGACTCATATCTCGTAATCACATGACAACCACAAGCAAGAGCCTCCAAAAAACGAGGAGTTACTTGATTAAAACCATTAGTCCTTTTTTCGCCACCATCAATACCTGGAGTCGCATATAACGTACATCTTGCTTTTTGTAATATACCTAAATATGCAGCTCTGTCATTAACTTTGCATACATATTGCTCTTTATCTGTATAACATATATAATCATCCCCAACCTTCTTTGATTTAATAATCGAAATATCATATTTCTTTTTGTAACAATCCAAGAAATTTTCAAGAACCACATTTGTTCTCCCAATTAACACCACATCATATTTTTTCTCAAAAAACGTTTCTTTAGTAATTCTATATTTATCTGATAACGACAAACCTAAATGCTGAATATTAATCGGACAATTAACACTATCCAAATAGGATTTAACTTCAGCGCTCGATACCAAAACTACCTTATGCTTATTATATTCTGCATAGAACCTTTCGAGATCATTATTATCTTTCAAATAAAAATCTATGATACATGGTACAATGTTGGATTTATTACGTCCTACAACATCTTTCCATGGTCCCAATTCGAAAGAGAACGAATTTGTATATGGAGGAAGAAATTTACTCAATACAGGAAACCTTCTTACAATTCCCCCAACTATCGGCAACTGACGGTCATTAAAAAACTTAGCATCTAAATGTTCTTGAAAGATTTCTTCCCATTCAAAAACCAAATCCCAAGACACCCAATTTGTGAAATAACGCTTGGATATAATCTGCTTAATAATCATTCTTTCCTATATTAATTTACACAAATCCATAGCAGCACCAATAGCTATATCCATATTGTAATATTCCCAATCGGCAAAACGACCAGTAAAGTAAAATCCTATAGGGGCTAAATCTTTCTTCAGTTTTTGAATTACATCACGTGTATCGGTATTCTGAATTGGATATGTATACTGGTTGTACTTATGATCAATATATTTTGGATGAAGGGGAATACGTGACAGGTTATCCAATATAAATTCTTTACTGATCTCATCAGTAAATTCAATTGTTGCGGTAATGCGATTTTCCAAAATTGATGCATCATTATTTGAGGTAGCAAAATTACCAGTACAAATGATACGATGACTCTCATGTCTACAACTTGGTTGATATATCCAACTATATGGATTTTTATCAATCTCACAAAAAACAGACGTTGTACCATGGTATTCTAAATCTGCTATAACCTGTTTGTAAACAGAAAGATCAATGCCATCTATCATGTTAACCATATCTTTGATGTTGCCACAAAACACCACTTTGTCAAAAAAACAATCATTAATATACACTCCTCCGTATTTACAAACCTCTACCTTATTTATTAGCGTATTATAGTGTATATTCAATTTTTTTGCCAGTTTATCTGCAATATATTGTGAACCATCCATTTTCTCATACCAAAAAGATGAATGTACAAAAGCTCTCTCTTGTACATGATTTATATTATTATAAATCATCTCTTGTGCTGTAGGCATAGGTAACTTACCCTCCAACCACGAAAGAGGAACTTGTTTCAAATTACGATGCCACACTTTTTCATTATAAGGTTGAAAATATAATTTATAAAGTGTTTCACCAAATCGACCTTTTAAGAATTCTTCAAAATTACTCGGCTCCACATTCTCATACTTTATTATATTTACAAGATCACCTATAAATGCTTGTTGAACTGTAGTATTAAAGAAATACATGTGATTCTCTATAGGATAAGGAATAGTATCATATTCTAAAGAATCCCTACCCTTATCCATAAAAACAACAGAGTTACGTTCCGCCTTTTCAAACTCCTCTTCCCGTACAAACTTAGACCAAAACCAATTTAAGACATCCTGACGTTTGGAATTAAACACATGACCACCACAAGTATGAAACAGATTTCCATTTACTCTACGACACTTGATTAATCCACCTGGTTGACTTTCTTTTTCAAAAACAGTGACTTCATAACGATCTTTTAAAAAATGGGCTGTACTCAAACCAGAAATACCAGCACCAACAACTGCTATCCTTTTCATTCTAAATTCTATTTTTCATATTATCGATTACCACACAAATTTATCCCTGTCGTCAGTATTCAGCAGCATAAACCAAACATTATAAAATTTCTATCATTTGCTCCAATGCATTCTCAATATTCAATACATCCTTACGATTAAAAGTTCTTCGTGGAATTTTTAATAATAATTCTGGATTTTCAATTACATTTTTAATTTGTACATACAAATCATCATAATCATTACATAAAATGCCATATTGATTGTTTCCAAGAAGTTCATTTGGTCCAGAACAGTTAGTACTCACAACAGGTACTCCTATAGCCAATGCCTCTGCAATAGCAAGACTATATCCTTCGGCACGAGACGAACAAACAAATAAATCCATCTTTTGTACAATGGCATGAGGATTTGTTTGATAACCAAGTAAGTGAACATATGATTTCAACGCATAGTGCTCTATGAGGAGTTCTAACCGCCTTCTTTCTTCCCCTTCTCCTAAAATATACAATGAAACAAACAGTCCTTCTTCTCTCAATCTTGCAATGATGGGTATCAACAAATCATATCCTTTTTGTGGGACCAGTCTACCTACAGAAACTAAGTTGAAATCCTTAGAAGGGACAAAAACAGTCTCCATCCCTGCAAGATAATTGATGTAATCCGTATCAATAGGATTATAGATAGTAGTCACATTACCAAGATGATAATATTCTCGCATTATATGTTCCACTGCATGAGACACACAGACCACCTTATTATATTGCCTGTAGCATTCTTGTTCTTCTTTAAAACTATTATAAATACCTTGTTGAAGTGGCCAAGCGTTAGTATGTAGATTAGTATGTACCCAAGCTATCCTTTTTCCATCTGCTAACATCTGTGAAACTATTTTAGTACAATAACCTTCAACAAACGCAATATAGGTATCATAACCGGATGGTATTACCCACCGAGCTACCCATGAAGCAGGTAGATAATGATAAATGAGTTTATATTTTACTTTATGCCAAAAATTCCTAACAGGATTCTCTGTTGCAGGTAACAATGAGCGATAATGTACCTTGTTGTAATCAATATCGTCAACGTGCACTCCTGTATCTGATACAGTCATTAATGTAACATCATAACGAGTATAATCAAGATGTCGAAGAAATGTAACAAGTACTTGCTCAGCACCACCACCAGAAAGAGACTCTATAAAAAATAAGATTTTCTTCATCGTTATTACCACAACTAACTTATGTCGTTCTTATAATCATATAACCAAACTTTTTTAAGAAATACGCAACTAATGCTATGATACGCCATTCTACTTTATAACCTAAGCTAACCTTATCTTCACGTGCAGAAATCTCTCTCCAACTACCTACTGCAAGATGTTTACAATAGGATATTTCCTTACCATTTGTGCGATCGAAATAATTTGAAGGATAAATAATCAATTTGTCACCCAGCCTCTGAATATGGTTTGCCGATAGATTCCAATTATACCCGTATTTCCGAGCAAATATGGCTTGTGCATATGGAAGAATTGTCATATCATATTTCAAGAGTTTAGGAAAGTTTCCATTTTGTGTTTTTACAAAATGAATATTAGCATAATAATCCATCGTTTCTTTAATATACAAATGACCTTTTTCTGCCCCAAAACAATGAGAAGACAAATAACAAGCTGTAATATGACCATCGATCCAATGCCATGAATGCTCTCGACCTATAAAACAAGAATGAGAAAGAAGAGAATCAAAAGACCGATACACCATTACATCTGTATCCAAATAAATACCACCATAATTATATACTGCATACAGACGAACATAATCAGCCGCAAATGCCCATTTTTTTTCAGACAAGGCTTCCTTTAAGAATGGAACATCAATATCCTTGACACTATCCATATCCCAATGCACAATCTTATAATCTGGCAGAAACTGTCTCCAACTTTCCATACACTTCCTCACTTTCTGTGGATAAGCATCGTTAGAGAACCAAGTAAAATGAATAATCTTTGGTATCATAGTTATACATATTTACTAATTATCCCTACATATTGTTTGCAGTTTTCCACATATTGAAACATATTTCTTTGATAACACTGATGTATCATTGATTCATTATCTAATAGCCAATTAAAAGCTCTTGTAAGATCATCCTTCCTTTTTAACTTTTGTACAGGAATTACATAATGCTCTATATCGTCAAAAATATCTAAAGCGATACCACGTGCTTTAACAGAATACCCAATAACCAAAGTTGGAACCATTGTTGAATAAGCAGCGATAGACGCATGAGTTCTAGCTGCAATAAGAGAATGACATTGAGATATAATATACTTTAATTCTTCTGCAGTATGATCCGATATAAGTAATACACGTTTCGTATTCTTATATCTATCAAAAATATCACTCAATGGTTTTCTATCATCTGTATATGACCAAACGACATGAGGTATCAACGCTATATTGTAGCTTGTATTTTCAAGTAAATAATCTATCAAACAGCAACAATTATTTATAACAATACCTTCAGATTGCTCACGCTCTATAATCATAGGACTAATATTCAAACCTACAGTATTACCTGATATAAACCCCTCAGGCAGTTTACATTCCTTGGGTTGTAATATAAATGCTGGATCTGGCAAACAATAGATATCAGTATCTACACCAGCCTGTTTCAAGGCATTGTATGAAATAGATTCTCGAGTAATTATAGCAGAATAAGTCGAAAGGTCTCTAATCATACTAATATCTGAAATATTCTCCAATATCGAACACCCTAAGAGAATTGTTCTACCTCCATTATTATTTATCTCCGAATTCAAACACTTTAGCCATATGTTGTTATTATAGGAATAATTATCTCCTCCCGCTGAAATATAAAGATTTCCTTTATCCACAGACTTTAGAAAGTCTGCGTACAACAATTTATAATATCTATAATCAGAAGGAGAAAATTTTTGTGCAACTAAATATTTTAAATATTTGAACTGATTTTTCCTGATTTGTGATTGAAGAGGCATAAAATTGACCACACTACCTAGACCATATGAGACATCTTCTTCTATATTCGAAGAAACAAACTGAATATCATCTACATCCATAGAAAGCAAACTACAAATAGAGCGTGTTAGTGCTTCACATCCATGATTTCCTGCAGAGCCATTAGCATATACTACAATCTTTTTCATTAAAATAATGTATTTAATTGTTCTATATATTTGTCCATTGTATAAGCCTGCAGTTTTTTTTTCTGCAAAGATTGATAAACAATACGTTTCTCAGGATAAAGAATACATTCTTTAATAACATTACTAATTGACTCTTTATTATAATCAATCATAATACCATATTTCCCATTATCCAAGACCTCTGTTGCACCAACTGTTTTTGTAGCAATACATGGCACTCCTAGTGCCATTGCTTCAATTAACACAAGCCCGAACCCTTCGTACTTAGAAGGCAAAATCAGATAACTTGCTTGCTTAACATATGGAAACGGATTCTGTTTGGATCCAAGTAGAAATACATTCTTCAAGTTATTTTCCTGAACCTTATTTTCAAGATATGTGCGTTGACATCCATCACCTATAATATACAGATAGCATTTCTTAGCATATTCCTGAGGCAAACATATTAGGGAATCTATTAATATTTCTACTCCCTTTTCATGATTTAGTCGTCCTACAAATATAAGATTCAAAACATCTTGATTCATCATGATATCACATGATGACTGCGCTTTTTGATGTATTGCATCAATATCTACAGCATTTGGTATGGAAATTGTTTTTGATAATGACAATAGTGTAGCGAATTTCCGCCTAAGCGATTCACTCACAAATATAACTTTATCAAATTCTCGTAACATCAATTTTGTATTGCTTATCAAAGTCTCCCTATCATTCACTTCATCACATAGAAAATCTGTATGTATCCATGCATATTTACGACTTTTTGACTTTGATTTAGCGACTACATTTATTGCCCAATCCTCTGCAAAAGCTACTTCTATGTCAAACCGATGATGACTGACATAATAATTGTACAGAAAAACCTGAAATGCCCTATTATCCATAAGACGACTATATAAAGATAATAATACATTATTTGATATTCTGTGACGCCAACAATCAAGTGTATCATACTTAGCTAACACTTTAACCTCTTTAACATATTCTGTATATAAATCGAAGATGGTTAATACTGTAACATCGTAGCCAGCTGTCAATGCCTTAAGCACGTCTAGAAGAACATGGGTAAGCCCCCCCTCTAAGATGTAATTTACAACAATTAATATTTTAGTTCTACCCATATCTATCAAATAATGAAATAGTTCTATTAATCAAATCATTAACAAATATAAATATCATTGTTAGTAAAACCATTGCGATTGTCACAACTACTATACTCAAAATAAATGAAGATGACCATTGTATAAACCACATTAAAGCCAACCCTTGTGCAAAAAATACTTCTAAAGAATGCTCACCAATATAACCAATAATTTTTGATCTCCAGTTCAATGATGTAGATATATACACAAACAAAGGCAACCAAGCAAGGTAAGTATTTTCAGGAAGGTTAACTAAAGCTAAAAACGACAATATTATAGATACAACATACAATCGTTTGGGTTCTGATTGAGAAAGAAATATCAATATCCCAACAATCATATACGGAAATCTAGATAATGCTAAAGATAAATAGAATCCATTATATATATACATAATGTATATTGGAGTGACACACAACAATATGGTTATGAGCATAGAATGCAAATACACATATCGTACTATCTTAAACACAATGGGGAATCCGAAATAAAGCAGTATTGTTGCCGGAATATACCAAGCGTGAATTATATGATCATAAAAAAGAGAAAGTCCACTAAGATTTATAAGTATTTCAACGTTCCATCCTTTATATAATAAGTAGAAAAAGAATATATAATGGCCATATTCTTTTGATTCTATTATAATAAAAACGACCTATTGAGTTATTAGTAATAGAAAAGCACAATCCATATGTTGACATCATAAAAAATAAATTAACACCAATATCTCCTCTCGAAAACAAATACTGAAATAGCTTACTACCAATACTAAATAAAGGATATTGTGTTGCCAAATGGAATAAATATATTGTGATCATGGCAATCCCCAATAGAAAGTTTCTATGTTCTTTACTGATTTCCATCACTTACTTCCTAACATTCCTTATCAAAGACTTTTCATATGCATTCATACCCCAAAACCACATTATAATAACATATATAATAGCATATAAAAAAGCATTAATAAATAAGTGTAACCACGTATCTACAACCATAAAGCTACATACATAATAAGATATTACAAGTATAACACATGTACAGATAATCAACTTCCCTATCTCCTTCCAAAATTTGAAAATATCAATTCGCATTTTTACCTTATAAAACCAATTAAGAATGAAGAACTGACCTAAAATAAATGTTCCTCCAGTCACTGCCGCACACCCCAACCCACCGTATATTCTTGCCATGGGAATAGAAATACAAACATTAAGTATAGCAATGCCAAATAATACCAATGAACGAAACTTATGAAGATTTCTAGCATACATCATCTGAAGGCCTAAATTTTGTATTAAAGGTATAGTAAAAGGTATCAATACAAATAAAGCTATATAATATGACTCCTCGTAATCTATTCCTGCCCACAATACTACAAACTGCTTTCCTAACAGAATAAAACCTGCAAGAATAAAAGCCAAAATAAGATATTGCAAACGCCCCACTTTAGTAAATAAGTCTGAGAATTCTGCATCAGAGGCATGATTCACATCCATAGTGGTAAGACGAGGAAGAAACATTCCTGTTATTGCTGTTGAAAATTGCATATAATATGAAGCAAAATTAGCACCTATATTATATATTGCTACTACAACTGTTCCGGCTACCGCCCCAAGAATAAACTGATCTGTACCCCAATATACCTTATCCACGATAAGTGCAAAAAGGACATAGAATGAAAAACCAAATAACTCTTTGAGAAAACTTTGTTCAAATTTCACATGCTTAATTCTTACCTTCAATATACCGAATACATAGTAAAAAACAACCAATATATTAATAAAATTCAGCACAGTAGAGGCTATTGTAATACCAACGGACTTATAACCAATAAACAATAAAGGAAGCATAATAAGAGGGTTAATTACGATATTTATAATACCAACCATCTTAGTAAATACAAAGCGCTCATAAGCTATCATTACAGCATAAAAAACACTAGAAATCATACTCATAGCCACATTGAACGTCATTAGGATCATCAACTTTTGCAATTTATTAAATTCTTCTTCTGTAAGAGAATGACTAAACAATCCATGAATATTAAAAACGAGCAGTATTCCTACCAACAGTATTACCAAACTAAGAAATCCAAAGATCTTCAAAAAAAGAGTCATCACTCCATACTCCATTTCTTTGTTTTCTTCTGCCTTGTATTTAGTTATATAACGTACCATTGCTGAACCTAATCCTAAGTTTAACAAGCCTAAATACCCTACTACCGATTGTGCTAAAGATATCAATCCATACTCACCTTGTCCCAACATCCGAAGCATAATAGGAGTATAAACTATCGAGATCATAGTACCAAGGAATATGGTCAGATATGACAAAATTGCCCCCGATTTTATCTGATTAATTGCCATTATTCAACAAATTGCATACTAACTAATTTTTTCTCTAAAATAGGCCATAATACGTTCCATAATTTTAATCGAAATTGGTCTATTATTATTGCCAAAGAAAATACAACAAACATACACAAAAAAGATAGTATCCAAAATGTTATAGTTGTATAATTCGAATGTAGTTCAATAAAAAAATCTTTATATCTATAAAGTGTATTAGGATTAGTGTGTATAAGAAATACTGCAAAACAACTAGCTCCGCACCAATTTACAAAGTTACTTTTAATTTCAACTTTAGAGAACAATAATAGAAAACTTACAGCAATAAGAAGAGTTGTAGGTGAGATGTAATTTAAAAATATTAAGCCCAAAGTTACTGTATGAAAACCAAGATATGATGGCAGTATATACAAAGTTGACACAAAAATTATGGTTCCAACAATCAATAATATATAAGTAATCTTATTGTAGTGAAGAAATCTTGAACCATAAACTTTTAAATATCTTGCAAACAAATATAGCCCCATAAATGATAAAGGATTATATCCTCCCCATATATAACGGGTTGCGGAAGGAAATATCCAACCATAAATAAATTGGAATATATAAAAACTTATTAATACTGTACACAATGTTTTTTTTGAAGAATGCGCTACTAAACTATTCAAAGCTGGGGACATTATATAAAGAACAAGATAGGCTTTTATAAACCAATTGAGTTCTGTCGCCACAATACAACCAAGTATTCCATTCACAGAAAGATGTGAAATCCCAATAAATAATGTAATAATATAGATCCCTATAAGCCAAAAGAAACACTGAAAAAGGAAATTACATATCCCCCTTACTCTAGGCTTTATACCAAACCAGCCAGATATAAGTACAAATATATCAACACATGCTATACTAAGTGACCAAAACAATAATCTAGGTATAACATCCACTGGATTTGTCACACATTCTTCTGCCGTTGGTTCCCCCAATGAAAAAAAATCAGCATGAACGAGTAAAACCAAAAACATGGCTACCATGCGCAAAAGTTCAAAATTAGATAATCTTTCTTTCCCTATCATATGTGTAAGTATATGTATGTAGAAGATATTATTATATCATTCCCTGGAAAAAGGTACAAATACTCCTTTACTTTTTCCGGTCTAAATCTTCAAACTTGGAATTTTTAGACTTAAATTCAGGAACTATCCTTTTCATCAACTTAACAGTCTCCCAAATTTGTACAGAACGGGATAATCTCTCGAATTTATCGTACGTTTCCACAATATCCCCATATTCATACCGACGTACTTTTGCTATCTTTATCTTCTTATGATGAGTAGGAATCGTATTTTCTTCATCACTCAAGACCTCTTCATACAGTTTTTCACCCGGTCGTAGTCCTGTAAATTGTATTTCAATATCTTCATTCGGTTTATATCCCGCCAATTCAATCATACGAATGGCCAAATCTACAATTTTTACCGGTTTTCCCATTTCGAAAACAAAGATCTCGTATCCTTCCCCCATAGTGGCGGCCTCCCTT
>ENA-ORRZ01000524-ORRZ01000524.1-human-gut-metagenome-genome-assembly--contig:-NODE-524-length-34793-cov-13.227532_pt1 | contig 34793 bp, 25 predicted proteins | sample MGYA00242185_ERZ509152 | MGnify/ENA primary metagenome ERZ509152 (study PRJEB26280, sample SAMEA2338668) | human gut metagenome | biome: human gut; feature: human-associated habitat; material: faeces... | reverse complement strand
GGGGGGGGGGGGGGGGGTATGGTATAATAAAATCACCGAAACACACCCCACGATTGGAGGTAGCGACGATGAAAACTGCAAAACGACTCCTTGCCCTTGCCCTTGCGGGCGTGATGGCGCTGGCCCTGCTCACCGGCTGCTCGGACAGCAGCTCCCAAGCCAAGCAGGTAGAAGAGTATTTCCGGTACAGGAGGGGACAATTTGCTGACTATCAGAAGGACGAGACGCTGGACAAAAAGCTCAAGGTCATCGCACGGCAGTTCCAGCCGAGCTGGCTGGATGATATGAATGGTGGGCTGACCGATGAGGCACGCAGCATCATTAGAAATGAATTGAGTGACTATGTGATTGCAGGCGACGTTACGCCTTGGGTCGGAGAAGTGAAGCCGGGCCAGAGTGCGCTGGCGCAGGCGGAGAGTATGAAGCAATGCAGGGCTCTAAAGTATGATACTTCTTATGGGTCACAGCCTCTGCGCGCCATAGCCTTTACAATGACGGGCAAAAAGAGCGACGGCCACCGCTATTACCTCGCACTGGTAACATACGCCACCGTCAATACCCCGCAGAACTGACACAGGAGGAAACGACCATGAAGCGAACGAAACTTTTTGCCCTTGCCCTTGCTGGCGTGATGACGCTGGCCCTGCTCACCGGCTGCGGCGATAAGCCGGGCGATAAGCCGGAGGACACCCTCCGGGCCGAGGCTCTGGCAGACATCATAAATGTACAGCGTGGCGTAAACATCACCTGCGAGGCCGATCCGCAGCTGAGTGAGGCGGCGGAGAGGTACACACAGGTGAGCTCTGAGGATGGAAGCACTTTTCTCATTAACAAATTGAAGTTGGGCAATTACCACTCTATCGGTTCTGAGCCTCGCAAAGCTCTCTTGGATACCATCGGCATCGCCCCCGGCACCGCCAACAAACAGGTCATCTTCTACTTTGGAGCGGACAGAGGCTCGGACGACCCCGTCAAGCAGGCCATCGACCTCTGTAACGACTACAGACTGGTACTGCCGGAACCGGATGGGAATACTTGGCACAAGCCCGGATTCCTTGCATCCAGCTACCGGGTCGGCTTCGGAAGCTGGACGGATGATTACAACAAACCCAGGCTCTTCGTCATCATGGTAGGCGACATCCCGGAGAGAAGCTGACGCCTCTGCGGCGGGAAGATAAGAAAAACGGACATCCCCCTCGGAGAGACTCCCCGAGGGGGATTTTTGCGCCTTGCGGAGCGCCCTGTCCTTCATACAACCTCTCCGTCATTGCTTCGCAATGCCACCTCTCCTTGTAGGAGAGGCCTTGGCATACCGTAAAGCCTTGCCTCTTCGCCAGAGGCTCCCCTACTAGGGGAGCTGGCGCGAAGCGCCTGAGAGGTTGTACGAAGGACAGCCTGCCCGTGAGCCGCAGCCGTGCCGGAAAGGCACGGCTTTGTTCAATTTTCCTATGTCCCTCCCTTGAATACAGGCGGAAACCGTCAAAACGCGAAAAAATCGGTTTTCCTCTTGCCAAACGGGGCAAAACGCGCTATTCTATAGTCACAGTTTAACAATTTAGCATGGTAAAGCGGTAAAACGAAGCGCCGCTTCTGCTGAATCTGAGGGAGGAATTTGTATATGAAACGTCTGGTATCTGCTTTTCTGGCCGGTGCGATGGCGCTGAGCCTTGCCGCCTGCGGCGGTTCTGCATCCGCTTCCACGGCTGCTTCTTCTGCCGCCCCGGCAAGCTCTGCGGCCGCTGACAGCGACCTGGCTTATATCCAGTCCAACGGCAAGATGGTCATTGGCTACACCGTCTATGAGCCGATGAACTACACCGACGCCGACGGCAGCTTCACCGGTTTCGATACCGAGCTGGCCACCGCCGTCTGCGAGAAGCTGGGTGTCGAGCCGGAGTTCGTGGAGATCAACTGGGACACCAAGGAGACCGAGCTGGCCGCCAAGAGCATCGACTGCATCTGGAACGGCCTGACCCTCACCGATGACCGGGAGGAGAACATGGCCTGCACCAAGCCCTACGTCAAGAACGCTCAGGTCGTGGTGGTGAAGGACGGCACCGACTACATCTCCACCGCCGACCTCATCGGCAAGACCGTGGTGGCCGAGGCCGGCTCTGCCGGTGAGACCACCATCACCGAGAACGCCGACCTGTCTCAGGCTGATTTCATCTCCAAGGCTGTTCAGACCGACTGCCTGATGGAAGTCGCCGCCGGTACCGCTGACGCCGCCGTCCTCGACCTGACTCTGGCCTCTGCCATGATCGGCGAGGGTACCGACTACGCAAACCTCAAGATGGTGGATGAGCTGAACGTCGAGGAGTACGGCGTGGCCTTCCGCAAGGGCAGTGATGTGGCCGAGGCTGTGGACAATGCATTCGACGAGCTGAAGGCTGACGGCACCATGCAGGCTCTGGCCGACAAGTACGGCCTGACTCTGGCTGAGTAACTTACATTATAAACGGATAGGTGTAGTGATTCTGTGACTGTGATTTTGGAGCGTCTGACCGGCGCATTCGCGCTCAACTGTGAGCTGTTCTTTCTGACCTTGCTGTTTTCGCTGCCGCTGGGCCTTGTGGTGGCCTTTGGCTCCATGAGCCGGTGCGCACCGCTGCGGGGCGTCGTCAAGACCTTCGTGTGGATCATCCGCGGCACGCCGCTGATGCTCCAGATCATCGTCATCTACCTTGGCCCCGGCCTGCTGGGCATGACCAACCCCTGGCCCTCCGGCTCTTCGGGCCGTCTGGTGGCGGCGGTGGTGGCTTTCGCCATCAACTACGCCTGCTACTTCTCTGAGATCTACCGCGGCGGCATCGAGGATGTGCCGAAAGGCCAGACCGAGGCCGGTCAGGTGCTGGGCATGACCAGAAGCCAGATCTTTTTCAAAGTCACGCTGCTGCAGGTCGTCAAGCGCATCCTGCCCCCGATGGGCAACGAGGTCATCACGCTGGTGAAGGATACCTCGCTGGCGAATGTCATCGCCAACAAGGAGATCATCATGATGGCGAAGGAGTACAGCGCCAAGGGCCTCATCTGGCCGCTGTTTTCCACCGCGATCTTCTTCCTCGTCTTTGTCGGCGCACTCACCCTGCTGCTGGACTGGGCCGAGAAAAAGATGGACTATTTCCGCTGCTAAGGAGGATATGAACTATGGCATTACTCGAAGCCTCTGGCATCGGGAAGAATTTCGGCGAGACGAAAGTTCTCAAGGACATCTCGCTCACACTGGAACAGGGCGAGGCGCTGGCGATCATCGGCTCGTCCGGCTCGGGCAAGACGACGCTGCTGCGCTGCCTGAACTTTTTGGAGCGTCCCGACACCGGCGTTATCCGGGTGAACGGCGAGACCATGTGGGACGCCGCCGACCCTGCCACCCAGCGGGAGAGCGAGGTGCGGAAAAAGCGCCTCCACTTCGGCCTCGTGTTCCAGAACTTCAACCTCTTCCCCCAGTACACCGCGCTGGAAAACGTGATGCTGGCGGGGGAGCTTCTGGCGAAGGAGCAGCCCGACTACAAGGCCAACAAAAAGGCCATCCACGTCCAGCTGGAAGCACAGGCCCGTGACCTGCTGGCCCAGATGGGCCTGTCGGAGCGGGCGGGCCACTACCCCCACCAGCTTTCCGGCGGTCAGCAGCAGCGGGTGGCCATCGCCCGCGCACTGGCGCTCCACCCGGACATCCTCTGCTTCGATGAGCCCACCAGCGCCCTTGACCCGGAGCTGACCGGCGAAGTCCTCCGCGTCCTGCGGGACCTCGCCGACCGCAAGACCACCATGATCATCGTCACCCATGAGATGCACTTCGCCCGGGACGTGGCCGACCGCATCCTATTCATGGACGGCGGCGTCGTGGTGGAGGAAGGCCCGGCCCGCCAGCTCATCGACCACCCCCGGGAGGAGCGCACCAAGCAGTTTCTGGCGCATTACTCGGAATAAGACAGGCTATGGCCCTCCCCGCTCGGGAGGGCTTTTTTGCGCCTGCGGCGCACGGTCAGGCTGTCCTTCGTACAACCTCTCAGGCGCTTCGCGCCAGCTCCCCTAGTAGGGGAGCCTCTGGCGAAGAGGTGAAGCTTTGCGGTATGCCAAGGCCTCTCCTACAAGGAGAGGTGGCACGCCGCAGGCGTGACGGAGAGGTTGTACAAAGACGAGCCTGCCCTCTGTAGCAAGGCTCGCCCTTTTACGCCATATTACGCCTCAGGCGTCTAGTAGGAAGTTGACCGGTCTGCCAAGGGCTCCCCCTTTGGGGGAGCTGGCATCGCGCAGCGATGACTGAGAGGGCTATTCACGCCGAAAACACCACGATTCGCGCAGATTTTATTTACATTCTCTGAATTTTTTGGTAAGCTTGTGTCAGAAAAGGCTGGCTCTTCAAAAGACGAACCGACCAAAGGAGGACAGACTATGAGACTGAAAAGCACACTCCGGCGGGGCGTGGCCGCCGCCGTCATCGCGGGCATCGTGGTGAGCTCCGGCATCCCGGCCTACGCGGCCCGGTGGGACATCGCCGACGGCGACATTACGGTCAAAGGTGCGAGCGATGGAAGCGGAAACTATAACGAGGTCAAGCAGGGCGACAACGAGTTCAAGAAGGATGAGGGGGAGACCGTCATCACCGGCGAGTCGAAGGAGCATACCGTCACCATCGACACCTCCAAGGGCGATGTGGACGTCACCTTCGACGACCTGAAGATCGACGTCAGCGGCAAGAAGGAGGGGGATGGCAGCGGTGACGGCCCTGTCCGGGAGAGCAATGCAGCCGTCACCGTGCAGGGCGGCGGCGATGCCACCATCGAGCTGGACGGCAAAAACGAGTTGAAAAGCGGCGGCGATAAGGCGGGTCTTGAGAAGAACGGCGATGAGTCCTCCGGCAAGCTGACCATCAAGGATGACAAGGGCAAGGACGGCTCCCTCACCGCTGAGGGCGGCGAAGGCGGCGCAGGCATCGGCGGGGGAAAGGAGAGCACCGGCAGCAACATCACCATCCGGGGCGGCACGGTCGAGGCTGTGGGCGGGAGCAACGCGGCAGGCATCGGCGACGGAGCAGACCGCGCGTCGGACGACACCGGCGACCCGAATCCGGGAGACCTCTACATCTGCGGCGACGCCGAGGTGACGGCCAAGGCGGGGAGGAGCCAAATGTTGGACGCCAAGGCCCCGGCCATCGGCGGAAAGTACGGCGAGATACCCACGGAGAACCTTTCTGATGAGGAACACAAGGTGACGGGAGGACGGCTGACCCGTCTGAACGCGGACGGCACCGTGATGGAGGGGATGGGCTACGACTACACCTCCACCCCCAAGCCTCAGCCGGACGACGACGAGGACGACGATGATGACGTCCCGCCCCCGGTGCAGGAGAACGCCCCCGAACCCCTGCCCGGCGGCATGGTGGTGGGCGGCTTCTTTTCCAGCCGGGTCACCATCCGGCGGCTGGACCCTGCGGGGGTCGCGGAGAGCGGCATCGTCCCCGTGTTCGGCAGCGTAAAGGCCGCCGACGCCAGAGCGGATCTCACCCCGGGGGATGTGGTGCTTATTGAGAGCGCCGCTCCCCGCTCCACCGTCACCACCGACATCTCCAGCCTCCGGGAGGACGGCGTGGAGGACATCTTCTTCCGCTATGAGGACACCATGACCCACTATAGCGTGGACAAGATGGCCGACGCGGCGGGCGAGGACGCTGACGTGGAGCTGAAGCAGAACAGGGAGGACATCAGCCTCCGGCTGGACGGCGAAACGCGGGATGACCTGTCGGAGCGCTATCTGGAGTGGGTGCCGGTGCAGACGCCAGAGCCGCAGGAACGGCTGATATTGACCCACGAAGAGGTAGAGCAAAAAACGAGTGAAGAGCTCAGACGCGAACGCGACGAATTACGGAAACAAGAGCTGGAGATGGGCTTCCAATTTGCGAAAAAAAGGGACGACCTCCCGAGTTTGGATTGGTGGCTCGAGCCTGCGAGAGCGGAAACGGTAAAGCAAAAAACGAGTGAAGAGCTCAGACGTGAACTTGACGAGTCCCTGAAACAGCTGGCTGCCCGATTTGAGGACATCGCTCCCGAGGAGGATAAGCCACGGCTTTTCCTGCTGGAAACCACCGTCCCGGATGGCACAAAGTATACCAATCTGTTGGAGAGTGACCTGCGGAGCTATGCCGACCTTGGCGATGACTGGGAGGACCTGCCGGATACCCAGGGGGAGATAAAGCTCTGGCTGCCGGAGGACTTGGGGCAGCCCAAAGAAATAAGCATCTCAAAGGAGAGCCTGAGCGGCATCGACGGCATTGCATGATACACAAAACGAAAGGATAAGACCGGCGAACCCCGCGGCCCTCGGGGTCGGCACGCGGGACGCGGAAACTGACCTGCGCACAATCACCAAAAACCACCGATAGAAAATAGCAATGTTGTACGAAGAAATCTGAGAAAAACCCCTTGCAAAATCACGATGAGCTGAGTATAATACCACTCATGAAACGCAAAACGTCCTGCCCCTCGTCCGGCAGGGCGTTTTTGTCGGTAAAAATCTGGCAAAGAAATGTTAAGTGACCGCCCGGGGAGGGGCTTTGTATGACAAAAGACATGACACAGGGCAGCCCGCTCAAGCTCATCCTTGCCTTTGCGGTGCCGCTGATGCTGGGCAGCCTGTTCCAGCAGTTCTACAATCTGGCGGATACCATCATCGTGGGCCGTTTCGTGGGTGTGGATGCGCTGGCAGCGGTGGGCAGCGTGGGCGGCCTGAACTATCTGGTGCTGGGCTTCGTCAACGGCATCGCCTGCGGCTTCTCCATCCCCATCTCGTGGACCTTCGGCGCGAAGGACTACCGCGAGATGCGGCGCTACACCGCCAATACCGTCTGGCTCAGCCTCTTTTTCGCCGTCGTGCTCACGGTGGTGACGGTGGCCCTGACCCGGGCGGTGCTGGTCTGGACCAACACCCCCGACAACATCATCGACATCGCGGACATCTACATCCGCACCATCTTCTGGGGCATCCCCTTTACCCTGCTGTACAACGTCACCAGCGCCCTCATGCGCGCGCTGGGCGACAGCAAGCGGCCGCTCTATTTCCTGCTGGTGGCCAGCGTGCTGAACATCGGCCTCGACCTGCTCTGCATCCTCACTTTCCGGATGGGGGCGTTCGGCGCGGCCTTTGCCACCGTGTTCAGTCAGGCGGTGGCGGGCATCGGCAGTCTCATCTACATCGGCCGCCACTACCCGGAGCTGAAATGGAGCAGGGAAGAGGGCCGTCTGAGCGCCAGCCACTGCCTCAAGCTCTGCAACATGGGCATCCCCATGGGCCTGCAGTGCAGCATCACCGCCATCGGCAGCGTCGTGCTGCAGGGCGCGGTGAACGGTCTGGGCAGCAGCATCGTGGCCGCGCAGACCGCAGGCAGCAAGGCCGCCCAGTTCCTCAGTGTGCCGCTGGAGAGCATCGGCACCGCCATGACCACCTACGCCAGCCAGAATATGGGCGCTCACGACCTCAAGCGTGTGGACCGGGGCGTCAATACTGCGCTGGGAATTGGCTGCGTCTACAGTGTGGCATCCTTCCTCATCCTGCGTGTGCTGGATGTGCCGCTCATCAGCCTCTTCCTCGAGAGCAGCGAGGTGGAGATCATGGCGAATGCCCGCAGCTTCATCTTCTGGAACAGCGTGTTCTACATCCCGCTGGCTGTCCTCATCATCTACCGCTACACCATCCAGGGCCTGGGCTATTCCGGCCTTGCCATGTTCGCGGGGGTGGCCGAGATGGTCGCCCGTGCCATGGTGGGCTTCTGGTTCGTGCCGCTCTGGGGCTACTTTGCGGCCTGCATCGCCAACCCTGTGGCATGGTTCTTCGCCTGCTTCTTCCTCATCCCGGCGTACTTTGCAGTGCGCAAGCGGCTGACGAAAGAGCTTGCCGCAGCGCGGATGGAGGACTGAGGGGAACTTCGCTCAAGCCTCTCCCTTTGGGAGAGGTGGCATTGCGAAGCAATGACGGAGAGGGCAAGCTCACTTCCCAAGAGTATCTGCACAGCGATAGGCACTGGCTTTTGTCAGAGCGGTGCTATCGCTGTGCTTTTTGCTTTTCTGTAGCATCCTTGCCCTCTCAGTCTCGCTCCGCTCGCCAGCTCTCCCAGAGGGAGAGCCTTTGGCAGGCCGGTCAGGCCCACGCGGGACGAGCAAAGTTTGATTTTATCGGAAACAGTAGTGCCCTGCTACAGAGATTCACAGCAGCTTGACAAAGTGCTCTTGTCTAGAAGCTGCTGCCCTCTGTAGCAGGGCACTATTTTTTACGCCATATTGAGCTTTCAGCGGTCAGCGCAGAGTTGCCCGGCACGCCAGTGGTGCTTCGCACCCGGGTTGCGGCTCCCAGCATCCGCTGCGCTCCGCTTGCGTCTTGCTGGCCGCTGCCCCAACAGCTCCTCCCTGTTTCCGCCGCTGGCGGCGGTCGTCGTTGTTGCCCCCTTTGGGGGAGCTGGCGCGTAAGCGCCTGAGAGGGCTACTTTTGTTGTATTTCAGCAATAAATCTTGACAAAATGTGGCAGAAGTTGTATCTTCGAAACATAAATACGCCGCCGGTGCAGGGAGAGAGCTTGCGGGGCAGCCAAGATGTAAAGGAGAGATACGATGAGACTGAAAAATACGCTCCGGCGCGGAGTTGCTGCGGCAGTCATTGCGGGTATCGTGGTAACTTCTGGCCTGCCGGTCTATGCAAAGACGTGGGACATTTCCGAGGGCAGCATCACCGTCGAAGCAGACGGAGAAGAGGATGGAAAGTCCTATAATAAGGTCACTCAGGGTGATAAGGAAACGGTGCGGGACACCGACACTGTCATCACCGGCAAGTCTGAAAAGAACACCGTTACGATCAAATCGGGGGGGGGGGGCAGACCTCTGACGTGACCCTCAAGGACGTCAGCATCAAGTCGGACAAAGACGCCGCCCTCAAGGTAGAAGGCGACGGCAACGTCCGGCTGGAGCTGGACGGCAAGAACGAGCTGAAGAGCGGCGCTAACCACGCAGGCGTCGAGAAGAACAACAGCGACTCTAAGGGTACACTGACCATTAAGGATGATACTGGCGAAAAAGGCTCTCTGACGGCGACTGGCGGCGCACAAGGTGCAGGTATTGGAGGAGCAAAAAACAACAGCGGCAGTAACATTGAGATTACTGGCGGTACTATCACAGCGACCGGCGGATGCAACAACAACGAAGTAGGAAACGGCGGTGCGGCTGGCATTGGTGGCGGTTTTAACGGCAGCGGAACTGACATCAAAATCACCGGCGGCAATGTCACGGCCAACGGCAGCCGGAAGCCGGACGGCACCAGTGGATGTCAGGGTGCAGGCATCGGCGGAGGTTATGGCAAAGGCGGCACCAATATCTCTATCAGCGGTGAAGATACTGTAGTGAACGCCAACGGCGGCAAGTATGGCGCTGGCATCGGCGGCGGTGCAATGGGTGCTGGCGAAAACATTACCATCAGCGATGGCGCTCATGTAACAGCCAACGGTGGTGCACAGGGTGCAGGCATTGGCGGCGGCAGCGGCATTGGCGGCAATGGCAGCAACATCACCATCAGCGGTGACAAGACCTATGTGGAAGCTACCGGCGGCGGCGACGCCGAACCAGCCGGTGCCGGTATCGGCGGCGGTTTCAGTGGTCGGGATGGTAATGTTGGCAAGGGCAGTGACATCACCATCGAGGGAGGCACGGTTATCGCAACCGGCGGTAGCGTTACCAGCGATTCAGGCGGTGGAGCGGCAGGTATCGGCGGCGGCAGCGGATATGCCCCGCGTGATGACAAGGCTGGAAATGGTGAGCATATCTACATCAAGGGTGATGCGAATGTGACTGCCAAGGGTGGAAATGGTGCTGCAGGCATTGGTGGCGGCAATACCAATAATAAGATGGGCGACGCCATCGACATTGTTATCGAGGGCAACGCTAAAGTAACTACTGAAGCAGGCGGTGACGTGTCCATCGGCGGCAAGAATGGCGAAATTTCCAACGACGACCTTCTTTCGAAGGACTTTACCGGTATCCTGACCCGTAAGGATAACACCGGTAAGGTCATGGAGGACTACAGCAAGGATGCCACCCCGCTGCCCGCCTCGGAGGAGAACGGCGTGGTTTGGGTAGACGCTGACGTCAGCGGATGGGGCGGCGTGCGCATCGCCGTCCCGGAAGGGACGCCTACCGACAGCGTGTCGGCCTGCTATCTGGAAGAGGGCGCTCTGCTGATAGTAGATGCAGGCGGCAGTGACTGCCTGCTGGAAGGCCGCGTCAGCGACCTACGCCAGAACGGCATCCGCCAGCTCTGCCTGCGCTGGAACGGCGGTGAGCAGACCCTCAGCACGGACGCTCTGGCCGCAGCAGGCGGCGAGGATGCCTCTTTCCGCCTGACGGAAGTAAACGACGGACTGACGATGGTTTTGAATGGGCTTACCCGCAATGAACTGCTGGCAAAATAAATGTATCTCTACAGCTCCCCTTCGGGGGAGCTTTTGTTGTATTTACAAATCCCCCCAAAACCGCTATACTATATATAGTTGTGTCAAAACGAGGAGGCGGGACGATGGAGCAGGAGCTGGAACGGCTGGAAGGCACGGTAGAGGACATCATCTACCTGAACGAGGACAACGGCTACACCGTGTTCGAGGTGTCGGGCGGCGGTGTCGTCACCGTTGTGTGCGGCGTGGTGGGGGAGCTCCGCGCCGGTGAGACCGTCGGCTGCCGGGGCAGGTACGAGAACCACGCCACCTATGGCCGACAGTTCCACGCACAGGAGTGCGAGACGGATATGCCCAAAGACCTCGAGGCCGTCTACGCCTTCCTCGCCAGCCGGTCACTGCCCTACATCGGGGCTCGGACGGCGGATAAGATCATTGACAGATTCGGCGCGGCGGCGCTGGAAGTGATCGCCAACGACCCCGCCCAGCTCACCCTCATCCCGGGCATCTCGGCGGACAAGGCCGACCGCATCCAGCAGGAGTTCAAGCGGATGTTCGGAATGCGGGAGCTCATCGCCTATCTGGCTCAGTTCGAGATCAGCCCCCGCCGGGCGATGGAAGTCTTCCGCACCTTCGGGCCGGGGGCCATGCAGGCCATCCAGCAGAACCCCTACCTGCTCTGCGGGGAGCCGCTGCAGCTGGACTTCCGCCACGCCGACAGCATCGCCCAGTATTACCAGATGGCAGGGGACTGCGCCCAGCGGCTGGAAGCCGCCCTTCTGCGCACCCTGCGTCACAACGCCGGCAACGGCCACACCTGTCTGCCCCGGGCGCAGCTGCTGGAAACAGCGTCGAACTTCATCCACCAGCCCCCCGAAAAGCTGGCGGCGGCGCTGGACAGCTGCATCCAGACCGGGAAACTGGCGGTGCGGATGTTCGACGGCACACCGTATATTTATCTGCCGGATCTGCTGGCTGCAGAGCAGGACATCGCCGACCGTCTGGCCATGCTGACCAGGCGAGGAAAGCAGACGGCCCGAAACCTCGACAAGAACATCCAGATCCTGGAACTGGCGCAGGGCTTTGCTTACGCGCCGCTCCAAAAAGAAGCCATCCGCAAGGCCATGACCGAGAACTGCCTTGTCCTCACCGGCGGCCCCGGCACCGGCAAGACCACCACGGTCAACGCCATCCTGCAGCTGCTGGAGAACGAGGCCGAACGGGTAGCCCTCTGCGCTCCCACAGGCCGCGCCGCCAAGCGTCTGAGCGAGCTGACGGGCCGGAAAGCCTCCACCATCCACCGTCTGCTGGAAGTGGACTACACCGGCGGTGTGGTCAGCTTCATCCACAACGACAAGAACCTGCTCAAGTGCGACGTCGTTATCCTCGACGAGATGAGTATGGTGGACGTCAAGCTGTTCCAGGCCCTCATTGCGGCACTGCGGTACAGCTGCCGTATTATTATGGTAGGCGACGCCGACCAGCTGCCCAGCGTCGGCCCGGGCAATATCCTCGGCGAGACCATCCGCTCCGGGCTGGTGCCGACGGTCTGCCTCAACGAGATATTCCGGCAGGCCGCTCAGAGCCTCATCGTGGAGAACGCCCACCACATCATCTCGGGCGAACCGCTGAAAAAGGGCGGAAAGACGGACGATTTCTTCTTCCTCGAAGCCGACGGCGACGCAGCCCAGAAGCTGGTCTGCGACCTTGTGACCACCCGTCTGCCCCGCAGCTACCAGTTCGACCCGGTGAAGGATATTCAGGTGCTCTGCCCCACGAAGCTCGGCCCCACCGGCACCCAGGCCCTCAACGCGGAGCTGCAGGCCATGCTCAACCCGCCAAAGAAGGGCAAGCCGGAGCTGCAGAGCGCGGCCCGGGTCTTCCGGGTAGGGGACAAAGTGATGCAGGTGCGAAATAACTACGAGATAACGTGGCAGCGCATCGGCGGGGAACAGGGTGTGGGTGCCTACAACGGCGACATCGGCATCGTGGAGTCCATCGACGTGCGCAGCCGCTCCATGGTGGTGCGGATGGACGACCGGCGGCTGGTCTACCCGGCGGAGAACCTCAACGAGCTGGAAATTGCGTATGCCATCACGGTACACAAAAGCCAGGGCAGCGAGTTCCCGGCGGTCATCCTCCCGGCGGCGCAGGTGCCGCCCCGCCTGTGCTACCGCAACCTCTTCTATACCGGCGTTACCCGCGGGCGGAAGCTCTGCATCGTGGTGGGCCGGCGGGATGTGGTGAACCGGATGATGTCCAATATCCGCCAGAACCTGCGCTACAGCGGCCTGGCCGCCCTGCTGGCCCAGGCTCTGCCCCCGGAGCAGGAGGGTCTTTAAGGGTTTCTTTTTGGATACACCTGTGTTATACTATAATGTGTTTTGATGACCCGCGCCCGGAGATGGGCGATGGAAATAGAGAATGGGCAGCAGAGAAAGGAAATATCACGATTATGGCACAGAATGACATCGGTATCGATCTTGGTACGACGACCATCATCATCGCGCAGGAGGGGCAGGGCGTCGTGCTCAACCAGCCCAGCGTGGTGGCGGTGGATACCCGCAAGAACTGCGTGCTTGAGGCCGGCGACAAGGCCCTTGCAATGGTGGGCCGCACGCCCAACTACATCTCCGCCATCTTCCCGCTGAAGGATGGCGTCATCAGCGACCACACCATGACCCGGGAGCTCATCTGCCGCTTCGTCAATCAGGTCTACAGCTCCCACATGGTCAAGCCCCGTGTGGCTGTCTGTGTGCCTGCCGCCATCACCGGCATCGAGAGCGACGCCGTGGTGGAGGCCGTCATGGCCGCCGGTGCGCGTCAGGTCTACCTCATTGATGAGCCGATCGCCGCAGCTCTCGGCTCCGGCATCGACATCACCGTGCCGGATGGTCGGATGATCATCGACATCGGCGGCGGCACCACCGACATCGCCGTGCTGAGCCTCGGCGGCAAGGTCAAGGCCACCAGCGTCCGCGTGGCCGGCAACCACTACGACGAAGAGATCCTGAAGTTCGTGCGCAACAAGTTCAGCATCGCCATCGGTCAGCGCACCGCTGAGAACCTGAAAAAGAACGTGGCCTGCTGCCCCCAGAAGGCAGATTTCAACGAGACCATGGAGATCAAGGGCCGCAGCCTGCTCACCGGCCTGCCCGTGCGTGTCAATGTCTCCACCGCCGACCTCTACGAGCCGGTCATGCGCCTGAGCGAGCAGATCGGCACCGCCGCCCATCAGGTGCTGGAAAAGACTCCTCCGGAGCTGGCCGGCGACATCTACCGCAACGGCGTCGTCCTCACCGGCGGCGGCGCACAGCTCCACGGCCTGCCTGAGTACCTGAGCCAGGAGCTGAAGGTGGAAGTGACCGTCTCGCCTGACCCCGTCAACTGTGTCGCGCTGGGTACGGCCATGAGCCTGCGTCTGGGCGACAAGCTGGAGACCGGCTTCATGGACGCCACCCCCCGCATGGGTCGCCGCTGAGAGGAAAGTGCTGTTCACAGAACCGTGAAAAACAACATGATTTTTGTTCATAGTTGTTGAATCGACCCGGAAAATATTGTATAATATCTTCAAATCGCTTTTTGCCGCCCGCCCCCCGGGCGGCAAAGAAAAAAGTAAATAGGAGGAAGACCATGGATTTAGGTTATGATGTGATCGTTACCATAACCGGTATTGTGCTGGTGTTTCTGATCCTCGTCCTGCTGATGGCCATCATCACGCTGGAGGGCAAGATCTTTGACGCCATGAACGGCAAGAAGGCAGCTGCCAAGGCTGCTTCTGCTGCAAAACCGGCTGCTCCTGTGAAACAGGCCGCTGCGCCCGCTCCTGCAAAGGCTGCTGCCCCGCAGGTCGAGGCCGGCATCCCCGGCGACGTTGTGGCAGCCATCATGGCAGCCATCTACTCTATGGGCAACGGCAAGTATGTGCTGAAGGCAGTCCGCCGCGGCAAGAATGGCTGGGGCAAGGCTGGCGTCAACGACACCACCGCGCCCTTTTAACACAGGAGGAAAAACATGACTCAGTTTATTGAGACTCTGGTCGGTATTTTCCAGAGTTCCGGTTTTGCCAAGTTCGGTGAGCCGGGCGGCTGGCTGTACGCAGTGATGATCTGCGTAGGCTGCTTCCTGCTCTACCTCGCCATCGTCAAAGAGTTCGAGCCTCTGATCCTGCTGCCCATGGCTTTCGGCATGATCCTGGCCAACCTCCCCGGCAGCGGCGTCATCCACATGCAGTATTTCGTCGGTGACGGCCTCGAGCACCCGATGTGGGTCGAGATCCTGAACAACGGTGGTCTGGCTGATATGCTCTACATGGGCGTCAAGCTGGGCATCTACCCGCCGCTGATCTTCCTCGGCATCGGCACCATGACCGACTTCGCACCCCTGATCTCCAACCCCAAGAGCCTGCTGCTGGGCGCTGCCGCTCAGTTCGGTATCTTCGGCACTTACATGGGCGCTCGTCTGCTGGCCGCTACCGGTCTGGTGGACTTCACCCAGAAGCAGTCTGCCGCCATCTCCATCATCGGCGGCGCAGACGGCCCCACCGCTATCTTCGTCACCTCCCGTCTGGCGCCTGAGCTGCTGGGCTCCATCGCCGTCGCGGCCTACAGCTACATGGCTCTGGTGCCCGTCATCCAGCCCCCCATCATGAAGGCCCTGACCTCCAAAAAGGAGCGTACCGTCGTGATGAAGCAGCTGCGCGCCGTGACCAAGACCGAGAGGATCATCTTCCCCATCATGGTCACCATCATCGTCTCCCTCATCGTGCCGGATGCCGCCGTTCTGGTCGGTATGCTGATGCTGGGCAACCTGATGAAGGAGTGCGGCGTCGTGGATCGTATCCAGAAGACCGCCGGCAATGAGCTGATGAACATCATCACCATCTTCCTGGCTCTGTCTGTTGGCTGCACCACCTCTGCAAACACCTTCCTGAACAGCCGCACCCTGTTCATCATCGTGCTGGGCCTCATCGCATTCTCCTTCGGCACTGCTGCCGGTGTTCTCTGCGGCAAGGTCATGTATGTCCTGACCGGCGGTCAGGTCAACCCCCTGATCGGTTCCGCTGGCGTTTCCGCTGTGCCTATGGCTGCCCGTGTTTCTCAGAAGGTCGGCCAGAGCGAGAACCCCTCCAACTTCCTGCTGATGCACGCAATGGGCCCCAACGTGGCCGGTGTTATCGGTTCTGCCGTCGCTGCTGGTATCCTCATCAACATCTTCGGCTAAGCATTTCCTGAGATTCCCGCTCCATCGTGGTATTGACCGCGGTGGGGCGGTTTTTTGTTTGCATTGTTTTTATGTACAACTTTTTTGAAATGTGATATACTATATTTTAAGTGATATATCCAGAAATGATTGAAAAGAACAGGTGAAACAATGGCAACAGATCTCGCACAACAATTCTGCGCTTTGCGTGATACGTATATCGAAAAGCAGTTCGGACGCCTGAACGATATGCAGCGGGAGGCGGTGTTCACCACCAACGGCCCTCTGCTCATCCTCGCGGGTGCAGGCAGCGGAAAGACCACCGTGCTGGTCAACCGCATCGCCAACCTCATCCGCTTCGGCTCGGCCCACGGCTCCAGGTGGACGCCCCGGGAGGTGACGGAGGACGATGTGAAAGCCCTGCGCACTGCCATCATGACCGGCACCGACGCCCCGTCGTGGCTGGACGGGATGCTGCGGAAGGACGCCGTCCGGAGCTGGAACGTCATGGCCATCACCTTTACCAACAAGGCCGCCGGTGAGCTGAAAGAGCGTCTGCGCCGGATGCTGGGTGGGGAAGAGGGCGACGAGGTGTTCGCCTCCACCTTCCACTCGGCCTGCGTCCGCATCCTCCGCCGCTGGGCCGAGGAGATCGGCTACCCCCGCAGCTTTACCATCTACGACAGCGACGACTCCCAGCGTGTCATGAAGACTGTATACAAAGAGCTGAGCGTGGATGACAAGTTCTTCCCGGTCAAGAGTGCCATCAACCAGATGAGCCGCTGGAAAGACCAGCTCATCAGCCCCGCCGAGGCCCTGAAGACCCCGGCCCGGGACACGAAGGGCGCGCTTGCGGCCAAGGTCTACGCCGCCTATGAAAAGAAGCTCAAGGAGGCCGGTGCTTTCGACTTCGACGACCTCATCTACCAGACGGTCATCCTGCTGTCGGAGCACGAGGACGTGCGGGAGTTCTACCAGAACAAGTACAAATATCTGCTGGTGGACGAGTATCAGGACACCAGTGTGGCTCAGTTCCGGCTCGTGAGCCTGCTCACCGGCCCGGAAAAGAACATCTGCGTCGTGGGCGACGACGACCAGAGCATCTACCGTTTCCGCGGCGCGACCATTGAGAACATCCTCAACTTCGAGCGCATCTATAAAGGCACCAGGACCATCCGACTCGAGCAGAATTACCGCTCTACGTCGAATATCCTGAATGCCGCCAACTGTGTCATCCAGCACAACACCGAGCGCAAGGGCAAGACCCTCTGGACCAAGAACGGCGAGGGCGACAAGGTGCAGGTCTATACCGCCGAGAACGAGCAGGACGAGGCCAGCCATATCGCGGACGTCATCGGCCAGCACCTCAAAGAGGGCGGACATCTGGCCGACCACGCCATCCTCTACCGGATGAACGCCCAGTCGGCCCCCATCGAAAGCTACTTCACCCGTGCGGGCATCCCGCATAAGATCGTGGGCGGCCAGCGCTTCAACGACCGCAAGGAAGTCAAGGACATCCACTCCTATATGTCCATCGTGGCGAACCCCCGGGACGATGTCCGACTTCGCCGGATCATCAACGAGCCTGCGCGCAAAATCGGTGCGACGACCATCGAAGTCATCGCGGATTTGGCGGCCCAGCAGGGCATCAGTATGCTGGATGTCATCTCCCATGCCGACCAGTACGCCAAGCTCAGCCGCGCCATCGCGCCGCTGTTCAAGTTCTGGGACATCTACCAGAAACTGCAGGAATCGCTGGAAACGAAGACGCTGGATGAGTTCGCCTCCGATGTCATCGAGATCACCGGCTACCGCGCCATGCTGGAAGCCGACGCCGCCAAGGGTCACGAGGATGCCGCCGACCGTCTGCAGAACCTCGGCCAGCTGGTCAACAACGTCAAAAGCTACTGCGACCAGCACGGCGAAGAGGCCTCGCTGGAAGGCTATCTGGAGGACATCGCCCTCATCAGCGACATCGACAGCTACAACGAGAGCGCCGACCAGGTGGTGCTGATGACCATTCACTCGGCCAAGGGCCTTGAGTTTCCCTATGTATTCCTCATTGGCATGGAAGAGGGGGTCTTCCCCAGTGAGATGAGCAAGTATTCCGAGGCTGACCTCGAGGAGGAGCGCCGTCTGGCCTATGTGGGCATCACCCGCGCCAAGAAGGAGCTTTACATCTCCAACAGCGTCACCCGGATGCTCTATGGCCGCACCCAGCGCAACGAGCCCAGCCGCTTTCTCCGGGAGATCGAACCGGAGTACATCGAAGAGACCCGCAGCCCGGTGCTGGAACAGCGCTCCCGTCTGGGCGGCTGGGGCAGCGGTTACGGCAGCGATACCGTGCCGGGCGGTGCGTCGGGCTACTCCGGCCCCTCCGGCTGGGGTCGTGCGGCCTCCGGTCACGGCTCGGGCTATGGCTCCGGCCGCAGCAGCTATCTGAATAAAGAATATAACGCACCGATGTCCAATAGCCGAGGCTTTGGCTCCGATCACGCGGGCCGGGGAAGTGCTTCGTCGGGTCATGGCGGCTACAGCTCCGGTTCGGGAAGCAGCGGCTTCGGCTCTGGCTATGGCCGTCCGGCAGCGCCTAAAGCGCCGGTCAGACCCGCAGGCGGCGGTGTGACCTCTTCGCCCCGTCCGGCAGCGGCATCCACCGGCCCCAAGCACTATGAGCCGGGCGACATCGTGGAGCACAAGGTCTTCGGGCGCGGCAAGGTGCTGAAGGTCAAGCCCGCCGCCGGCGACCAGATCGTGGAGATCAGCTTCGAGAAGGTGGGCGTGAAGAAGACCATGGCCAACTTTGCGCCCCTTGTGAAGATAACGACGGAGGAATGAGAAAAAATGATGACTGTCCGATTGATAGCACATACGCCGGAGCCGGAGAAGGTCGTGGCGGCTGCGGCGAAGCTCTGCTACTCCGACGCCCACATCACCGACCTGCTGGACGGGCTGGATGAGGAAAAGACTGCCCGCTTCCTGACCATGCTCAGCGATCTGGGCCACGCCAGCCCCATCGAGCACGCAAGCTTCACCTTCGGCATCGAGGGCGTCAGCCGTACCCTGCTGGCCCAGATCACCCGTCACCGCATCGCGTCCTTCAGCGTCCAGAGTCAGCGGTACGTCCGTCTGGATGATTTCCGCTACGTCATCCCGCCCGAGATCGAGGCCATCCCCGAGGCAAAGGCGGCGTTTATCGAGAGCATGAACGAGGACGCCAGGCGCTACCTCGACCTCGTGCAGAAGCTGGAAGACGGCCACACCGCCCGCCTCATGGCCGAAGGTCTGCCCGAAAAGCAGGCCCGGGCCAAGGCTTCCAAGCAGGCCAACGAGGACGCCCGCTTCGTGCTGCCCAACGCCTGCGAGACCAAGATGGTGGTGACCATGAACGCCCGCAGCCTGCAGAACTTCTTCCACCTGCGCTGCTGCAGCCGCGCCCAGTGGGAGATACGGCAGCTGGCCGAAGAGATGCTGCGGCTGGTCTACCCGGTGGCACCCCATATCTTCCGCACCGCCGGCCCGGCCTGTGTGTCCGGCCCCTGCCCGGAGGGCAAGATGTGCTGCGGCCGCACCACTGAGGTGCGCGCCCAGTACGCCGCGCTGAAAGGGGAGAAGGCAGAATGAGCAAGGGCAGGCTTCTTGTCATCGAAGGGCTGGACGGCTCCGGCAAGGCCACCCAGGCAAAGCTGCTGGCCGCCCATCTGGCCGAGAGCGGTCGAAGGGTGATGGAGATCACGTTCCCGGACTACGAGAGCGATTCCAGTGCGCTGGTGAAGATGTACCTCTCCGGTCAGTTCGGCGACAAGCCCGACGACGTCAACCCTTATGCGGCGTCCAGCTTCTATGCGGTGGACCGGTACGCCAGCTATAAGACCAGGTGGGGCAGCTTCTACGAGGCGGGAGGCATCGTCATCGCCGACCGCTACACCACGTCGAACGCGGTGCATCAGTGCTCCAAGCTCCCGCCGGAGCAGTGGGACGATTTCCTCCGCTGGGCCTTTGACTACGAATACAGGCTGCTGGGCCTGCCCGCGCCGGACGCTGTGGTGTACTTACAGGTAGACCCCGCCGTGAGCCAGAAGCTCATGACCGGCCGCTACCATGGCGACGAGAGCAGGAAGGACGTCCACGAAAAGGACATCGAATATCTGGCCCGCAGCCGCCGTGCCGCCGAGTACTGTGCGGCGCATCTGGGCTGGGCCACCGTCCATTGCACGGAAAATGGAGCCATGCGCACCATCGAGGATATTCAGGCCGAGGTGCGGGCGCTGGCGGAAAAAGAACTCGGATAACCGCGAAAATGGGAGGGATACTATCGATGTATCGTTTGATGCAGCCGTCGGATGAGGCGGCAGTCGTGGCACTGTGGCAGAAAGAACGCGGCGACAGCGCCGAGTTCATCAAGACGGCTCTGGAAAAATTCGCCGGGGCGGAAAATATCTACGTCGCCGAGGAAAATGACGAGATAGTCGCTGCGGCGCTGGCGGTCCCCGTCACCCTCAAGGGACGCAGCGGCAGTTACCTCTACGGCCTCTGCGGGCAGGGAAGCCTGCTTCTGGCAGGACTCGTGGACTATCTCTGTGCGCAGCAGAAGCTGCGGGGCGCGGGCTTTACCGTGGCCGTTCCGGCCGGACAGGAGCAGGCCGCGCTGCTGGAAAACAAGGGCTTCCAGCGGGCTTTTGCCCTCCGCTGCCTGCCCCGGGAGGTGTCCCGCAACCTGTGGAGTCAGGCGGAGTTCGACTCCGTGACGGCCCGCAAGCTCTGTGAGCTGCGGGAGCGCTTCTATCCCGATACCGTCCAGTTCCCGCCGGAGCAGATGGCCGTCGTGCTGACCGACCTCTACGCCCGGGGCGCGACCATCGTGTCCAACGAGAAGGGCTACGGCATCTACTTCCGCCGGGAGGACACCCTTTATTTTGTGGAGCTGATGGCCGATGATGACCGCTCTGCCGAGGTGCTGATGGAAGCGGCCCGGGAGAAGGAGGTCATCGTGGAGCGCGCCGTCATCACAGTGGGTGCGGCTCAGAATCTTTTCCTCGGCGAAGGCACCCGGCAGGACTACGGCATGATACGGTTCGACGCGGAGCCTTTCGATGTGGAAGAAAGCTATATGCGGCTGATGATGGAAAGCTGAACGGAATGGTAAAGGAGTGTGTACATGGCACACGATGCAAAACATAAAAAAAGCAGAAAAGGCGGCGCAGCGAAAATTATTTTGATGGTGCTGCTGATCCTGGTACTGGCGGCGGGCGGCTGTCTGCTGGCCATCCGAAAAGAGATCAACGGCAGTGCTTCCGCTGGCGAGCCGGTGAGTGTGAGCATCCAGCAGGGCAGCGGCGTGGCAGCCATCGCCCAGAAGCTCAAGACGGCGGGCGTCATCAAGTACCCCCACGTCTTCCGTTGGTATGCAGGCAAGCAGGGCGCGGCAGGCAAGCTCCAATACGGTGAGTTCGACCTCGCCCCCGGCAGCTCCTACGACGACATCATCGAGGCACTTTCCGCCTACGCGAAGGCCGACAGCGTCCGGCTGACCTTCCCCGAGGGTACGACGGCCATCGCCATTGCGAAAAAAATGGAGGATGCCGGGCTGTGCAGCGCCGAGGACTTCCTCAAGGAGGCCAACACCGGCGATTTCAGCCAGTACAGGTTCTGGCAGTACGTCCCCGACGACAAGGACGCCCCGGACCGCTTCCTCAAGTGCGAGGGTTATCTTTTCCCGGATACCTACGATTTCCTGAAGGATGACACCGTCCATCATTACGTTGAGACGTTCTATTCTCACTTCGACAAGCAGATCACCGATGAGATGTATGCCGAGATGGAACAGCAGGGGATGACTCTCTCCGAGGTGGTCACTCTGGCGTCCTTCGTGCAGGAGGAGGCCGGCAACGATCAGGACGATAATGTGGCGCAGGTGTTCCGCAACCGTCTGGCCGAGGGTTCGCCCTACCCCAAACTGCAGAGCAACACCTCCAGCTACGTCCAGAGCGACGCCGACAACAACTACCTCTGGAACTGGGTCGCGCCCTACTACGGCGGCTGGGACAGCATCCCGGAGAACATTCTGGAAGCCTACGACACCTACACCTGCACCGGCCTCTCCGCCGGCCCCATCTCCAACCCCGGCATCGCGGCTATCCGCGCGGCGCTTGCCCCGCAGCCCGACGATGAGGCGAAGGACGCCTATTTCTTCGTCACCGACCTTGCCGGTCACTACTACTACGCCCGCACCTACGCAGACCACCAGAAAAACTGCGATGAGGCGGCTAAAGTCAACAAGAACCTGAAATAAGAAGCGAAGCCCGCAAGCCTGACGGAAAAGGCAGCCGCTGACCGGCCTGCCAAGGGCTCGCCCATTGGGAGAGCTGGCACCGAAGGTGACTGAGAGGGCTAGAGAGGAATACCATGTTACAGATACCGGAACTACTGGCCCCGGCAGGCGACCTCGAGCGCCTGCGGTATGCCATCAACTACGGCGCGGACGCCGTTTACTGCGCTCTGCCCGAGTTCGGGATGCGCTCTGCACCCACCAACTTCACCCCGGAGCAGCTGAGCGAGGGCGTCATCTATGCCCACGCCCGGGGCCGCAAGGTCTACCTGACCATGAACACCCTGCCCACCAACGAGGAGGCTGACCGTCTGCCTCAGGCCATCAAGGACGCTGCCGCCGCCGGTGTGGACGCCTTCATCGTGGCCGACCTCGGCGTGTTGGACGCCTGCAAGACCTTCGCGCCCGACATCGACGTCCATATGTCCACCCAGACCGGCATCACCAACTGGGCCGCTGCCCGCGCCGCCTACAACATGGGCGCGAAGCGGGTGGTGCTGGCCCGGGAGATGACCCTGCAGGACATCGCCACTCTCCGCGACAAGACCCCGCCGGAGCTGGAAATCGAGGCTTTCGTCCACGGCGCCATGTGCATGAGCGTCTCGGGCCGCTGCCTGCTCTCCAACTACATGGCAGGCCGCGACGCAAACCGCGGCCAGTGCGCCCAGCCCTGCCGCTGGAAGTACTATCTCAGCGAGGAGACCCGCCCGGGCCAGCTCTATGAGATCGGCGAGAACGAGAACGGCAGCTACATCCTCAACGCCAACGATATGTGTACCGCGCCCTTCCTCGACCTCATCTGCAAGGCGGGCGTGGACAGCCTCAAGATTGAGGGCCGCGCCAAGACGTTCTACTACGTCGCCAGCGTGACGGCGGCCTACCGCCGCGCCCTCGACCAGTATCTGGCCGACCCGATGAACGAGAACTTCGAGCTGCCGGAAGAGGTTTTGGATGAGCTGACCCGCACCAGCCACCGCCACTATTCGCCCGGCTTCTACTTTGGCCGGGAGCAGGCCCGTCAGGCCACCGACAGCGCGACTTACATCCGCGAGTGGGAGTTTGTCGGTACGGTGGACGGCTGGGAGAACGGCGTCGCCAGCTGCCAGCAGCGGGGCAAGTGGAGCCTCGGCGACACGCTGGAAGTGCTCTGCCCGGATGGCCGCAGCATCCCGCTGAACCCTGAGTGGATCAAGAATGAGGCCGGTGAGCTGGTGGAGTCCACGCCCCACGCGATGGAGCGCTATACCATCCCCACCCCGGAGCTGCCGCCGATGAGCCTGCTGCGCCGGAAAGTCTGAAAAAACTGCGAATCCAGCGGATGTGTTAGAGCGATAGAAAAAGAGGGTCTGCTATGAGCAATGCGGTAAGCAGCAAGATAACCGGAAAAGAATATCCGCTTTCCAAGATATTCAGCTCGGATTTTGAATATCATATTCCGGGCTACCAGCGTCCTTATGCGTGGACAGAAGATGAAACTGGCGATTTATTCAATGATCTGTATGGATTTTTCCAGACGGAGAACACAGAAAATTTCTTTCTGGGCAGTATCGTCCTGATCAAGGACGAGCAGGACCGATACGCCGATGTCATTGATGGACAGCAGCGCCTGACCACATTGTCTATCCTGTTTGCAGTTCTGGCTGATACATTTGACAACGAAGACTATAAGGTGGACTGCAAAAAATATTTGCAGGAGAAAGGCAATGTGTTGGAGGGGATCGAGGCCCAACCGAGGCTATTTCTCAAGGAAAAGGATCAGCCATTTTTCCATAAGTACATCCAGAACATTCAGCTGGACGCATTGGGGCAGTTGGACCCGGCGCTGTTGGACACCGAAGCAAAGCTGCATATCCAGAAAAACTGCGCTGTGCTTCGCAAGAGTTTTGCTGAAATGTTCAGCAATGACGATGACAGGCTGAGATTTACACAGTTTTTGCTGACCCGCTGCTATCTGGTGGTCGTTTCGACGCCGAGTCAGGAATCAGCGTTCCGTATTTTTACGGTCATGAACAGCCGAGGCCTCGACCTACTGCCGACGGACATTATCAAATCCACAGTTATTGGCAGCCTTCCCAAAGAAAAGCAGCAGGAATATACGGAAAAATGGGAAGGACTTGAGGAGTTGACCGGACGTGACGGGTTCAACGAGGTATTTACGCATACCCGGACCATCTTTGTAAAAGAGCGCCAGAAAAAGACCCTTCGGGAGGAATTTGAAGAATATATTTTGAAGACAGTATCTCCGAAACGACTGATCGATGACTATCTTGTACCCTATACGAATGCTTACGTTCAGCTAAAAGATTGCGAGTTCACTGCTACACATCATGCGGACGAGGTAAACGGTCTGCTTTTCTGGCTGAACAAGACAAACAACTCCGACTGGATGCCGCCTGCTATCAAATTTCTCGCAGAGCACCCGAATGATTCGGAATATGTTCTCTGGTTTATCCGAAAGCTGGAAAGGCTGGCATCTTATCTGCTTGTGACAGCGCAGGACGTCAACCATCGTGTGGACCGGTACAAATGGCTTCTGGTGGAGATGGAGGGTCGGCCCGACAGCACATTGACCTCTCCGCTGAGAAACATTGAGCTTACGGATTGGGAAAAAGAACATTTCCGGCAGACACTGGATGGCGAGATTTATACGATGACAGCGCAGCGCCGCAACTACATCATCCAGCGGCTGGACTCTTTCATGAGTGACGGTGGAGCATCGTACAATCAGAAGCTCTTTACCATCGAGCATGTCCTGCCGCAGCATCCTCCCGTCCATGGAAGTTGGCCAGAACTTTGGCCGGATGAGCAGGAGAGGATGTACTGGCTCAACCGTATCGCAAATCTCGTGCCGCTGACCCGGCAGAGAAATTCTGCGGCACAAAATTATGGCTTTACAACCAAAAAGGAAAAATATTTCCAGTCCAAAGGCGGCACGAGCTCCTATGTCCTCACAACGCAGGTTATCAATGAACCAAAGTGGACACCTGATGTTGTGAAAAAGCGACAAGAAACGCTGAATGAAGTCTTTGCAGAAAAATGGGAGCTGAGTCCCTCCCGGCAGAGTGAAACGGACGAAGGCCTGTTTCTGCTGGCTGGTCGCGGGAGCAGCGCTATGGGGTATCCCATCGATAAAGACTGTTTTCTGATATTGAAGGGCAGCCGCATTGCCCCGGATGTGACGAGTGGATTGCCCCAGAACTATGTGGAACAGAGAAAGACTCTGCTGGAGATCGGTATAGTACAGAGTAACGTATTTACCGAGGATCACGTATTCACCAGCGCCTCTGCTGCGGCATCTATTATTCTTGGCCGTTCGTCCAATGGCCGCAGAGAATGGGCGAAGCTCGATGGCCGCACGCTGGCACAATCTGGACACTGAAAACCACATCATAACGCAAAAGCGCCCTCGTCAGTGTATTTCTGACGGGGGCGCTTTTGTCTATAAAGATTATTCCGGCTTGACCTGCAGCTCCTGCTCGCAGTAGATGCAGCGATACTTGCCGTTGGAGCTCAGCTCAAAGATCTGGTCGCACTCTTCCTCGATGGAGGAGATGCAGCGGGGGTTCTTGCACCGCACGATGTTGACCAGACGCTTGGGGGGCTGGGGCTTTTCCTTCTTGACGGCTTTGCCGTTCTCGATGACGGTCACGCTGATGTCGGGGTCGAGATAGGCCAGCACGTCGAGGTTGAGCCAGGAGGCGTCGCCCTCCACCTTGATGATGTCCTTCCGGCCCGACTCTGCCTTGTGGCTGCGGGCGTTCTGGATGAGGGCCACGCTGGAGGTGCGGTTGCCCTTGATGCCCAGCAGGTCCATCAGGCCGATGGCCGTGCCTGCCTTAATATGGTCGATGACGATACCGTTCTGAATTTCATCAATGTTCAGCATCTCAGTTGCCCTCCTTTTCAGCCTTGGGGTCCTTGAGGCCCAGCAGTGTCATGATCAGCGCCATGCGGACGTAGACGGCGTTCTGCACCTGCTCAAAGTAGGCGGCGCGGGGGTCGTCGTCCACGTCCAGCGTGATCTCGTTGACACGGGGCAGCGGATGGAGCACGGCCATGTCAGGCTTGGCAAGGGCCATCTTCTCTTTGGTGAGGATATAGCTGTTCTTCAGACGGACATAGTCTTCCTCGTTGAAGAAACGCTCCTTCTGGACGCGGGTCATGTAGAGGATGTCCAGCTCGGGCATGGATTCCTCGAGGCTGCGGGTCTCCTTGTAGGGGATGTGGTTGGCCTCGAGCACGTCGGTGATGATGTAGTCCGGCACCCGCAGCTCTTCGGGGCTGATGAGGACGAAGCGGATGTTCTCACAGCGCGCCATGGTCTTGATGAGGGAGTGGACGGTGCGGCCAAACTTGAGGTCGCCGCACAGGCCGATGGTCAGGTCATTCAGACGGCCCTTGCGGCGGCGAATGGTCATCAGGTCGGTCATGGTCTGGGTCGGGTGCTGGTGGCCGCCGTCGCCTGCGTTGATGACAGGGATGCGGGAGTACCGGCTGGCCCGCAGCGGTGCGCCCTCCTTGGGGTGGCGCATGGCCACGATGTCGGCATAGCAGGAGACGACGCGGATGGTGTCGGCCACGCTCTCGCCCTTGGATGCACTGGAGACGGTCTCGCTCGGGAAGCCGAGGACATGTCCGCCGAGGTTCAGCATCGCGGCCTCAAACGAAAGACGGGTGCGGGTGGACGGCTCGTAGAACAGGGTGGCCAGCTTTTTGTGGGCGGCCACGTTCTGATAAGCAGCCGGGTCGGCGCAGATGCGGTCGGCCAGGTCCAGCAGAGAGGCGATCTCCTGCTGACTGAAATCCAACGGATCGATCAGATGACGCATATTTTTTTGTTTCCCTCCGTCAAAGAAGCTTTCGAAGAATCGAGAAGTCGAAGAAGTTCGTGTAGTAGCTCAACGAACGCATGACGGGATGGCAGAGCCGGTTATAGCATATCTCATCCAGCAGCAGCATGGCCTCGCCCGGGGCCAGACGCATGGCGGCCCGGATGGGTTCGTCGCCGCAGCTGGCCTTGAGGTGGGCCACATTGGAGGCCACCTGCTGGCGGCACTCCCGCTCCAGAACATCGAAGATGTCACCCGACAGGTCGATGCGGGTGTAGTCCCGGTTCCCAAACAGGGCGCGGGGCAGGTAGTCGATGGAGTAGATGACGGGGGTGGTGTCGGCGAGGATGCGCTTCTTGATGCAGATGACATCGTCGCCGGGCTCGATGGCCAGATCACGGGCCAGCTCTTCGCCTGCGCGGACGGGGTAGATCTGGATGCCGTCGGCGTGGGGGTAGCTGCCAAAGCTGCGGATGAGCGGGTAATACTCCAGCTTCTGGTCCAACCGGCTGCGCAGGTTCAGGACACTTCGGTTGACCACTGTGCCGATGCCGCGCACCCGCTCGATGTAACCCGCACGCTCCATCTCGCTCAGCGCATCGCGGATGACGGTGCGGCTGACGCCGAGTTCGGCGGCAAGGTCTACCTCAGCGGGCAGACGGTCGGTCTGTGCATAGCGGCCTGTGCGCAGTTCCTCCAGCAGAGCGCTGACGATGCGGTCGCTGATGACAGCACCACCCAGGCGGCTGGAAGGGGATAAGCTGGAATCTCTCATGGTTCGTTTCCTCCGGTACACGGGCAGGGCGGCCCTGCCTGGACTTCCGAAAAAGCTGTGCCTGAGCACAAAAACTCTTTCTGCAAATATTATAGCATAAATTGACAATGATTCAAACGGCATTTATACTGGAATCAGCCGGAAAGTATGATTTTATTTTGGAGGGATAGAGCAAGAATGGAAGTTCTTCTGCACAAAGTGTGCGGCCGACCCGCAAGCCGCACCATGACCCTGCGCGCCGCCGGGCCGGAGGATGCCGCCGCCTTTTACGCCTTGCAGAACGAGGTGCGGGCCGCGATGCCCCACCCGGAGCAGTTCGTACCCGACACGCTGGAAAACATCGCCCGCTACCTGAAAGAGGACCTCTGCATCGGCGGGTGGGACGGCGGGCGGCTGGGGGCCTACTTCATCCTGCGGTACTGCGGGCAGGACGCGCACAACTACGCCGCCTTTATGGGCATCCCGCGAGAAGAGTGGGACGGCTGGGCCAACGCCGACAGCGCCATCGTCCACCCCGACTACCGGGGCAACGGTCTGCAGCGGAAGCTGCTGGAAGCGGCGCTTGCCCGGCTCCGCCCCGGCATCGTGGGCATCGGGGCCACCGTCAGCCCGGAAAATCAGTACAGCCTGAACAACGCCTTGGCCAGCGGCTTTGAGATCGTCTGCCGCCGGGAGATGTACGGCGGGTATGACCGGTATCTGCTGGCGAAGAGGCTATAAAATGATACAGCCCCGCGTTTCTCGGGAAAGGCGGGGCTGTTCTTTTTTTGCCATGCCGGAAAAGTCATACTATTCATGAATCTACGCTGGTATGTCATGAAAAGGACTTGACAAGAATATAGGGGGGGGGGGTAAAATAGAGCCGCAGAAATCCTGCAATAAAATTCGGGAGGTAAAAAAGAGTATGCGGTTACGGAAAAATATGAAGCGTGCGGCGGCAGCCGCCCTGGCCCTGAGTGTGGCGCTTTCGGCGGCAGCCCCGGCGGCACTGGCAAAGGATTATTATATCGGTGAAGGCAATATTACGGTGACCGTTACGGAAGACGGCGACACCTATGTCCGTGTCGGCGATGCGAAAGACGATAAGGACATTGGAGTGAAAGACGACACGGAGGTGGTCATCAAGGGCGGCGAGAACCCGGACAAACAAACTGAGAACAAGTCTGGCGGGCCGGCAGACAAAGACACGGCGGACGAGGTTGAAGGACAGAAGCCGGTGGTGGATGCCGAGCCGGGAGAGCCTGCGGAGGAGACCGGCACGGAGCTCGTCGTCTGGCCCGAGAACGTGAACAGCGGGGAAAGCCAGAAAAAGGACGGCCCAGAGCCTGCGGATGCTGAGCCGAAGACGCCGGACACGCCGGACACGCAGAAGCCCGAAGGGAAGACCGACGCCGCCACCCTCGAGGCATCGACTGAGCAGAAGCCTGTTGAGAAGGCCGCAGAGGACGACGATGACGACAAGGACGTCATGACCTTTGAGGCCAACACTGCCAGCACGGTGACAAATGCTGTGAACGAAGCGGTGAAGCATATCATTACAATCATCAACAACTGCACCAAAAAAGACACGACGGTCACGATCCAAGATGTGAATATCGATGCGAGCGAAAAGGGTCGGTCCGCGATGTTTGTACAAGGCAAAGGTGACACGACCCTGAAGCTGGAGGGAAACAATACCCTGAGGGGCGGACAGTCTTGTGCAGGCTTGGAAAAAGATGATGAGCTCTCGACCGGAAAACTGACCATCACAGCAGAAGATACAAGCTCCTCTTTGAACGCGTATGGCGGGAATGGCGGTGCGGGTATTGGTGGAGGAAATCAAAAAAGCACCTCGAATCTGGAAATCGCAAACGGAAAAATCCATGCAGTAGGTGGATTGCTTGGTGCAGGCATTGGCGGCGGCGGCTTCGGTGGAAATGGTGAAGTGAGCATTTCCGGCGGTGAGGTAACTGCTCAAGGAGGGTTTTGGGCGGCAGGCATTGGCGGCGGTGGTACGCAAGGTTCGGGCAAAGTTACCATCAAGAACGGAAATGTGACCGCAAAAACGAATAGTCTTGCGGCAGCGATCGGCGGTGGTAATGGTGGCTCGGGAGACGTCACCATCCTTGACGGCAGGGTAACTACGCAACTTGTTAATAAAAATGATCCCGTTACAGGCATTGGCGGCGCCCCTAACAGCACGGATAAATCGACCGTTCGTATCCTCGGCGGTGTTGTCGATGCCGTGGGCAACAGATATGGAAGCGGCATTGGTGGAGGCAGCGGTGATGCGCAGGGCGCAGAGGTCGAGATCGGCGGCGGTGCGCAGGTGACCGCAAAAGGCGGAAAAGAGGGAACCTATGCTGGCAAAACGTATGGTGCAGGTGCCGCCATCGGCACAAGCGGCGGTGCAGGCGGCATAGCTGGTAAAGAACTGGATGTAAATGCCATCGGTGAGGGTACGGTCACCCGTATTGCCTCCAATTCGCTCTCTGATCCGACGCATGAGCATACATGGACACTTGTCTCCTCTACTCCTGCGGCTGTTGGCCAGCAGGGCAAAAAGGTGTATGAATGTTCTTGTGGCTCCACAAGGACCGAATACGAGCCTGCACTTCCTGCACCTGCACCTGTGGAGGAGCAGAACGGTAGGAATGCATACGCAGCTTTGACCGTTGAGGGCGCTGCCTATGAGATGCATCAGGAGTCTGCCTGCTGCATCGTCACGGCAGATTCTGATACCGCCACCCTCTTCGGCTCTCTGGGCAATCTGGCAGAACTGAAAGCGCAGGGCGCAGATACCCTCGTCTTCCGTACGGAGAGCCGTGAGACAGCGCTGGACATCGATACCATGCTGTCGCTGGGCACGGAGGACACCCTCTTCACCCTCACCCACAGCGGCAGCTCTGCCACCCTCACCGTGGGCGGCGCAGACCACAGCGAACTGATCCACTAAATAACCAACCCCCAAGGCGGAGAGTTTCCGCATCCCTCCGCTTTGTACGAAAAGCCCCCGGCACGTTCCGCAGCGTGCCGGGGGCTTTTTTGGTTATAGAGATGACGCTTTCCTTCGCCCAAGGCTCTCCCTCTGGGAGAGCTGGCGCGGAGCGCCTGAGAGGGCAAGGATGCTGACGGAGAAGCGAAAGCACAGCGATAGTATCGCTCTGGCAAAAGAGTCTGCGCATCGCTGTGCGGCGGCTCTTTCGTGCCGGGCTTGCCCTCTCCGTCACCTTCGGTGACACCTCTCCCAGAGGGAGAGGCCTTGGCAGGCCGGGCCACTTTTTACTGGACGCCTGAGGCCCGATATGGCGTAAAAGGGCGGGCCTCGCTACAGAGGGCAGCGGCTTCTGGACAACGCTCCTTGTCAAGCTGTCGCTGGCCTAGACAGCGGAGCACTACCGTTTCCGAGATATTGTGCTTCGCTCGTCCAGCATGAACCTGACCGACATGCCAATGGCTCTCCCTCTGGGAGAGCTGGCGGGCGCAAGCCCGCCTGAGAGGGCAAGGATGCTGAGACAAAACAAAAACACTGCGATCGTATCGCTCTGACAAAGAGCCTGCTTACCGCTGTGCAGCAACTTTAAGGTTCTCGTTCATCTTATGCCGCACCACCAGCAGGCAGGCCAGATGCACCAGTGCGGTGAGGATCCAGCTGACGGGGTAGCTGAGGTAAAGCATCGTGGTGGTGTGGAACAGCTGGAAGATGGTGGCGATCCAGACGAGGCGGAGCAGACAGCTGCCCACGAGGCTGACCACCATCGGCAGGACGGAGTAGCCCCGGCCGCGCAGACAGCTGGCCAGTACATCCATGCAGCCGCAGAGCAGATAGGTGGTGCAGATGATGTGCATACGGGCCAGACCGGCAGTCACCACGACCTCATCGGAGGAGTAGAAGTGGAGCAGCTGTTCGCCCAGCAGGGAAGCACCGCCGCCCAGCACGAGGCCGGTGACGGCGGCGCAGAGCAGGCAGTTGCGCATGACGCGGTCCAGGTTGTCGTACCGGCGGGCGCCCATGTTCTGGCTCGTGAAGGTGACAGCGGCCTGGGCGAAAGCGTTCATGGCGGTATAGACGAAGCCCTCGAGGTTGGAAGCGGCAGAGTTGCCGGCCACGACGATGGAGCCGAAGGAGTTGACCGCCGACTGGATGACGACGTTGGAGAGGCTGAACACGGTGCTCTGCAGACCGGCAGGCAGACCGATGCACAAGATCTGGCCCAGAGCCCCCGCATGGAAGCCCAGATGGCCGAGGTCGAGGTGGAGCGGGCCTTTCTCCTTCACCAGCAGGGCCGTGACCATGCAGGCGGAGACGGTCTGGCTGATGATGGTGGCCAGAGCGACGCCCGCCACGCTCATGGAGAAGAGGATGACGAACACGAGGTTCAGCACCACATTGATGGCGCCCGCCACGGCCAGACAGAACAGAGGCCGCTTTGTGTCGCCCACGGCGCGCAGGAGGGCCGAGCTGAAGTTGTACAGCATGGTCATGGGCATACCGATGAAGTATATCTTGAGGTAGAGGGTGGACAGGCCGATGACGTCCTCCGGGCAGCTCATCAGCTCCAGCAGGACGCGGGCGGCAAAAAAGCCCACCACGGCCAGAAAGAAGCCGCTGACAAGGCCCAGCGTCACGGAGGTCTGGACGGTGTTGCGGACGCCCTCATCATCCTTCGCGCCGAAGCAGCGGGCCGCAACCACGTTCGCGCCCAGCGACAGGCCCACGAACAGGTTGACCAGCAGGTTGATGAGCGCACCGTTGGAGCCGACAGCGGCCAGCGCCGTGCTGCCCGCAAAGCGTCCCACGACGACGACATCGGCTGCGTTGAACAGCAGCTGCAGGATGCTGGACGCAGCCAGCGGCAGGGAAAACAGGATGATCTTTTGCAGCATGGGGCCGCTGGTCAAATCGCCTATCCGGGTATTCTGTGCCATGAAAATGCTCTGCCTCCTCAAATATCAGATGGTACTCACGAAAAAACGCGCCGCTCAACAGCGAGCGACGCAGATAGTATTATAATACGGTTTCAGGTAAAATACAAGTAAGATCAAAGCTTTTTCCGTACAAAAATGCACCCCCGCACACAGGGTGCAGGGGCGCAGATGGATGTTTGCGAAACAGAACGCTTACTTCTGGGGTTTCATGTAGATGTGGTGAGGCAGACCGGCGATGTAGAGCGGGGTCAGCTCAGCCTGGATGAGGGGCCGTGCGTAAGCAAGGAAATCTTCCGTCATCTGGGTGTGATTCTCGTTCATCCAGCTCAGCGGCACCTTCTTCTCGAGATTTGCGACCTCGCTGATGGGGTGCAGCTCAGTGGTACACTGATAGGGGCTGTTGGAGATGCGCTTCAGGGCCACCATCTGGCCGGTGACGCCCTCAAACGCAGCCTTGACAGCAGCACCGCCGACCTGATAGGCCTCGGTGATGTCGGTGCGGCTGGTCAGGTGGCCGGCGCAGCGCTGCAGGGTGGAAAGCTCGATGCAGCGGGTCTTGGTGTCCAGATTGCGGGCTACGACGTTGGCCAGATAGCGGGCGGTGCCGGTCAGGGCCTTGTGGCCGAAAGCATCCACTGCGTGGACATCGTCGGCCAGCTCACAGACATAGCGGCCATCCTCCAGCTTGACGCCCTCAGACACCGCGATGACGATGCTGGGCTTCTTCTCCTGCATCACGCGCACCTTCTCGACGAAGTGCTCCACATTGAAGGGAACTTCGGGCAGGCAGATCATGTCCACGCCCTCGCAGTCGTCGCTCTTGGCCAGTGCGGCGGCGGCGGTCAGCCAGCCGGCGTTGCGGCCCATGATCTCGACGACGGTGACATACTTGGTGCCATAGACGGTGGCGTCGCGGATGATCTCCTTCATCACCACGCCGATGTACTTGGCCGCAGAGCCGTAGCCGGGGGTGTGGTCGGTGACCATCAGATCGTTGTCGATGGTCTTAGGCACGCCCATGAAGCGGATGTCGCTCTGGATGCACTCGCCGTACTCAGCCAGCTTGCCGATGGTGTCCATCGAGTCGTTGCCGCCGATGTAGAAGAAGTAGCCGATGTCCAGCTTTTCGAGGATGGCGAAGAGCTTCTTGTACACGGCCTCGTCGGTGTGCCAGTCGGGCAGCTTGTAGCGGCAGCTGCCGAGGAAGCTGGAGGGGGTGCGCTTGAGCAGCTCGATGTCGAGATCATCGGTCAGCAGGGTGGAGAGGTCCACGACCCGCTCCTCCAGCAGACCGGCGACGCCGTTGCACATGCCGTAGACGATGTCCGCACCGCGGCTCTTGCAGCTCTCGAACACACCAGCCAGACTTGCGTTGATGACAGAGGTGGGGCCGCCGGACTGGCCAACGATTGCATTTTTACCCATGATGATTTCTCCTTTTTTGTTTTTCTGTTTCGGCTTTATAACGAAGCCGTTTTCTAAGCATTGCACACCGTCTGAGCGGTCTTTTTGCCTGCATACTGCGTTGCTTTCCCTTGCAATCCGTCAGGATTGCTGCGGAAAATCGCCTTGTCTGCCGACAAAAATCCTCGCCATTCGGCGTACCCTGCTTACGAAAACAACTTCTTTAATCGTGCAGGAGCACGAAAACAGACGCGGGGAAGGGGAGAAGCGAGTTTCCTTACAGGCAGATGTGGCGGGGCGTACCGTTGACGTAGACAGGGGTGACCTCGTCGAGGATCAGCGGGCGGGCGTATTCCTCGAACGCCGCCGTCACCTGCATCCCGTCGGGGGTGATCCAGTCCAGCGGCACCTTCTTTTCGAGGTTTGCCACCTGCTGGACGTCCACCGCTTCGGTGATGCACTGGTAAGGATACTCGGAAACGCGCTTGAGCGCGATCATTTTGCCCGTCTCACCGGCAAAGGCTGCGGCTGCCGCTGCGCCGCCCACGGCGTAGGCTTCGGTCACGTCGGTGCGGCTGGCCAGATGGCTGGCGCAGCGCTGCAGCGTCGAGAACTCGATGGCGCGGCTCTTGCAGTTCAGCTTGTCGTGGATGAGGTCGGACAGATAGCGGCTGGTGCCGCTGAGGATGGCTTTGTGGCCGAAAGCGTCCAGCTGGCCTGCCGTGGACACGAGGTCGCACAGATAGGTGCCGTCGGCGGTCTTGACGCCCTCGCTGGCCGCGATGATGACGTTGGACTTCACCCGCTGCAGTTCATCCACTCTGGCGAGGAACTTGTCCTGGTCAAAGGGGACTTCCGGCAGAAGGATGAGGTCGGGGCCGTCGCTGTCGTCGCCGCCTGCGAGGCAGGCCGCACCGGCCA
>ENA-ORRZ01000494-ORRZ01000494.1-human-gut-metagenome-genome-assembly--contig:-NODE-494-length-35903-cov-4.442981_pt1 | contig 35903 bp, 34 predicted proteins | sample MGYA00242185_ERZ509152 | MGnify/ENA primary metagenome ERZ509152 (study PRJEB26280, sample SAMEA2338668) | human gut metagenome | biome: human gut; feature: human-associated habitat; material: faeces... | reverse complement strand
AAATACTGGAATCGCAAACCCTAAGATCAACGTTGAAATTTTACCTTTTGTCAGATCTTTCATTATTGATCCTCCGCTTTCTGTAGTCTTCCATCTTGATTGATCACAACTTTACTTCCTTCATCGATGTCTCTTTCATATAGTAATTTATCTTCCATGAATAAGATGGTTTCTTTCTCAGTTGTTTCTTCTTTTAAAAATACTTTGTCTTTGATTTCCTGGCCTTCCGGACGGCCTTCACAGCCAAAATCTGGTTCTTCGATTCTTGTGACTTGGTATGTATTCATATATTTTCCTTTCTTCGTTCTATTAAAAAATTTCGTAAAATAAAAATCATCCATAATACGCTGTTTATTTCCGTATTACAGACGATTTTTATTTTAACACAAATGATCTTATTCGGACAGTCCCTTATTTTACTTCTTATATTTCCATATCAAAATTGAGACAATATAAGAAATTAAAACAACTCCTATTGATATTACCACTGCATTTCTTAAAAATATATTATTTGCTGGTATTCTTGATATTTTTCGTACTATATAAAAGATTAATCTGCCACTCACATAACAAACCAAAACCAATGGCAACCCTACGAGTCTGTTTCTTATATTTTTTAAATGTAGCATGAGATTTACTGGAATCTGAATCGACATACATAGGAAGCTTGCTGCAATGATCCAGTGAACTGCTTGTTTTACTTCATAGAAAGGCACTTCAACATTGAGTGCTCTTCCAATCAAAAATATGATAGTCATAATTGCTGTCGCTGCAATTCCAAGAAGATACCTCATACCAACTTGTTTCCTTCCGCTGACTGGTAAAATCTTGCAGTACTGATTCCATCCACAGGCTTGATCATCAATCATTGTGTCATTGAGCTGAATTACCAGAAGCGCTGATAAAACAGCTCCGCCAGTAGCAAATCCAAAAAATCCTATGATCAGCTGAAGAACGAAAAGTATCCAAATCACATATTTAATTCCAGATTCCAAAATCCTGTATTTGTATTCTAATAACAAACCTTTCATACTGCCTCCTTATTGATCATTCCACTTCTCGTAAAATTTACAACTTAATACACCTGAAAAACACCAAATGATAAATAGTAAAATCAGAAATATAATGGTCGGGAATGGCAGATTTAATAACAATTGCTGCAGCTTATATGGATAAAACATTCCAATAATACACACGATTATCGCCGCAGGTACCCTTCCTTCATCATATCCATATCTGCACAAAATCGGAAAAGCAAATATCATATCCAATGTACCGTTAATCCATATAGCTTTTACAACACGTCCAATGAAGTAAATATTGGTTCTGCCCACTATCATCTTCTGGCAGATCATACTTCCTGCAAAAACCAAGATACTCGCGATCATCACAATTCCAAAACCAAAGATATATTTTGAAACAACAATTTCCCTTCCCTTGATTGGGAGTATTGCTCTGTACATCTCCCACTTTGATGTTTTTTCATATTTTATTGAATCTATTAAAATATAGAAAATCGTTATGACTGCACAATATATCCAAAAAGCTTCATCAGGGAAAAAGTCTGTATCTTTTAGAAGTGGAAGCAAAATTCCTAACCCAAACATCGCCAGCATATGTATCCGATACTGCCTCCACAAGCTATACCATTCTTTTCGTATTAATCCTTTCATACCCACACTTCCTTTTATTCTTCCTGTCCTTTTGAAAGAAATACAATAATCTCTTCCAAGGTTGCTGTATCTGTCTCATAATCTTGCGGCATCTTTGATCTATTTACCAATGCCTCAACTCCATATGGATTTTCTCTTACCCCTTTGACTGCCTGCTGATCAAATTCTTGTAGCTCTTCTTTGGAACATTTTAAGATTCCATATTGTTCGATCAAAAAATCTTTCTCTTCGTATAACTTCAAGCTTCCATGATCAATGTATGCAATATAATCACACAGTCTTTCCAGATCGCTCACGATATGAGAAGAAATTAAAACAGACTGATCTTCTTCTCTTGTAAAATCATAAAGAATATCTAAAATCTCATCTCTCATAAACGGATCCAAACCGCTTGTTGGTTCATCTAATATCAGTAGTTTCGCATGATGAGAAAGTGCCACTGCGATTGCAAGTTTCATTTTCATTCCTTTCGAATAATTCTTAAACTGCTTTTTCCATTTCGGGAGTTCAAACTGTTCGATCAATTCATAATATCTTTTTTCATCCCAGTTTCTATAAATATTTTTCATAATTTTATTCATCTGATCTGCTGTCACATATTCTGGGAATGCTGGTTCGTCTAAGACAACTCCGATATCCTGTTTTGTCTCTGTAAAGTCATCTTCAATATTCTTTCCTAACACATGAATCGTTCCACTGTCTTTACGAATCATATCCATGATCAGACGAATGATCGTACTTTTCCCTGCCCCATTCTTTCCTACCAGCCCAAGAATACACCCTTCTGGCAGTGAAAATGTCATATCTTTCATTTCAAATCCTGTAAATGACCTTGATACATTTTTTAATTCTAATGCGTTCCTCATAGCTCATCCTTTCCAATGATCTTGATCATCTCAATCAGATCATCCCTCGTTAACCCACATGTTCCTGAAAGCTTAACTGCTTTCTCCAAATATTGTTCTATCTTTTTTAAATTCTCTTCCTTGATAAGCTCCAGATTTTTCTCTGCAACAAAACTACCCTTTCCTGCTACAGAATTGATAAATCCATCTTTCTCAAGCTCATCATATGCCCTCTTTGTTGTGATCACACTGATCCTTAAATCCTTCGCAAGCCCTCGAATCGATGGAAGCATCTGTCCGGCTTCTAATTCTTCTGTAATGATCAGATTCTTGATCTGTTCATAAATCTGTTCATAGATTGGCTGATTCTTGGCATTGCTGATTATGATTTTCACTTAATTCTCTCCTTTCTTTGTTTTACTGTATATGTACAGTATATACAGTTTGATTTGTAATTGTCAAGATAAAAGAAATAATCACAAGCAATAATTTTTTATTACCACTTGTGATTATTATCTATGCCATATTCCAATTTTTAAATTTATAAATCTTCTATTTCTTTCAAGATTTCTTCTACTTCAGGTATATCAACCTGACATTCTTCTGCTATTTTTTCCTTTGAAAAACCTTGTTTTTTTAATCTTATACATTGTAAAAATAATTGCTTTCCTTCCTTTCTTCCTTCCTTTCTTCCTTCCTTTCTTCCCTCTTCCAATCCTTCTTCTCTCGCAGTTTTCATCCTGCTGATTTCATCACTATATGCCATTTCTTCTCGCAAATACAAATATCGTTCTCTTTCATCCTGACTCATTTTATACATCTCATCTTTCACCGCCTCTCTATATGGATTTCCTTTAATCGTATCGTCAACTTCTTTCCAATCTTTTGCTGCAAGTAATTTTGCCCAATAGTATAGTTCCGTTTCTTTTTCTTCCTTGGCAGCATCTTCTAATTTCTTTAATTGTACCACGTGAAATTGCAATTTGTCATTATATTCTTCCCCTGTTTTTATATCCAATAATTTAATATGATGATGAAAACCTTGACTCCTCATCAAATTAAAATCTAAAATACCTATATGTATACATGGTTCTAATTCTCCATATGATTGTCCGTGATAAAATCCATCTGTAAACATCCTGCAATTATAAAACAAACTTCGTTCCGTCCAATCATTCTGATAACGATTTTGCATTTCTATATTGATTTTCTTATTATTGTTCAGATAAATTTTTACATCCAGAATCCCCTCTTTTTCCTGTTCACTTTCCCCCTCTTCAAATGGATCTGTAACTTTTAAATCTGCTATCTCATCCTCCTTCAATCCTAATAACGCCATCAAAAATCCTTTTGCTATGTAAGTATTTTTAAATGTTTTCCGAAAAGCATAATTGTTCGTTAATTGAATATTCAATCCATTACTATCCGCTGCTTTTTTCTTTAGATATTCATCTCGTGCATAAAGTTTGTTGTTTGTCATAGGCATTACTCCTTTATATTCTTACATTTATTGTAAATTTTATTATACCCACGATTTTGAAATATATCAATATATTATTGTAAATATTTCTATTATTTTACATTTTAATTTAAAATAAAAAGGCGACTTCATATCGCCCTTTATTTACAACTAATTATACTATCTCAATCTGACACATCTTCATAGCTTCCAACGCATTCCTATGACTCTCAGGAGTCACTCCTGCACAGCATGAAGAATCAACACTTACCTTCACTTCCGGCAGTGCTGCTTTAATCAGCATTGCATTGGATATCACACAGATATCTGTACATAATCCGATCAGTTCGATCTCAATTTCCTGTCCTTCATAAGTTTCCTTCAACATCTGTGCCAGTTCCATAGAACCAAAAGTCCCTTTTCTACAGAAATTATGGACTTCTGCTTTCGTTTCTGCGATTGCCTGCATGATTTCGCTGTTTAATGCCCAGCCGTCTTCTCCACAGATACAATGTTCCACTGGAAGATTCTTTCCTTCCTGTGTGGAAAGATAATCTTCCTCATGCGTATCAAGCGTTCCATAAATATCACCCTCAAAATTGCGGATCTTTTCTGCAACAGGTGTTACGATCTCCTGTGCTTCTTTGGTTCCAAGGCTTCCGTCGATGAAGTCATTCTGCATATCGACGACAATCAGTATATTTCTCATGAAAGTTTAGCTCCTACCAGCTGATTTACAAGTTTACCGTCAGCTTTTCCTTTGACTCTTGGCATCAGGTTCTTCATAACTTTTCCTTTGTCTTTCATTGTTGGCGCATCAATTCCAAGTTCTGCTAATACAGCATTGATCTCAGCTTCAATCTGTTCTTCGCTCATCTGCTCTGGTGCAAACTCTTCTAAGACTGCTAATCTTGCTTTACATTCATCAATGATATCTGTACGATCAGCAGGGCAAGTATCCATTGTCTCTTTTGTCTGTTTGATCTCTTTTGCGATAATTGTGTTTTCTTCTGCCTCTGTCAGATCTTCTCTCTTATCGATCTGTGCATTTTTTAATGCACTTAATAACATAGAAAGACTTTCTTTTCTCTCTTTGTCCTTATTCTTCATCGCTGTCATCATTTCTTTGCGGATTACATCAATCATACTCATAGTTTCTTATCCTCCTGTATAAATGTTCTCTTGACATCTATTGTAGCACAAAATACTATCTTCGTTTCACTAATTTTACAACATGACTCAATTATATTTCCCAAGAATGCCGGCTTCCTTCCAATTTTCTCTGATACGATAACACCAGATAATCTTCTTTATATTTTCTGATCTCCAGAATATCTGGCTTCGTGATCTCTGGAAAATCTGCTTCTGAAAATACATGAATATATCTCTTCTCACAAGGTTTGTCGTCTTCGATCACTTGTCCTGCATCGATATAGGCACTTTCGATATCCAGACGTTTCCCCTGTCTTGCAGTAATCTTTGTCTGCTCATAGACTTCAATATCCTTCGTCATAAACAAAAACAACTTCACTGGATGAACCTGAATGCTTGTCTCTGAAATAATTTCAAGATCACATGGAATATGTTGTCTTATAATATAATTTTTCAAAATACAGAGTTCTTTAAATTCATTCATGTTCGTTGCTTTCAAAATCCCCATGCCACCAAGTTCTGGCATATCTCCAATACTTTTTTCTTCAATGATCATAACTGATCTTCCCATTTCTTTTTGAAAATTTGCCTCTATTGCATGTTTCAGGGTTGCACCTACATATAAAATATCTGTTTTTTTATCTCTTTTTAAAATCGGATAAACTGGAAATTCCATCTGTTCCTGCCAAATAGAATGCATATACTACTACCTCCTAAAAATTGCTCTCGTAATAGTATATGCATAATTCATCTTAATATTGACATTTTCCTACGGTTCTTGGATATGGAATGACATCTCTGATATTAGCAATTCCTGTTGCGTACATTACCATACGTTCAAATCCAAGACCAAATCCTGCGTGTCTTGTGGAACCATATTTGCGAAGATCTAAATAGAAATCATAATCTTCTGGTTTCATACCTAATTCTGTGATTCTCTCTTCCAGTTTCGCAAGATCATCTTCTCTCTGGCTTCCCCCGATGATTTCTCCAATAGCTGGCACTAAAAGATCCATGGCTGCAACCGTCTTGTTGTCTTCATTCATCTTCATATAAAATGCTTTGATCTCTTTTGGATAGTCTGTGACAAACACTGGTTTCTTAAAGATCTTCTCTGTCAGATAACGTTCATGCTCTGTCTGAAGATCAATTCCCCAAGACACTTTATATTCGAATTCATCATTGTGTTCTTCTAATAATTTCACTGCTTCTGTATAAGTAACTCTTCCAAAATCAGAAGATACTACATGGTTCAAACGTTCTAATAATCCTTTATCTACGAATTTATTAAAGAACTGTAATTCTTCCTGTGCATGCTCCATCACATAATTGATGATATATTTGATCATCTGCTCTGCAAGGATCATATTATCCTCAAGATCTGCAAATGCGATCTCTGGCTCGATCATCCAGAATTCTGCTGCATGTCTTGTTGTATTGGAATCTTCAGCTCTGAAAGTTGGTCCAAATGTATAAATATTGCGGAATGCCTGTGCAAAAGTCTCTCCTGCAAGCTGTCCGCTGACGGTTAAGCTGACTGGCTTCTTAAAGAAATCCTGTTCATAATCAACTTTTCCTTCTTCAGCGATCTTGTTAAGATCCATCGTTGTTACCTGGAACATCTCTCCAGCACCTTCACAGTCCTGTCCTGTGATCAATGGTGTATGCACGTATACAAAATCACGTTCCTGAAAGAATTTATGGATCGCATATGCAATCTGAGAACGAACTCTGAATACTGCCTGAAACGTATTCGTTCTTGGTCTTAAATGAGAGATAGATCTTAAATATTCTAATGTATGACGTTTTTTCTGTAATGGATAATCGGATGGGCATTCTCCCTCGACTTCTACACTCTTTGCATGAATCTCAAATGGCTGTTTCGCATCTGGTGTCACGATCACAGTTCCATTAACGATCACAGCTGTTCCAACATTTAATTTGCTGACCGTATCAAAGTTGCCCATCTCCTGATCATATACAACCTGAATCGGTTCAAAAAATGTACCATCATTAATAACCAGAAATCCGAATTTCTTTGATCCACGATTGCTTTTTACCCAACCGCAGATCTCTACTTCTTTCTGATCATATTCTTTGTAATTTCGAAATAATGTTCTTCCTGTCATCATTTCCATGTTATCTTTGTCCTCCGTTTTTCACTTAGAATTCAAATAAATTCAGCCCGATTTCTTCATCAAACTTGCGGTCAACTGTGCCTTCGATCTCGGTTAATACAAGTTCTCCGGTTCCGCTGATCACTGCTTCTGTCAGATGACCTCCATAGACATTCCCTGCTTCATCCGCAACACTGATATGGAAGTGTGTATAAGTTTCCCCATTCATAGTATTGATATTCCCACCAATGGAAACGATCTCAAGATCACCTTCCCATGTATGGCCTTTGAATACTTTTTCCTTTGTATCAAAAACACCAGCTGTTACTTTGCCTGCTGCCCCGATTCCTGTTAAGTATGCAAGTTTGATATTTTCTTTTTGGGCGACCTCTTTTAATTTTGCACAGATTTCTTCGCCTTTGTCAATTCTTATTACGTATTGATTGTTGAATTTTTTGTATTCCATGATCATCGACTCCTTTTTGATTTTATAATCCTGCATATATCTTAACGCACGTGCTATTTCTTTTCTAGGTGTTTTCATTGATTTTATTAAAAAAATGGATGTCTTCTTGTCTAAGAAAACATCCATCTCTTCAATCTTTATTCTACTTTCATTTACCTGACCCCTACCATGGAATAATCACAAATAAACCACCCGCAAGCAATGCTCCAATAATTGGACCTACAACTGGAATCCATGCATATCCAAAGTTAGAATCCCCTTTCCCTGGGATTGGAAGAACTGCATGTGCAAGTCTTGGGCCTAAATCTCTGGCTGGATTAATCGCATATCCAGTTAATCCACCAAGTGACATACCAATGGAAACGATGATTGCAAATACGAAGAAATAGTTAAGTCCCATAGAACCTGCATTTTCCACATTTCCGATTCCAAGAATCGCAAAAACTAAAACAAAGGTTCCAATGATCTCACTTAACAGGTTTAATCCTGTGTTTGCAATAGAAGGTCCTGTACAAAATACTCCTAATTTTGTTCCCTGATCTTTGGTTACCTCAAACTGCCCTGCAAATAAGACATACACAAGGACTGCTCCTACAAATGCTCCTGCAAACTGAGCGATCACATATCCTGGCACCATAGACCAAGAGAAATTACCAATCGCCGCAAGTGCGATCGTAAGTGCCGGGTTAAAATGAGCTCCTGATGAAGATCCAAAAATAAATGCTGGTACAAGTACCGCAAGTCCCCATGCAAATGTAATCTGCACAGCCCCTGCACCTTTCATTCCTGATCTTTCAAGGTTTACATTTGCTACAACTCCATCTCCAAGCAAGATTAAAAGCATTGTTCCGATAAATTCTGCAATATAAGGTAACATAGTTTTTCCCTCTTTTCTCTTAATTTTTTAGTTTTGCATGATATATTAATTTTTAGCCCATCCGAAAGAATATTTTACTGCCTTTTCCCATCCTGCTAATTTTTCTTCTCTTTCGTCCTCTTTCATTTCTGGATGGAACTTGCGGTCAATATTCCAGTTGTTGATAACGTCATTTTTATCTTTCCAGTATCCAACGGCAAGTCCTGCAAGATAAGCTGCTCCCATTGCAGTTGTCTCAACACATCTTGGACGACGTACTTCTGTATTAAGAATATCTGACTGGAACTGCATTAAGAAGTTGTTTGCACTTGCTCCACCATCAACTTTTAATGCACTTAATTTGATTCCGCTATCTGCTTCCATTGCTTTTAACACATCATATGTCTGATATGCCAGAGATTCTAATGTCGCACGAATCACATGATATTTATTGACACCTCTTGTGATACCAACGATTGTTCCTCGTGCATACTGATCCCAGTGTGGCGCACCAAGTCCTGTAAATGCAGGAACTACATAACAGCCATTTGTATCTTTTACTTTTGAAGCCATATATTCAGAATCTGGTGATGAATCTACCAGTCTCATCTCGTCTCTTAACCACTGGATTGCTGCTCCTGCAACAAAAATAGACCCTTCTAATGCATAATTAACTTCTCCATCTAAGCCCCATGCAATGGTTGTGATCAGTCCATTATCAGAAAATACTGGTTTTGTTCCTGTATTCATTAACAGAAATGCCCCTGTTCCATATGTATTTTTGGCCTCCCCTGCTGTAAAGCATGTCTGACCAAACAATGCTGCCTGCTGATCTCCTGCTGCTCCTCCGATTGGAATTTCTTTTCCAAAATAACTTTCGTCTGCCATTCCATAAACTTCACTGGATGGTCTTGCCTGTGGAAGCATTGATTTTGGAATTCCTAATTCTTCAAGAATTTCATCATCCCATTCAAGGGTATTAATATTAAATAACATTGTTCTTGCCGCATTTGAATAATCTGTAACATGAACTCTTCCTTTTGTCAGTTTCCAGATCAGCCATGTTTCTACTGTTCCAAATAAAAGATCTCCTGCCTCTGCTTTTTCACGTGCTCCTGGTATGTTGTCAAGAATCCATTTTACTTTTGTTCCACTAAAATAAGCATCGATCATTAATCCTGTTTTTTGTCGGAATTTCTCTGTCAGACCTTTTTCTTTTAGCTGATCACAATACTCAGATGTTCTTCGGCACTGCCAGACAATTGCATGATACACAGGTTCTCCTGTATTCTTATCCCAGATGATCGTTGTCTCTCTCTGGTTTGTAATTCCGATGGCTGCAACCTGATCTGGTGTAATATTTAACTTGTTCATTGCTTCTACTGCTACTCCAAGCATGGAAGACCAGATCTCATCCGCATCATGCTCCACCCATCCAGGATGAGGAAAATACTGTGTAAATTCCTTCTGTGCAACACTGCAGATCACACCTTGTTCATTAAATAAAATACAGCGGTTACTTGTTGTCCCTGCGTCCAGTGCCATAATGTATTTTTTCATAATAACTACCTCCTATGACTCTTTTATTATATGTTCATATTACATTATGCATAATTTTGTGTCTATTATTTTTCTTTTTTTGTGCATTTTTTTAAATTTAAAAGGTCGAAAAAACCCTCTTTTTTCACTAAATTTTGTTCAAAAAGAGAGTATTTTCGTGAATTTCTAATTTTTTATTTTATTATTCTACAACAGTCGTAAATTTTTCCCAAGGAATATCAACTTCTGCGCCTTCATTGATGATCGCATCTACATGCATTAACAATGGGAAGTCATCTAAAGATACAACGCCTCTTTCTGCCAGTTTACGTACGGCACGAGCTGTTCTTGTTGCAATAACAATAGACTCTAAAGTTACACCCTGTAATTCTTCCATTGCCTGATCAAATGTCAGTCCACGTCCTAATAATGTACCAATCTTACGAGTTCTTCCACCGAAGACTGTTACATATAAGTCACCAGCTCCGTGAATGATGTTTTCTGGTCCACCATGAATCAGTTCTAACAGATGGATCATTTCTTTGACACCCTGTCCAAACAATGCTGCCTGAGAATTATAATGTACTGCTCCGATCTCTCCATCTCTCTTCTCTGCTAAACCAACTGCAAGAGATACACCTAATGCATAAGCATTCTTCATGGCTACGGCACACTCAACACCTACAACATCTGTAGAAAGACTGATGTGATAGTAATCTGTTGTTAATAAAGATTTGATGAATTTTAATGTTTCCATGTCTTTTCCACAGAAAGCTACATGGCTGTCATCATGGTCTGCTAATTCATAACTTGTACATGGTCCACCGATGGCGTTAAAGTTAATATGTTTTCCTTCTGGCTGTCTCTGTTCGAAGATATGTGGATAAGGAACTAAAGTTCCGTCATCTAAATCTACCATACCTTTTGTTACTGTTAATAAAGGTACATCTTCTGGTAATACTGGAAGGATTTCGTCACAGAACCAGTCAAGTCCGAAACTGCTGACTCCACCTAAGATTAAGTCTGCTCCTTCTAATGCTTCTTCTAATTCTTCGATCTGATAATATTTGATCCCATCATGAAGAGTTCTCTTTAATGTGATATGGAAATTATCCTTCTTTAACCCATCAATGATATCTCTGTCTAAAGGTGATCCTACCAGACGTACCTCGTGTCCATTTTCGAATGCTGGGAATGTGATCGCAGAGTTCATCTGACCTGCACAAACAAATGTAATAACGCTCATTTCTTATCCCCCTGAAATTTAAATATTTTACTTAATCATTTTATTTATTCTGCTACTTTCTTGCAAGCTACAACGTCAACTCCTAGTCCTAATACGTTAGGGATCACTACATCCCCGATCGCTACAGGAGCTTTCATTGTTACTTTATCTAATTCTTTCATGATATCATAGATTTTACCCTTTGGAATATCACTTGCGGTTTTGACTGGAACTCTTCTTGCAGTCTTTGCTTCTACTCTGACTGTAGAAGTGATCACTCGTGTTGGATTTACCAGTTCTTTTTCTCCGTAAGCGGCTCCTCTTGGGCATCCATTTCCAGTAACCTTATATCCATTTTCTTCATCAACTTTTAAATGACATCCTTTTGGACATACGATACAAATTAAATCTGTCATCTTTATGCACCTACCTTTTCTACAGATACTGTGATTTCACCATTTTCTACTTTATCTAAAAATGCTTTCGGAATAACGATCTTTTCCATTTCTCCTGGTGCCATGTGCTCTCTCTTGAAGGAAGCAAGTTCTTCACCATTTGATCTTACTTTGATCGCTACATCTGTAAATACGTTTCTTGCACGGAACATAACTTCTACTTTCTTATCTACATTAGATGGACGTACTTTCTGAGGCACGATTCCGTTGACCCCATCTCCATTTTTGATATCAATGCATGTCTGATCTTTTGTTTCTCCATTTTTTACGTATTCTGCAGCACTCTTTCCTGCCTTCTGGCTTTCTGCTGTAACGAAGTCTACCAGGTCATGAACATGAACGACATTTCCACTTGCGAAAATTCCTTCTGCTGAAGTTTCCATGTTTTCATATACAACTGGACCGCTTGTTGCCGGGTCCATTGTGATTCCAGCAGATCTTGTTAATTCATTTTCTGGGATCAATCCAACAGATAATAATACAGTATCTACATCAAATTCCATCTCTGTTCCTGGAATTGGCTGATTCTTTTCATCAACTTTTGATACGATAACTTTCTCAACTCGTTTATCACCCTGAATATCTGTGATCGTATGTGATAAATACAGTGGAATATCATAATCATTTAAGCACTGTACGATGTTACGGTTTAATCCGTTAGAATATGGACAAAGCTCTACACATCCAACTACTTTTGCACCCTCTAAACTCATGCGTCTTGCCATGATCAGTCCGATATCTCCGGATCCTAAGATCAGTACTTTCTTACCTACCATATATCCTTCGATATTCACATATCTCTGTGCTGCACCTGCTGTAAACACTCCAGCCGGACGATCACCAGGAATCGCGATGGCTCCTCTTGTTCTTTCACGGCATCCCATATTTAAGATAATGGATTTACCTTCAAGTTTCATATAACCATTTTTCTTATTCATGGCATGTACACATTTTTCTGTTTCATCTACGTCAAGAACCATCGTATCAAGCATCACTTCGATATTTGTTTCATTTAACATATCAATGAATTTACCTGCATATTCAGGTCCTGTTAATTCTTCTTTGAAATAATGGAGTCCAAATCCATTATGAATACACTGATTTAAGATTCCTCCAAGTTCCTGATCACGTTCTACAACCAGAACTTTTTCGGCACCATTTTTACTTGCTTCCACTGCTGCTGCCAGTCCTGCAGGTCCTCCACCTACAACGATTACATCATACTTCATTATTTGGCACCTCCATCTTTTGTTTCTCCTGTGATAATGTTTGTTCCCAAACGATCCTGTGGAATATCTGCTAATGGTTTATTCAGCTCTCTTGCGATGATCTCCTGAACTCTTGGTCCACAGAAACCACCCTGGCATCTTCCCATACCTGCATTACATCTTCTCTTGACCGCATCAATGGATGTTGCTGGAATTGGACGATGCACTGCGTTGATGATCTCACCTTCTGTGATCGTTTCACAACGGCAAATGATCTTTCCGAATGCTGGATTCTTTTCTACTAATTTTTCTCTGTCTTCATGACTTAAATGTTTGAAGCGGTCGATATGTCTTTCATCTACGATATCTTCTTTTGCTTCTAATGTAAGTCCTGAATTTTCAAGCATCTTTAAAATATCTGGTGCAATTGCACATGCGGATGATAATCCCGGTGACTGCATTCCTGCGATATTGATAAACCCTTTGTTGTTTTTGTCTTCATAAATATGGAAGTCATGATCTGCTGTTCTTGCTCTGACTCCAGCAAAATTTCTAATAGACTCTCTAAAATTAATTCCTGGTACAGATTTTAATGCTGTATTTCTCACAAAATCAAGTCCCTGTTTTGTTGTTGATACATCATTCGCCGCACTTGGCTGTGAATCTGGTCCAACGATCAGGTTTCCATGAACCGTTGGAGCAACTAAAACTCCTTTTCCTTTTTCATTTGGACATTGGAAGATTACATGATTGACCAGATTTCCCTGGCTCTTATCCATTAGGTAATATTCTCCTTTATTTGGTGTAATCTCAAATGTCTTTTCATTACACATCTCATTAACTTTGTCTGCGAAAACACCTGCTGCATTGCAAATGTATTTTGCTTCGATCACTCCGTTGTTTGTTTCTATCTTATATGTATCATTTTCTTTTTCGATTCCGGAAACTTCTGTATTAAGTTTCACTTCAACTCCATTTAATACGGCTGTTTCTGCAAGTGCCAGGGCTAATTCCCATGGGCTTACGATTCCTACATTTGGAGAACTTAAAGCCGCAACGGCTTTTTCTGAAAGATTTGGTTCTTCTTTTAGAAGTTTTTCTTTATCCCAGATTTCCATATCAGGAACTCCGTTTGTGATACCTCTTTGTTTTAATTCTTCCAGTGTTTTCTTTTCTTCTTCACTGAATGCAACTACCAATGCTCCGATCTGTTTGTAAGGTACATCCAGTTTCTCACATAATTCTTTTGTATAGACATTTCCTTTGATATTGTACTCTGCCATCTTTGTTCCAGGCTTTGGATCATATCCTCCATGGATGATCGCGCTGTTTGCTTTTGTTGTTCCCACAGAAACATCATTTTCCTTTTCAACGATTACAGCTTTCACATTATATTTTCCAAGTTCGTAGGCGATAGCGCAGCCTGTGATCCCTGCACCGATAATTGCTACATCATACACTGTTATTCCCTCCTGTTTTTCACTTGCTTTTGTTGCTTTCTGACTCTATCTAACCATAATTTTTTTTGCCTGTCAAACCCGTCAAACGCCCATTTTATGCGGTTTTCAGAGTTTTTCTATTAATCATTTTATTTGATTAACAAATGATTTCTTTCACGGTTTTTGGATTATTTTTCTTAAAGTACGTGTTCACTTGTTTTTTGTATTAATCAATTGTATAATATTAATAATCGCTAGCTTATTTTGATTAGTAATTCGAATTAATCAAAATAATTTTTGATTTATCTATTGCAAATGAAATGTATAGAAAAGAGGGTACTATTTATGGGAAAGCGAAACAAAGTAACAACAAGAGATATTGCTGAATACACTGGTGTATCACAGTCTACTGTCTCTATGATCTTAAGCAACAAACCACATGTTTCTTTTTCTAAAGAAACAATCGATAAAGTAAGACAAGGTGCAAAAGAACTTGGTTACAAGAAGCCTGTTGCTGGTGTAAAAAAGAAAGAACAGGCACTTGCTAAGAGTATCATCGTTATTTGTCCACTTCTTTCGAATGGTTATTATTCCATGATCATTCATTCGATCACAGAACGTGCCAAAGATTATGGTTATACCGTATTTACTGTCAGTACATTGAGGGACGTCTCTCAAGAAGAACTCTATTTAAACCTTTTATCTGGGTTTGAACTTGCAGGCGTTATTTCTTTATATCCACCAACAAAGATTGCACAGGCAAATGCATTATCTAAGCAAGTCCCCGTTGTTTCCATCGGTGATAAACCAGATGCATGTCGTTTTGATGCAGTTGAACTTGACAGTAAAAAGCCTGGATATATTATTGCTGAACATCTTCTCTCTCTTGGACATAAGCATATTACTTATATCTGTACACCGATCCGCCCAAAAGAGATTGGCCGAATCCATCGTCTTGCTGGGCTGCGTTCTTGTTTTAAAGATCATGGTCTTGATCCGGAATGGGTGGAGGTAAAATCTCCTACGATTGCTGCTTACGGGAGATATTCTGCGGATAATTCTGAATATCAAAACGGATATGATATGGCTTCTCAAGCTTTAGATGAACATACTTCTTCCACTGCTTTTGTTGGGAATAATGATATGACGGCTTTTGGGATCATGGCTGCGATCTCTGATCATGGATTCCGTGTTCCTCATGATTACTCTGTCTGTGGATTTGACAATATTCCTTTATCTTCCATGCCTCAGATTGCTTTAACTACGATCGAACATGCTTCTTTGGCAAAAGGTCGTGAAGCTGTGGATATTATATATAAGAAGAACACGCAGAAAAATATCTCTGCCAAACATCATTATATTATGCGAATGGAATATGAACCTGAACTGATTGTTCGTAATTCTACTGGGAAATGCAAAATAACAAACAAAACAAAAGAATGTCACAACATCTCCTGAAAAATATGACATTAGTATGCATTGATTTTCATACACTCTGTACGTTATCATATAACCATGATAAACGTTTATGAGTAACAAATAAGGAGGGCGCATGGCCAGCAAACTTCTAAGTAATGAATTCCAGAAACACATTTGTCTGGATTATGAATGTACTACAATTGAAGAAGCAATCCACAAAGCAGGTGATCTCTTAGTTCAAGTCGGATGTGTAAAACCACCCTACATTAATGGTATGATCCGGCGAGAACAAGAAACTTCCACTGATATCGGATTGGGGGTTATGATCCCCCATGGCACAGAAGACACTCTGAATTTTGTTTTAAAACCGGGAATCAGTATTGTTCAGATCCCACATGGAGTTTCTTATCATGGAAATACCATACATCTGGTGATCGGCATCTCAAGCCGTGAGGAAGATTCTCTGCAGGAGCTGATGCAGATTACTGATATTTTATTAAAACCTGAAAAATGCCATCAATTTTTAAATGCTTCTTCAAAACAGGAATTCATTGATATGATCAATCAGAATTATGTAGAAGAAGGAGAGTTGTAAAAATGAAAGAAAAAACTAGTATTTCACAAAAACTCCAGAAATTTGGTTCCGTTCTTGCAGGAATGGTTATTCCAAATATCGGAGCGTTTATCGGATTTGGTTTAATTACCGCATTCTTTTTGGAAACAGGATGGACTCCAAATGCAAAACTTGCAAAACTGATCAGTCCAATCTTAAATTACTTACTTCCAATCTTAATTGGACATACTGGTGGTAAAATGTTTGGTGGCGATCGTGGTGGAGTTATCGGTGCTCTCGTTACCATGGGTGCGATCGTAGCCGTTGACGGAACTCCAATGTTCTTAGCTGCCATGATCTTAGGACCTGTTGCCGGTGTTTGCATTAAGAAATTTGACCAGGCAGTGGATGGAAAAATCCCTTCTGGATTCGAAATGATCGTAAATAACTTCTCACTTGGTATTATCGGTGCTATCCTTTGCTGTTTCGCAATGTTAGTATTCGGACCAGTTATGGAAACTGTAACTACTGTATTAACAAATGGTGTAAACTGGATCGTAGCACATAATGCATTACCATTATCTGCAATCTTTGTTGAGCCAGCCAAAGTATTATTCTTAAATAACGCATTAGACCATGGTATCTTCGGACCAATTGGTTATGAACAGGTGAAGACTTTAGGACATTCTGCATTATTCCTATTAGTACCAAACCCTGGTGCTGGTCTTGGATTATTATTAGCTTACTGGTTCTTCGGAAAAGGAGAAATGAAAGAAGCTGCTCCTGGAATGATCTTGATCCACTTCTTCGGTGGTATCCATGAAGTTTACTTCCCATATGTATTAGCAAACCCATTAACGATCATTGGTATGATCGCTGGTGGTATCGTTGGAACAGGAACACTTACATTCTTAAATGTTGGTACTGTTGCCACACCATCTCCTGGTAGTATCTTCTCTGTCGTAGCTCTTTCACCTAAGAACTGTATGTTCGGAGTTTTATTAAGCGTCGTATTATCATGTGTTGTATCATTCTTATTAAATGCCATTTTCGTAAAACGTATGGTAGCAAAAGGTGGAGACACATCTCTCGGAGAATCTGTAGTACCAAAAGAAGCAATGGGATCTTCTGCTAGTTCAAATGAATCTACTGCAATAACAAATGACAGTAGTCTTGGAGTTGCCGGAGTAGATATCAAAAATATTAAGAAAATCGTTGTTGCATGTGATGCTGGAATGGGATCTTCTGCAATGTCTGCTGCAGCATTAAAGAAAAAAGTAAAAGCCGCAGATCTTCCAATCGAAGTTATCAATACAGCAATCTCAAAGATTCCTGATGATGCTGACCTTATCATCACTCATGTAGAATTAACTGGAACAGCCAAAGCTGCCCAGCCTAATAAGCAACATTTATCTATTTCAAATTACTTAAAAGCTCCTGAGTATGATCAGTTAGTTGAAAGATTTAAAAATGAATTATAATTAAATAATCAATAAACACATTATCAAAGGCTAAGGACTTATCTCCTTAGTCTTTGATGCTATCACAATACAAAGATATGACTATAGAAAGGAATTTTTATGAAAGCTGTTATGTATGGTGCTGGAAGCATTGGCCGTGGCTTTATTGGCGCATTATTCTCTGAAATCGGCTATGAAGTCGTTTTTATCGATGTAAACGATGACGTGATCCATCTGATCAACAAAGAGAAAACTTATCCTCAGATTATTATGAACGAGGAACAACCTGTTCACTGGATCAAAAATATCCGTGCTGTGGATGGAAAAGACCCTGAAGCTGTCAGCAATGAAATCGCTGACGCTGATATTATGGCAACTGCTTTAGGTGCTGCAGTCCTTGAGAAAGTGGCTCCTGTCATTGCCCAAGGACTTTTAAAGCGTTGGGAGAAAGAATCTTCGAATACTCTGGACATCTTAATCTGTGAGAATTTGATGGATGCTGATATACTGTTACGAGACTATTTATTAAAAGCTCTTCCAGAAGATAAACATGCTCTGTTTGAGAAAAATGTTGGTCTTGTAGAAACTTCCATCGGAAGGATGGTTCCACCTGCAGATCCTGATCTGATTCCAGAAGATGAACATCCATTGGCTGTTCGTGTAGAACCTTATGATTTCCTTCCAGTTGATAAAGCTGCTTTCAAAGGGATGATTCCTGAATATAAGAAGATCATTCCTTATGAACCTTTCCATTACTATCTGGAACGTAAATTATATGTTCACAACATGGCCCATGTTACAACGGCCTTTTTAGGACAATATTTAAATAAAACCTATATTCATGAGGCTGCCCATGATATTTATATTCAGTCTATCGTACGTGGCTGTATGACAGAAAGCTGTATGATGCTTTCAGAGAAATATCAGGTACCTTTCTCAAAGTTAAATGCGCATATGAATGATTTACTGCATCGTTTTAAAAATTCTTATTTAAAAGACACCGTTACCCGTGTTGCCCGTGATCCTATGAGAAAGCTTCAGCCTTCAGATCGTCTGATCGGTGCTGCAAGAAGCTGTGAATCACTGCATATTACCCCAGTATATCTTTCATTTGCAATCGCACTCGCACTTTCATTTATGGAAGGAGAAGATGCTTTAAATCTTATGGAAACTGTCTGTAAGATTAAGAAAGAAGAACCTATTGCCGAACGCATTATTTATTTTTATAATAAGATTAAAAATAAAAATATTTCTCTGGATCAATTATATACAATAATTGATAATCTTCAATCTGATATCCAGGGTGAAACTATTTAGAAAGAAAAGGTGAGTTATGCTTATCTCAGATCGTTCAAAAGAAATCATTGAAAATTTAATGAATGCAAATGGTCCGTTAACCGTATCGGCTCTCTCTAAGAAGCTTGGTGTTACTGAACGCACCATTTATCGACAGATTCCTGAAGTTACCGAGATCATAGAATCATATGATCTTACTTTAGATAATTCTTCTGGAAACGGTTTTATGATCTTTGGATCGCTCTATAATCTTAAACGATTAAACAGTGCTTTTGAAGAAGTCAAAACAGAACAAAATTATTCCAACAAAGAGCGTGTTGATATCATTCTTTTGACTTTATTAAACGAAGATGATTATATCAAAACTCAAGCTCTTGCAATTGATCTAAATACTTCTTCTCAGACAATTCGAAATGATTATCAGTCTATGAAAGAAAAACTTCAGGGACATAATGTTCAATTTGAAACCAAGAAAAGTGAAGGAGTCCGATTAACTGGCCATGAAATTCCAAAAAGGCATTTATTTGTAAATGTCTTACTTCAAAATATTGCTCCTGATAACTTTTTTGACTGGCTGAAAGACAACAATTATCGACCAAATCATTTTATTGATCTTTTAAAGAATTTTGACTACGAAGAACCTTTAAAAGTTCTTTATCAGAAAATGCAAAACGTTATTCGTAAAAGGCATCTAAATATTTCAGATAAAGAACTTCAGGAATTTCTTGTCTTGATCGCTATTTTTATTAAACGACATTCCTATATAAATGATCAAGAGGATATCTTAAAACTAACGATCCAAGACTCAAATACAGATTATGAAGATCATTTTCGTCAAGATATCCTCAAAATTCTTGAAGTTGATTTTAAAATTCAGCTTTACGATAATGAACGGGATTATTTTCATTGGATGATCCATCTATACGTTGGACGTTCACACTATGAATTGAATCAACAGATTTCTGCTTTTCAGAATCTTGATCATATCAGCAGCCTGATCAATGAAATTGAAAAGAAATTTCATTTTCCATTTAGCGAAGACAAGAATCTTGCAGAAAATCTTCTATTACATATTAATATGGCAATGGAACGGATTCAAAGTGGTATTACCGTAACAAATCCAATGTTAGAAGATATTTATCAGTCTGATCCAAAACTTTATGAAATCGTGAAAGAAAGCTTTCGTAATATCTTCCATCCTATAAAAATCCCTGAAGATGAAATAGGTTATATTGTTATTTATTTTATTGCATCTATGGATTATCTAAGCAAAAATTCGATTTCCGTTTTGGTCGTATGTTCTACCGGAATCGGTTCTTCCAAGATGCTGCGAAGCCGTCTGGAACGAGAATTTTCTGAAATTGATGTTAAAAAGATCATTTCTTTACATAAATTGCATGATGAAGATTTAAAACAATATGATTTTATTATCTCTACTGTCCCTTTGGATCTGGATGAAAGTAAATATTTGTGCGTTTCTCCTCTTTTAAATGATGGAGAAAAAGAAAAAGTACGAAAACAAATTGATATCTTAAATAAAAGATAAAGAAATAGTACACTAAATTTCTATTAAACGGAAATCTGGTGTACTATTTCTTTTTTATACCTAAGATTTTTACAAAAAGAAAAAGACCTTAGATATTCTCTAAAGTCTTTCTTAGTTGCGGGAGCCGGATTTGAACCAACGACCTTCGGGTTATGAGCCCGACGAGCTACCAGACTGCTCCATCCCGCGATAAAAATTAAGTGGTTGGAGAAGGATTCGAACCTTCGAAGGCGGTGCCAACAGATTTACAGTCTGCCCCCTTTGGCCACTCGGGAATCCCACCAAGTGTTTACCTGACAATTAAAGATTATACGGCATTGTCAGGTAAATTGCAAGTGTTTTTTTAACTTTTTTTATATTTTTTTATGCCTGTGTTTCAACTTCTGTTTCAGGCTCAAATAATGCTTCGAATTCTGCGCGGTTAATGCGTTCTTTCTCTAATAATAATGCGGCACATTTGTGAAGGACATCTATGTGTTCTTCAATCATTGCTTTCGCATCTTTGTAGCATTTATTTACAATCTTCTTCACTTCCTGATCGATCACAGTCTGTGTGTTTTCTCCATATGGACGCTGCTGTCCAATTTCTTTTCCTAAGAAGACTTCGTCTCCTTCACCACTGTCATAATTGATCAGTCCGAGTTCATCTGACATACCAAACTTCGTTACCATAGCTCTTGCATACTGGGTTACCTGTTTGATATCCTGTGATGCACCGGTTGTGATATCATCTAAGATCAATTCTTCGGCAATTCGTCCTCCGAGACTTACCATGATATCCTGAATCATCTTTCCGCGTGTCATAAAGACATTATCATTCTCAGGAAGCGGCATCGTATATCCAGCTGCTCCTGTTCCTGTTGGAATAATAGATACAGTGTAAACCGGACCTACATCTGGTAACAGATGGAATAAGATTGCATGTCCAGATTCATGATATGCAGTGATCCTTCTTTCACTTTCTGGTACCACACGACTCTTCTTCTCTGTTCCGATTCCTACTTTGATAAATGATTTATCAATATCTTCTTTCATGATATAGGCTCTGTCATCTCTTGCTGCCTGAATGGCTGCCTCATTCATCAGATTCTCAAGATCTGCTCCCACAAAACCTGCTGTTGTTCTTGCGATCTCATGAAGATCAACATCATCTCCTAATGGTTTTTGACGACAGTGAATCTTTAAGATATCTTCTCGCCCTTTGACATCTGGTCTTCCAACGCCAACCTTGCGGTCAAATCGTCCTGGTCGTAAGATCGCTGGATCTAAAATATCCACACGGTTTGTAGCTGCGATCATGATGATTCCTTCATTCACTCCAAAACCGTCCATCTCAACTAACATCTGGTTTAATGTCTGTTCACGTTCATCATGCCCACCACCAAGTCCAGAGCCTCTTCGTCTTGCAACTGCATCGATCTCATCGATAAATACGATACAAGGAGAATGTTTCTTAGCTTCTGCAAATAAGTCACGTACACGAGCTGCACCAACACCGACGAACATTTCCACGAAATCAGATCCTGAAATGCTGAAAAATGGTACATTCGCTTCTCCTGCAACTGCCTTTGCAAGTAATGTCTTACCTGTTCCTGGAGGTCCTACAAGAAGGACGCCCTTTGGAATTCTGGCTCCGATCTTTATAAATCGTCCTGGATTCTTTAAGAATTCCACGACTTCTTCTAATTCTTCTTTCTCTTCTGTCAGTCCTGCAACATCGTTAAATGTTACTTTCTTACCATTTGGATTGGCAAGTTTGGCACGGCTTTTTCCAAAATCCATCATCTTGCCGCCACCGCCACCATTCTGGCGCATCATCATAACCATGAAAAATATGACAACTCCGATCGGTAGTACTACCCCGATCAGATTAGAGATCATATCCCCACTGTGATCGATTCCCTTAATGCTGATCTTATTGGCAAGAGAGCTGTCAGCTTTCTTAATATCATTGATCGCCTGATTGACATCTGTAACTTCACAGCTCTTATAATCATCTTTTCCAAACTCTGCTGTGATCGTCCCAGTTGGTACTTCTTTATTCTGTTTAATAGTTACCGCAGTTACTTTGTCAGACTTTACATCCTTCATAAACTGCTGATAGGTGTAATCACCTGAACCTGGCTGGAACACGCTGATAAAATAATATGCTCCGATCACCAAGATCAGCAGGACTACTAAAAATCCACTGTTACTTTTCTTCGGGTTCAACGTTTAGTCTCCTCTCTACTCTTCCTCTGCTACTCCAATGTAAGGAAGGTTACGATATTTCTGTGCATAATCTAGTCCATATCCAACAACAAATTCATCTGGTACTTCAAAACCAATATATCTGACTGGTACTTCAACTTCACGACGATCTGGTTTGCTTAACAATGTACACAGATGAAGTGATGCAGGATTTCTGCTCTCAAGCATTGGTTTTAAATGATTTAAAGTCTTTCCTGAGTCAATGATATCTTCTACAACTAATACTTCTTTATCTAAGATTGGCTCATCTAAGTCTTTTGCAATCTTAACGATTCCTGAGGATTCTCTGGAATTTCCATAACTAGACACTGACATAAAATCAATTGTTACTGGAATCGTGATTCTCTTTGCAAGTTCACACGCAAAAAAAACACTTCCTTTTAAGATGGCGATCAGATGGATTTCTTTTCCTGCATAATCTTCACTGATCTGCGCTCCCATCTCCGCGATTCGTTTGTTTACATCTTCCTCTGAAATCATTACTCTGATATTCTCCATTGGAATCATCTCCTTCTCTTTTGAACTCAAGCTTTAAATAACGCTTGGTTGATTCTTTGATCTTATAATATTCGCTGATTCTTCTGCCAACGATCCATACAATATGACTGCCATCTGCCACCAAGGGTATCTCTTCCCGCAATTGTCTTGGAATCTTCTCATCAATAAAATACCTGCTTAATGATTTTCTCTTCTGATCTTTGCCAAATGTAAAAAAATCTCCTGGCTTCCGGCATCGTAATTGTACACCTGTTTCTATTCTATCATAATCAATGATTTTGATACAATCATTTTCCACGATATTTGTCAAATCTGTAACCTCTTCGCACAAAATTTTTCCTGTCATTTCTTGTTTATCGGATATATTTCCTTTTTGTACCTTAATATACTGATAATTTTTCTCGGCAACCATATTATACGGAAGAGAAATTCGTTTCCCTGTTCCATTTTCTACCAAAGTTAACAGATCTTCAATATGTCTTCTTTCTAAATCTTTCTTCTTACCAGCTGTTTCTTCCAAAACTTTTTTTAGAACCTGTTTCTGAATCCAATGGTTTTCCAATAACAATTGATCACAATTGATCTCAAATCCTTGTCCAATAGGCTTTGTACATCTTAAAAATGACTCTTCTATCTGATCTGTCAGATACGTCGTCACTTCTTTGATATCTTCGCACAGCCATCCTATATGCTCCACCGCCTGCTCATTGATCATCTCAAACCTTGGAATTACCTGATTTCGGATCTGATTTCTTGCAAATGCGTCGTCCTGATTGCTTGCATCTTCTACCCAGGCCTGCCCAGCCTCTTTTAAATATTTTACGATTTCTTCTTTTTTTACACATAAAAGCGGACGGATCAGATTTCCATCTTTTTCTCTCATGGCACCCGCCCCATAAATTCCAGTTCCTCTCACCACTCGATATAAAAATGTTTCTGCCTGATCGTTTTGATGATGTGCGATCGCAATCTTATCAGCATTATATTTTTTCATTGTTTTTGCAAATGCATCATATCTCGCTTTTCTTCCTGCTTCTTCTAATGACATCTTTTCACGCTTGGCGATCTGTTTTACATCTATTTCAAATATTTTACACGGAATCAAAAGTTGTCCACAAAGATCCTGCACAAACTTCTGATCATCCACAGCTTCTCTTCGAATCATGTGATTGATGTGGACTGCTGTGATCGTGAGATTCATTGATTCTCTTAATTCATTTAAAATAAGTAACAGATATACAGAATCTGCACCGCCAGAAACACCGATAATGATATGATCTCCATTTTGTATTAAATTTTTTTCTTTGATAAATTCTTTTACTTTATTCATGTAATTTACTTTATCATTCTTTGCAGATTCCTTCAATACCTGTCCCAGATTCCCAATACCATGATCGTCATATCATCTCTTTTTTCAAATTCTTTGTTTGTTGTAATTTGCTCATATAATCCATCTGCTATCGCCTGTGGACGTACCACATCCATTTCTTTCAAATATCGTGCTGCCATCTCCAAACCATTTTGCGAAAATCCGTCGAAAGCTCCATCGCTTAACATGACTAAAATATCTTCACTTTCCATCTTTTTGCGGTAAATTGGAATTTTCTCGGTATGTAATAAGAGGTTCACTGGTATCGTATCTACTTGAATGATCTCCACGTCGTTTTTTCTCTTTAAAAGACATGGGCAGGCTCCAATTTTAAAGAATGTTCCGATTCCTGCAAATAAATCTAACTGAAAAAAATCTAATGTCGCATATTTTTCTTTTTCTGGTTTTAAGATCATCATGGACCTTAAAAGCTGAATACTTTGACTTTCGTTAATTCCTGCTCCTAGAAGTTCTTCCATCACTTCAATTATTTTCCTACTTTCTTTTTTCGCTTCCTGTCCTGTTCCCATTCCATCCGAGATCATAGACACAAAACTTCCTTCCCTTACTTTTCCCATGGAAAAACTGTCTCCATTCTCATCCCCTGCGATCATTGGCGAAGTGTGGATTCCTGCGATTACATGGAATTTTTCTTCTGGTGTAAATCCATAAATCTCATAATAATTTCCGATCATCTTTTTCTGATCTGGCAATGGCTTCATTTTCTCCATTGTCATGGAACTTAACAACACTGCTGCTTGTCTTGTGCTGATTTCCCTGCCTTTTTTCTTTTTCAGATATAGATAGATCTGTTTTCCTTTCTCTGGATTATCGTAGAAATAAATTTCTTTTAGTCTCAGTTGGCTTTTTGCAAAACCTTTTGTGATCTTCTCATATAATTTCTTATTATCTGCCGTTAATGATACTTTTCCCTGAAAGAAATCACCCAGTGTATTTCCGGCTCTGATATACTGCTCCCCGACAATTTTTCTCAGTTGTTTCATCTGATTTCTCATTGCACGCAGAAATAATTCCCGTTCATAAATCTGATTTGCTTCCTCGATAAAATCCTGTCCATTCTTGCATGGATGACATCTTTTTAAATCTGCATAGCTTAATCCACCTTGCTTTTCGATGATCTGCCCAAGCCTGTCCTTATCTGCTAATGTAAACTGACATTTTTGATTCTCACAGCATCCGACACATTCTTTTAAGATCACACTTTCAACTACATCTCTTCCCCGTTTTTCACACGTTTCTTCCTCATCGTTATGATCACAGAACATCTTCCCCGCTGTCGTGAGACATTGCTGCATCTGGCGCATATGATAAAGGATCATTTCATGAAAATTTTGAAATAACCGGTCTTCTTCGAATTCTTTTTTTCTTAAGATTTCCATAGTTTTCCCTCCTGCAAGATTATTATAGAGGGTTTTGTATGCAATTTCTGTCGAAATAAAAAATGTTATTTTCTGGAAATTATTATCAAAAAAATCCGATGTTTTTATAAGAACAATCCTATGACTATTCTTATAAAAACATCGGATTTTATATCTTTATTCTTTACTCTACCGGATGTAAATTCTTCAAAGAAATGTCCATAATAGGAGCTGAATGTGTTAAAGCTCCACAGGATACATAATCCACTCCGATCTCACGGATCGTCTTTAGGCGTTCTTTTGTAACATTTCCTGAGCACTCTGTTTCAGCTCTTCCGTCGATCAGTTTGACAGCTTCTTTCATTGTCTCATCATCCATGTTGTCTAACATGATGATGTCTGCTCCTGCTTCTACGGCTTCTTTTACCATGTCAAGACTCTCTGTCTCTACTTCAATCTTTCTGACAAATGGTGCATAGTCTTTTGCCATAGCTACCGCTTCTTTGATTCCACCTGCAGCACCGATATGGTTATCTTTTAACATGACTCCATCGGATAAGTTGTAGCGGTGATTATGTCCACCACCAACCGTCACTGCGTATTTTTCAAATGGACGCATGTTTGGTGTTGTTTTTCTCGTATCTAATAACTTTGTTTTATATCCTTCAAGCTCTTTGGATAACTCGCTTGTCATTGTTGCGATTCCACTCATTCTCTGCAAGTAGTTTAATGCAACTCTCTCTCCAGATAAAAGGGCACGGATATCTCCTTTGACAACTCCCATTAGCTGTCCTTTGGTCACTTTATCTCCGTCTTTTAATTCTGTCTCAAAAACAACAGTTTCATCTAAAAGTTTGAAGACTCTTTCAAATACTTCTAATCCACAGATGACCCCATCCTGTTTACAGATTAAATTTACTTCTCCCTGTTTTGGTTCTGGCATCACTGCGTTTGTACTGACATCTTCCTGAGTGATATCTTCTTTTAATGCATTCATCAAATATTCATCGATGTTAATTCTCATCGTTACACCACTGATCATAAAAACTTCTGTCCTTTCGTTTAATTTCGTCAAGAACAAGCTGTTCATTCTCTTTCTCACGCTGTTCTTCGTTCTGATACTTACTTAAATCTACTTCGACTGTCTCGGCTTTTGATGGATGTTCTGTGATGTCTTTCGCTGCTGCCTTGGCAAATACAAGTGCTTCCAATAATGAATTACTTGCCAGACGGTTCTTTCCATGAACCCCATTACAGCTTGTCTCACCGACTGCATATAAATGTTCCATAGATGTCTTGCTGTCTAAGTTTACTTTAATTCCACCCATGAAATAATGCTGTGCCGGTGTTACTGGAATCGGTTCTTTTGTCATGTCATATCCTTCATCCAAGCACTGTTTGTAGATGTTTGGGAATCTATGTTTGATTCTTTCTCCATCTAAATGTGTAACAGATAAATAAACATGATCACTTCCGTCTTTCTTCATCTGTTTGCAGATTTCTCCAGTTACAACGTCTCTTGGTTTTAACTCATCTGTAAAACGTTCTCCATCTTTATTCAGCAGATAAGCTCCCTCTCCTCTGACTGATTCAGAGATTAAGAATCTTCTTCCTGGTTTCTTTGAATAAAATGTTGTTGGATGGATCTGGATATAGTTAATATTCTCTAATTCTACATTATGGCGCAGGCAGATAGCCAGACTGTCTGCTGTCAGATGTCTGAAGTTTGTAGAATGTTTAAATAACCCTCCAAGTCCTCCTGTTGCAAGAACAGTATCTGGAGCTTCGATCGTATCTAAATTACCATCTGCATCTTTATATACAATTCCTTTACATTCTCCGTCTTTCTCAATGATATCGATCATCGTACAATTTTCCATGATCGTAATATTATCACGTTTCTTCGCCTCTTCGTATAAATGGCTTGTGATCTCTTTTCCTGTCAGATCTTCATGATGAAGGATACGGAATGTGGAATGTCCACCTTCTCTTGTAAACTCGATCTCTCCATCCTTCAAGTCAAATCTTACACCAAAATCTTTCAAATCATGAATAATCTGTGGTGATTCTTTGATCATCTTCTCGACGGCACCTTTATCATTCTCGTAATGTCCGGCTTTCATAGTGTCCTCGAAATATGAATCATAATCTTCCGGATTCTTCAGCGCTGAGATTCCTCCCTGCGCCAAAAATGAATCACTTTCTTCAACTTCCTTCTTTGTAATAACGATTACTTTGTAATCCTGCGGAAGAAATAATGCATTAAATAGCCCTGAAGCACCACTTCCTACAATGATCACATCTGCTGTTTTCATAATTCTCTTTGCCTTTCCTTGGAACTTTCCTGTCTTACTGCGCGATTCTTAACATCTCATCTAATGCTTTCTTAGCATTTAATCGCAGTTCTTCTGGTAATTCTACCTGATTCTTCATGTCTCTTAATGTGTCTCTTACATTCTCTAAACTGATACGCTTCATATTTGGACAGAACTGACGATGTCCTACAGAGTAGAATGTCTTTCCTGGGTTCTTCTGTTTTAATTCATATAAAACACCCATCTCTGTACAAATGATAAATACGTCCTTGTCAGATGCTGTCGCATAGTCAATGATTCCTGATGTACTTCCTACATAATCACCTAAAGCTACAACGTCTGGTGTACATTCTGGATGTACTAAAACTTCTGCTTCTGGATGTACTTCTTTGGCTTTCTTTACGTTCTCGGCTGTGATACTTCTATGTACATGACAGAATCCGTCATTGTAAATAAAGTTCTTCTCTGGAAGTTTGCTTCCGATATAACGTCCGAGGTTCTCATCTGGTACGAAGAAAATATTCTTCTGTGGAAGTGCTGTTACAACTTTCAGAGCATTGGATGAAGTTACACAGACATCAGAATGTGCTTTGATCTCTGCTGTAGAATTAATGTAACAGACAACAGCAAGATCATCATATTTCTTACGCATCTCTTCAATCTTCTCTACATCGACCATATGAGCCATTGGGCAGTCTGCCTTCTGATCTGGCATGATCACTGTACGGTCTGGGTTTAAGATCTTGGCACTCTCACCCATAAAGTTTACGCCTGCAAAACAGATCACATCTTTGGATTCTTTTAATGCAACTTTGGCAAGATAATAAGAATCCCCAACATAATCAGCAATTTCCTGAACGGCATCGTCTACATAATAGTGTGCTAGTAAAACAGCATTTTTTTCTTGTTTTAATTGTTCGATCTCTTTTTTTAAATTTTCCATCTTTCTCTCCTTGTTATTAAATTTTAATATACCACGACCACCCCTTCTGTTCAAGTATTTGTGATGTTTTTATATGATAAATACCAGTGATTTTACCTCTTTTTCAGATGCTTCAATCACTGGTATTATTATAAATTCTATTTATTTTATATGGTCACTATATATTTTCATATGCATTTGCTGTTTTCGTCCGATCATATCTTGTACATTGTCTCGTAATTATTTTTTCACATAGCATGTGTTCTTTCCTCTGCCTCTCTGCATGATCAATCCTTTTTTAACCATCTGCTTCAAAATCCTTCCACTCGTTGTCTGACTGATTCCTAATCTTTCCTGAACTTGTTTTCTTTGAATTCTTTTTTCTTGATCGATCATTTGCATGATCTGTGTTTCTTCGTCTTCTGGTTGTATATGTGTATGGTATTGCAGTTCTTCTCTTAATTCTGCCTGTGCATTTGTGTTTGGTAATATGATCTTAAATACATTATTACTGACTTTGATCTCTGGTTTTATAAACTGATCTTGATAAGCATTCATGATCTTTTGTATTCCTGTTCCATAAGCTTCGATCAATTCTAAACGGTAAAAAACATTCGCTAATCTTTTATTCCTGCATACAGAAATCCCCATCATCACATCTTCTAATGTAACTCCTGTTACCAATCCCCCAATGGATGTGAATTCTAACCGATCTTCGTACATACTGATCAGAATACTAGAACTATATCCGTAATCTCTGTGTACAAGACAGTTTAGCAATGCTTCTCTTACTGCTACTTCTGGATAATCTCTATTATCAATTCGATAAAGTTTTTCAAAAGTTGAATGTGTTTGATTTCTGAAGTCAATGTAATCATATACTGCTTCCATTTGTGCAAATAGTGATCCTGTAAATTCTTTTCTATCTTTAAATATATTTTGATTCTTTCCTTCAAAAACTGCTGTTTTAATCGTATGCACGCATTGGTCTGAAAGTAATAAAGCAAGATTCGTATAAATTCCATCTTGGTTTATAATTCCTAAAGTTTTCATCTGTGGCTGTTCTAATGTGATGTTTCTCTTTTGGAATTCTTTTTTTGTTTCGCAAAAAGTCAATTCTTGATCTAATGATCTCATATCTTCAAAATGATCACCATCTGTTTCTTTGATCATCTTTCTAATAGCTGTATCCGTTGCTGGGACAGAAGAATATCCTTGTCTTACATATACGCCTTCTGGTCTTAACCCTTTCTTCGCTATATAGTATGGGCGTTCTGTTCCTCTTTGAATATCTATGATCACAACTTGTTTTTGTTCTATCTCTTTTGTCTCATAATGCAAGAACATGGTTAAATCTGGTTTAATCGCATCTCTAACCATATTGCTTACTTGCAATGCTACACTGTCTGAATCTTCTACCCCGATAACTGTCCCATCATCTTCAATTCCAATATAGATTTTTCCTCCATCACAATTGGCAAATGCTATGATTTCTTTCTTGATGTCTGTGACTACAATGGATTTGAATTCCGTTCTCTCAGATTCTTGTAACTTCATGAAAAACCCTCCTTGAAATTATTCTGTCTGTTCTTTCTAACTTTATTCTAACCATTCTAACCATTCTTGTCAATTATAAATCACAGTGTTTGTATGCTGTATAGTGGTTTGAATCACGTAAATTATTTGAATATTATAAAAAGAGATCATGTGTCGGCAACCGTACGGACACGTCTGCACTTAGCGAGTGGATGGTCGTTAGACCATTCAGGAGCTTAGTACAGCTACGTGAGAGTCCGAACGCGAGTGGATTGCAGACACATAATCTCTTTTTATAATATTCCACCAATAATTTCCGTCTTCAAACTACAAATTTAATAGTTTTCTTCATGCACTTCAAAATAGCTCTGTGGATGTGCACACACAGGACATACTTCCGGTGCTTTTGTTCCAACTACGATATGTCCACAATTACGACATTCCCATACTTTCACTTCACTTTTTTCAAATACCTGTGAAGTTTCGATATTCTTAAGAAGTGCACGGTATCTTTCTTCATGATGCTTCTCAATCTCTCCGACTGCTCTGAATTTGGCAGCAAGTTCTGGAAAACCTTCTTCTTCTGCAGTCTTTGCAAAACCTTCATACATATCTGTCCATTCGTAATTTTCACCTTCAGCTGCTGCAGCAAGATTTTCCTTTGTATCTCCAATTCCTGCTAATTCTTTAAACCACATTTTGGCATGTTCTTTCTCATTATTTGCCGTCTTAAGGAACAATGCAGACATCTGCTCATATCCTTCTTTCTTTGCAACAGATGCGAAATAAGTGTACTTATTTCTTGCCTGTGATTCTCCTGAAAATGCTTCTAATAAATTCTTCTCTGTCTGTGTTCCTACATATCTATTACTTCCCATGATTCTTCTCCTTACTGATTCCTTTACAATCACTTTATATATTTCCCTAGAAATTGATAATTTTTATACTTCAGATTTCCATAATCCATGCAGATTACAATACTCATATGCTGCTATGAATTCATCTCCATCGGCTAACATAAATACCGCCTCTGGTTTATCCCCTGGTGCAAATTTATGCAGCTGCCCACCATTCTTTGTTTCAATATATACTCCCATAATATAATGTTCTGGAAGCATTGGATGCTCTACGGAAGATACAGCTACTGTGATCTTATTTCCTTCCTGTGTCACAACCGGCACATGTTTTTCAACTGCTGCATCGGTTGTATTTGCTTTTAAACTTTTCAAATTCTCTATGGAACTTCCTGCTCCAAATACTTCTAATAATACTGTTTTGTCTTCTGAACGATAAAATTTAGCCATAACTTCTTCTCCCTTCTACTACAATATATCTATAAAAATTATTCTTTTGAAAATTCCCTACAAAACATAATGGACATTCAAAATCTTCTGGAACATCTTCCCATTTTGTTCCTGGAGCGATTCCTCCTTCTGGATATCCTTTTTCTTCATCATATTCCCATCCACATACATCACATACGTATTTCATTGTTTCATCCTCCTTATACTTAAATCGATAATAATTACTGTTATTATATTTATATAATAATACATGTGAGAAAAAATGTCAATAATATTTTTTAGAATTTGAATAGTGATATTTCTTTCTATGAATTATGTCCAATTTTTGTTATAATTAATTCATACTTATTGACACGCCGGGTACATCAGAGCGTGACAAAATTTACTTTTGATACTCTCATCATTAATATACAAAGTTACTGAACATTTACTCAATAAGGGAGGTGGCAATTATGGAGGATAAGATTACAAAAATATTTAACGCAGCTGACCAGATTCAGGCTGAAATGATTCATGATCATTTAAAACAAAACGGAATTGAAACCATGTCCAAACAACCTGGAACAGGAGAATATATGAGTATTGCAATGGGGTATTCTGTTTATGGAACGGATATTTATGTTAGAGAAGATCAGAAAGCTAAGGCAGAAGCTTTGATCAATGAACTGTTATACGATAATGACTACAATACATTCGAAGATGAAGATATCAAATTGCCTTGGTGGCAAAATAAAGTGATTGCAGCAAAATGCATTTTAGGATTTTTTATTCTTGTGATCATTATCATGATCGCAATGCAGATTCTGCAATAAGATCATAAATTTAAGAAAGAACAGGTATGCTTTAGAATTCCTTGAAATCCTTATGCATACCTGTTCTTTGTTGTTGTTCATTATTTATATTTAGTTTATAGTTACCTTATAGTTAATCAAATTTCTGAAATACACCCTTAAGTGCTGGATAAATTTCTCTAAACTGCTGGTACTTCGCCTCATACTTCGCAACAAGCTTGTCATCAGGTTCCACCGTATCCACAACTTTCACAAGCTGATCAGCTGCTTCCTGTACGCTGCCGTATTCTCCACATCCAACGGCTGCAAGCATCGCTCCTCCATATCCTGGACCTTCTTCGCTTTCGATCACATCGACTTTCAGATTCATCACATTTGCAATGATCTTCTTCCATAATGGGCTCTTGGCTCCACCGCCGCAGATCTTTGTGCGTTCAATCTTGATTCCAAGACTTCTTGCAACTTCCAGAGAATCACGAAGTCCGAATGCAACTCCTTCTAACACGGCCTGTGTCATTTCTTCTCTCGTTGTATCCATGGACATTCCGATAAATGTTGCTCTGGCTTTTGGATCATTGTGTGGAGATCTCTCTCCCATTAGGTATGGAAGATAGAATACATGATTTTCTCCAAGTTTGGTGATTCCTTCTTGTTCTTTGCTGTATTCTTTTGTCTTTAAGATCTCGTCCATCCACCATTTATTGCAGGATGCTGCACTTAACATGCATCCCATGAGGTGATAGTATCCATCTGCATGATCAAAAGAATGTAAAGCATTATTTGAATCTACACCAAATGTCTTGCTGGAAATGAAGATCGTTCCGGATGTTCCAAGGGAAATGTTACACATTCCATCTCCGACTGTTCCAGTTCCTACGGCTGCTGCCGCATTATCTCCGGCTCCTGCGATGATCTTGACTTCTTTGGATAATCCAAGTTCTTCTGCAATATCTTCTTTTAATGTTCCTACAACTTCATAACTTTCAAACAGTTTCGGAAGCTGTTCTTCACTCACTCCACAGATTTCCATCATCTGTTTTGACCAGCATTTATTCTTTACATCTAATAATAACATTCCGGATGCATCGGAATAATCCGTACAAAATGTTCCAGATAATTTATATGCCAGATAATCTTTTGGCAGCATGATCTTTTTGATCTTGTTGAAATTGTCTGGTTCATTTTCACGCATCCACAGGATCTTTGGTGCTGTAAATCCTGCGAAAGCGATGTTGGCTGTGTACTCGGATAATTTATCTTTTCCAATCTCATTATTTAAATAATCTGTTTCTTTCTGTGTACGTCCATCATTCCATAGGATTGCAGGGCGAATCACATCATCATCTTCATCTAAAACGACAAGTCCATGCATCTGCCCTCCGAAGCTGATCCCGGCAACCTGTGATTTATCACATTCGCTGATCAATTCTTTGATTCCTTCCATAGACTGACTGTACCAGTCTTCTGGTTTCTGCTCAGACCATCCTGGATGCGGAAAATGCAACTCATATTCTTTGGAAACGATTTTTTTGATTCCACCTTTTTCATCCATTAACAGTAATTTCACTGCGGATGTTCCAAGGTCTACACCAATGTATAACATACAAACCTCCGATCTTATCCCCAAGGATTTTCTGTTGGATATCTGACTCCAGCTGGCTGATTGTATCCAATCTCTTCTACTGGAACTCCAACATATTTAAATACTTCATATAATGTTTTTCCGAAATTACCAAATGCTACAGCTCCATGATGAGGGAAGTTTTTCTCGATCAGTACGTAACGGTAGAATCTTCCCATTTCAGGAATTGCAAAAATTCCAATGGCTCCGAAGGATCTTGTTGCAACTGGAAGAACTTCTCCCTGTGCGATGTATGCACGTAATTTGCAATCTGCTGTGCTCTGAAGACGGAAGAATGTGATATCTCCTGGTTTGATATCTCCTTCCAGTGTTCCCTGTGTTACCTCAATTGGAAGAGATCTTGCCATGATCTTCTGATATTTCATTTCACAGAAGGATAATTTCTCTGATGCTGTATTTCCACAGTGGAATCCCATGAAAGTATCTTTCTGTGTATAATCATAAGATCCTTTGATATCTTCTTCATAAAGGTCATGAGGAACTGTGTTGTTGATATCAAGTAATGTCACTGTATCCTCACTGACAACTGTACCGATAAATTCACTTAATGCTCCGTAAATGTCCACTTCACAGGATACTGGAATTCCCTGTGCTGTTAAACGGCTGTTAACATAGCAAGGGACAAAACCAAACTGAGTCTGGAATGCAGGCCAGCATTTTCCAGCGATCGCTACATATTCTCTGTAACCTTTATGGTCTCTTACCCAATCTTTTAATGTCAGTTCATACTGCGCAAGTTTGGAAAGAATCTCTGGTTTCTTATTTCCAGCACCTAATTCTGCTTCCATTTCTTTGACGATCTCTGGAATTCTTTCGTCACCTTCATGTGCATTAAATGCTCCGAATAAATCTAATTCAGAGTTTTCCTCAATCTCAACTCCTAAGTTGTATAACTGCTGGATTGGTGCATTGCATGCTAAGAAGTTTAATGGACGAGGCCCAAAACTGATGATCTTTAAGCTGCTTAATCCAACGACAGCTCTTGCGATTGGTACAAATTCATGTAACATCTCTGCACATTCTTCGGCATTACCAACTGGATATTCTGGAATGTAAGCTTTCATACCTCTTAATTTCAGATTATAACTTGCATTCAGCATACCACAATATGCATCTCCACGTCCATCTAACAGATTATCTCCTCTTTCCTCTGCTGCTGCAAAGAACATTTTTGGTCCTTCAAAATGTT